>JAEEGK010005373.1_pt1 | contig 31005 bp, 42 predicted proteins | sample 8958771 | NCBI WGS metagenome assembly JAEEGK01 (sample SAMN16246547, study PRJNA631951) | gut metagenome | biome: gut microbiome; feature: rumen; material: SC-attached | host: Bos | place: Iran: Karaj | collected 2018-10
ATGAGGACAATAGGCGTGGCAAATAGTCTGACAGTGTGGTTTACACTTATGAAATATTGTTACCTAAAGGCACTAAGGGTTTCTGTCCTAATGATTTGAGCCACGGTGTGGATTTCACCAGTTTCCGTGAAGAACACGAATTCCTAATGGACAAGGGATTCAAGGGACAGATAGTGGATATTGATTATGAGAACCAAGTGGTTACTGTAATGCCAGTATAGGTAGAAGAATAAAATATGGTTAGATATGAGAACATACTCAAGGTCATCGATAATTATCTTGTCAAATGTCCCACCATCGCAGAGATGAGAACACGGCTCAACAATATGAGTCAAGATGAGAAATGGGAAAAAATAGACTCATTGCTCAACGAAGGTGAAAGAAAATATTACAATCAGTTATTGGATTGGATGAAATACTATGAAAATTATGATGAATCCCAAAATACAGAATTCACCAATAGGGCAAACCGTAAGACTTATGGAGAAAAAAAAGAAAAAATATTTCAAGTAGAAAGGAAGATATTCGGTGGGTATCCTAAGGTCAATGAACCATTGGATGTGGATGTCAGTCGTTTTAAGGAAGATGTCCAACAATTCCAAATGGTGGATGGCGAAGAAGTTGAGATGGATGAGTTTGGCAATATGGAACAAGTACAAATCAATGCTCAAAGCAAGGTAAAATTCACGGATGATGAAATCGACAGTATGCAGTATTATTATGATATGGGTGCATTCGAGTTAAATTCTTATCTTTGGAATCCTAAAGGATGGACTGCAAACACTCAAGAAAAATTTAAGGCAAAATTAAATAAGGCAGATAGGAATCTGCATAATGCAATTGAAAAGGCTAAAGGTTTAAAGCAAGATACTGTGGTTTTCCGTGGAGCAAGATTTGATGTTAGCAAAACAGTTGGAGACAGTATTAAATTTAAGGGTTATACCAGTGCAAGTTTCCAAAAATACCCTGCAGAACTTTATTCGGATGTGGATAGTGTTGAGTCTTCATTGATGTATAAATATAGGATACTTTTGCCTAAAGGGACTAAAGGTTTGTGTGGAAACGGAAAGATAGATGGTGAAAATTTAAGTCCTTGGAATGATGACCACGAATATTTACTTGATAAGGGGAGTGAATTTAATATTGTGGATATTGATTATGACAATCAAGTTGTAACAATAATTAAAACAAATTAAGGGAAAGATAATGGTTAAATATGGCAGTATAATTAAAGCAATTGATTTGTATGTGACTAAGTGTCCTACTATCGCAGAAATCAAGAGCAAATTAGAGTCTTTAGACCAGTCTGAAAAAGAATCCTTATTAAAAGAGAAAAATTTGCTTAATGATGGTGAAGATGAGTATTACCGTTACCTTCTTAAAAAAGAGAAATATATGTTGGATGAGACTGCAAGAAGTGAAAGGCAGTTGCAGAAGGCTATTGATGAAAATAAAAAAGAAGGATGGGTAGAAAGTTGCAAAAAACTTGTCAAAAGGAATAAGGAAGAGTTGGAAGAGTATCAATCAGAAATGTTCCAGTTTGAAAGGCGAATTTATGATGGTTACAAAAAACAAGATTCAATGAAAATAGATTATGATGAATCAGAATATGATATTGAAGACCAAATGCCAATAAGCAGTGAAATTCTTGAATTGGAACAAGCACAAATTGAATCACAAAAAAACTTGAATCTCAGTGAAGATGAAGTTAGTTGCCTTAATTTCTACTTTGGTAATGGGTCTGAAGAGTTCAATAGTCGATTGTATGGTGGGAAGCAATGGAATAGTTTAGAACCACAATATCAAAGGTTTTATGAAGGGAAATATAAGGATATTGATAATACACTCCATAAAGCAATTGATAGGTCAGATGGTTTGTTACAAGACACCATATTATTTCACGGAAGCAAGTTTGATGTAACTAAAACCGTGGGGGATGATATAAAATTCAATGGGTATGTCAGTGCAACTTTCCAAGAAGATATTGCGAGAGATTTTGACAGTGTTTCCAAAAAACCATTTTATGTTTATAAAATGTTATTGCCTAAAGGAACTAAAGGCATCTGTGGAAATGACAGAAGCAATGGTTCTCTGAAGACATATACCAAGGAACACGAATACTTATTGGACAAGGGTCAAAAATACAAGATTGTAGATATAGATTATGAAACACATACTGTGACTTTAGTGCCTACAGTAAAATAATAAAGATTAAATTATGGTTAAATATAGTACGATAATTCAAGCGATAGATGATTATGTTCAGAAATGTGGTTTCACTGTCGCAGAAATGAGAAGGAAACTTAGCCATATGGATTCTAATGAGAAGTATTCTTCATTGCTTGAAAACAATCTGTTAAATGAAGGGGAACTTAAGGATTATAAGGAACTTTTAAAGGATTATGATTTGAGCATTGGGGCAATCAAAGATTATGAAGAATCAATTTCGCAAGTGGAAAAAGAAAACCCTTCAATGGCTAAATTCTATAAACAGACACTTAATGAAATTAAGGAAGAGAGTGAGAATGAAAAGGAGATGATTTTCCAGTATGTAAGGAGAATCCTTGATAGATACAAATCAACGGAAACGAAAGTTGTGGATAATGATGATTCCAGTTTCCAAACTGAGAAGCAATACGATTTAGACCATTTTGATGGCAATGAGAAGAACGGTAAGATAGAACAATCACAGATAAATAGTCAAAAGAAAGTCAATTTCACTGATGAAAACTTGTCTGCCTTAAGCATTTATTATGGGAATGACTATAATCTAAACAGTCGCTTGAACAATGGCAAAAGTTGGAACAAACTAAGTAAAGAAGAGCAAAATGCCATCAAAAGTGATATGGATAATATCGAGAAAGAATTGTCAGATGCTATAAATAGAACAAGTGGTTTGAAGCAAGACACTGTATTGTTTCACGGTGGAATCTTTGACCCATCAAAAATGGTTGGTGACAAGATAAAATTCAACGGCTATTTGAGTTGCAGTTTCCAAGAGTCCATTGCAGAAAATTTCCATAATGATGATGTGCCTTCAACAAGGAATTATACTTTTAGGATTTTGGCTAAGGAAGGTACTAAAGGTGTTTGTGCAAATGACAAGAGTCACGGTGGAAGTTTGACCAATTATACGGAAGAACACGAATTCTTATTGGATAAGGGTTTGGAGTTTGACATTGTGGACATTGACTATGATAATCAAGTGGTCACAATCAGACCATAGAACAAAACATTTAAATAATATAAACTACAGAAATTAAAATATATTCAACTAAAAGAAATAAATATGGAGGAATATTGATTATTATGAATAAATACGAAAAAGAAATATACAATAGAATGAGAGAAGACTTATGTCTCAGAACCAATGTGGTGAACATCAAAAAAGCACAAAACCGTGAAGAAGAACTTTTCGACCTTGGAGAATACTTGCCAAACCTTCTAAGAAGTTTTCTCAGTCTCTCCTACTACACCAAAATGAGAGAAATGGGTGTAATTGAAGAAGTATTGGAACAAATGGCAAAAACAAGAAAACAAGGCAGAGAAAAGGACATCTACGAATTTGTGAAATGGATTGACAAACACCAAGACTTCGATGATTTGCTCAATCGCAAAAAATTCGAAGAATTAGATGAGCAATTAAAAGCCTTGGAAGACATCTACAAATAAATGGTTCAATTCAAGAACATCATCAAAGCGATGGAGAATTATGTGACTAAATGTCCCACCATCGCAGAGATGAGACAGAAACTTGCAGAACTGTCCTATGATGAAAGATTCAATCAACTGAAAGAGCAGAGCCTATTGAATCCACTTGAAGAAAGGGATTATGATTTGAAAATGGGGAGATGGGAAAGCATCCAAAGATTCAAGGAATCCAATAGGGAACAATATGAATCTGAAGAGTGGATAAGGGAAGAAGAGCAAGAGATTGAAGAAGAACTTTTCCAATATAGCAGAAGACTTATTGAAGGTTTGAAGACTCAACCGATTCCTCAAGTGTCTTTAGATAAATTCAAATCAGACTCCAAAAGGGGTGAACTGGAAAAATCTCAAATCCGTTCCCAACAAGAAAATGTGACTGTAGATACATCTATGGAAGGATACACAGATGAATATGGTCATTACTATGAAAGATATATTGACCAACGATTAATGGCAATGGATGATTATTTCAATGGAGATGTCCAAGGAATCAACTATTGGTTAAGCCACAAAGGATACATAAACAAATTGGAAAAAGAGCAACAAAAAGACATAAAAGATATTGATTCGCTTATGTCAGAATCTGAAGGATTGACTCAAGACACTATGTTGTATCGTGGTGGTTACTGGGACATTCACTTGAAGCCAGGTGACCATAGTAAAGGTTTTAAGGGTTATCAGTCAACCACTTTTCAGAAGGAAACTGCAGGAACCTATGTGGAATGGGCAAACGAAGAAAAGGGAGATAACAATATGCTAATTCAAATCCTTGCACCAAAAGGAACTAAAGGCATTGTAGGTAATGATGACCGTTTCAACAATGGGGAATGGGAACACGAATATGTTCTCCCAAGAAACACTGGCTATACTGTAGTTGATGTCGATTATGACAATATGGTGGCAACTATCCTATTGGATGAACCATAATCTTGTTGGATTGTTTGAAGAAACAGAGCAATTGTGCAAAGAAATAGAAGTGAAAATTAAAGAAAATAAAAAGAAACTAAAGAATATTTAAAAAAAATATATTAAAAAGTGGAAGGTGCATTATGGCTAAAGTTAAAGAAGTTGACTTCGATAAAGTAATTGAAGCAAGTGAAGAATTGAAGGATTATGATGGATTCTTGCCATTGTTGATTCGTGCAATCATAATGAAAGCACATAGCAGACACTTGAATAAAGTGGGCTTATATGATGAAGTCATTAAGGAAGAGATTGCAACCAAGCCTAAGACTTATGAAGAAGCAGTCAAAGAATTGGCAGATTGGTGCAAAGAACATAAGGAATACAAAGATTTAGTACATTAAGGTTTCAAAAAAACCTTTTTACTCTTTTTTAGATTATGTCTGATTATGAAGAAATATTGAAGGAAATCAAGAAATCAATCAATGGTGACAGTGCTTATAAGGAGATATTGAAATCCATTGAATTGGAAGTGCAGAAATGTGGTGTTTCCTTGAAAAAGGTCAGAGAAGCCGTAACTCCTTTAATTAAACAATTAATGCCAAAGGAATCTCTTGAATCCCAATTTGGGGAAGAGTGGACTGATGAAGATTATGAAGAAGATGTAAGGTGGATTACTGACCGAATAGCATACTGTTATCGTGAATGGTACAATAGCAAGGAACTCAAGATGTATGGTTTCAATGCAGATGGAAGTAGGAACATCCCAACAGTGAATGGAGAAACTGGCGATTATGACTTGGAATTTGTAAGTGGAAGGGGATGGGAAGATTCACCATTCGCAGACCATAAGGAATGGGCAAGTATGGTTATGCCCCAACTTTTTATAAGAACCAGTTTTAATTCCAAAGGGCAAGAAGGTATGGTTATGCCAACAAGGAGAGATTTGGAATATCAAGCAAAGGTCACTTATCCTTTTATGGTGAAACTTAATAAAAAAGGATTGACATTAACTCATATTAATGGGGAAGTGGATACTAATAGCATCAATTTCCAAGCACCACTGATGAATAGGGCAGATAAGATGTTTTCTGAATCTTGGAGAGACAAAGCGAACAATGGGATATCTGATATTGTTGCAGACCGTAAGGCTAAGAAGATAACTAATGAACAAGCACAAGCGAAAATCCGTGATGCTTTAATCAATCAAGCAAATGGATGGGCAGATAAGGAAAGCAAAAACTTAACAAAAGACTATGCGAATGTTGGAATCCCTATAGAAACATATTATGTCCCAATAGGATGAAATTATTTATAATAAAAAAAGGATAAAGGAAACGATTTGATATGCCAAACACTAATTATGATGATGATGAGAATACTCTTTTTGACAATCTTGCAATTTATATGCTATTAAACAATGTCCTTGAAGGAGATGAGATTCAAGAGTATAGGGATGAATTGCAAAAGAAATCTCCTAAAGCATATAAGGAATATTTGGAATTCGAAAAGGATTTAACAGATATCAGAAAGAAATAACTCTTTTTTTTAGGACAAGGGTGGATTTTGAACCATCTTTTTGGGGTGGTTTGATTTTCCTATTGTCTTTCTTTTTTTGGATTAAAAAAAAAGGAGATAGGTGGTTTTTTTTATGAGTGAACACGAAGAGAAACAGATACATTTGGATGCTTTCGAAAGTTTTTTGGAATTTCGTTTGAACAATCAGACCATTAACAAGAGCATTAATTTAGTTGCAGACAAGTATGAGAAGGCAGACCGTACTGTTTGGAAATGGTACAAATGGTTCGATTGGAAACAAAGGGAAAAGCAGAGAAGGGCAGAGATTCACGAAATTACTGTTCGTAAGCATAATCAAGAGATTGCTAAGAACAAGAACAATTACTTGAAGGTGGCTCATAAGTTGTTGGATAATTTCATTAATGATGGTTTTCCTACAGAGATTTTGAGTGTCCGTGACTTGGAAACCACTATTAAGTTGTGTTTATTGTTGCAAGAAGAAGCGACTGAAATTAGCAAGGGTGAGCAAGTCAATGTTGATTTGACTGAACAAGTGAACAACTTGTTCGATAAGGACAAAATGAAGTTGATTCTTGCTCAAGAGAATATGATTGAAGATGATTCCGATGATGAATCTGACATTGAAGATTCTGACTTGGATATTGAATGATGAATTATCGTATTGGGGATTAATTAAAATAGGATTGTGTGTTGTAAGTGTATGTTTGCAGAAACACATAACCAATATCATTTAGAGGATGATGTTCTGTAGATATGACTGCACACATTATATACATCAAACTGAGAAAATATATTGAAAAACACCATTTTTCAAAAAAACAACAATAAATGAGTACATATAAATTAATATTGGACATAATGTCTGAAGAGATTGAAAAATGCACAAAACCATACATTGCAGATTTGCCTTACGACCTTAGAACCACTGATTTGGACAAATTAAAAGAAAGGGCAGACACAATTGAATCCAACATCAAAGAAAGAGAAAATCAGATAAAGGACTTAACCAAATTACAAGGCAAACAAGAAAGAGAATTGCTTAGAGCAATGTCAAGGTCAAAAGATTCATTATCCCAACTTGAAAATATGTTCAAAAAGGATTTGAATCTTGATGAAGATGAGACATTCATTGACTCTTCCTTAAATATGGGTGTTAGTGGATATTATATAAACGAAAGATACAAAGATTGCAAAAAATTGCTTAAAAAAGCATTAAAGGAATATAAGGATATAGAAAATCAATATTCTGAATTTGCAAACGGAAGGGCAGTTTTGGATGAGAAAGTGCTTGAACCATATTCAAAAACAATTAAAGAATTAAAGGGGGAAATGCTTTACTTAACTGGTCTTGGTCATACTATCAATGCAGATTCCAGTTATACAGTTAATGATGATTTCTACTCTGACTGTGAAAATTTAATTGATGAAATGCCTAACATTCAACAAGCATATGTTGAAACAAAAGATTATCAGAATCAGATTGATGCAGAGCAGAAAATAGTGGATGACCTTTATGAAGAAGGTGTCCGTACTAATGAAAGGGCGAATGCAATTGGTGGGAAGTAATCATTAACTATGGTTATGATGATATTTCAAGATAGAAAACAAGATATGGTGATTTATTATGGCACTGGAAATGAACATAAGAGACATCAGTAAGATAAAAAGCAATAATGTCCCCATTGAAGAGAAACTGGAAATTATAAAATGCAGTAAGCCTTATATCACTGCTTTACCCTATGACCGTAGGACTAATGACCCTTCTAAGTTGAATGAAAGATTGGAAGCAATTGATGAATCAATAGCAAGACTTGATAAAAAAATCGAAGAAAAAGGGGAAAGTATAGAGTATTATGGGGAAAGAGTGAACCAGTGGATTGCAGAAAACGAACAATATGAAAAGAATATTGCTCGAATGAATGAACTTGACCAAGAAATGAAAGAGTTAGAAGAAACTCTCAAACCCCAATTTGAAAGTGAAATCTCTGAAGTCATCGATGAAATAAATGGGATAATTGGTGATGATGGTATGCCACCAATACATTTCAGTGGGGGAATCAGTTTATCTGAATATAATAAGATAGAATATTATTATACTGATTTGAATAGGATATTTGAAATGTCTGAAAATGGTGGTTTGTTAAATCAATTTGATGTGGATAGATTATATGGTGTAGCAAGGTATCTTAATAATAATGATTCTGTTTATGGGAGAGATGAACGATTTGATGATGTAAGTAGAAAAATAAGGAATATTGCAGACAAATACAAAGGCGAAAACCATCCGAAGGTAATTGCAAGAAATGAAGAATATATGGAATTGGGTGGAAGCCAGTATAATTTAGAAAGAGATATTGAAGAGAATAATTATTGGATAAGAACTTGGTCTGAAGTTAAAGATAAGGCTATTAAAGACCAACAATCTCTTATGAAAGAAAGGGATGATTTGCTTAATGAAAAAGATTTGACTCAAGCAAAATATGACCAAGCAACATCATAAACCCTAAAATAAGTTATATTGTGGAAATATTAAATATGAACGGAAAAAAGATTTTATGGATAATTTGAAACTCAATATTAAAGATTTAGTAAAGATTAAAAGCGATAAAGTTTCAATTGATGAGAAACTTGAGATTATCAAGTGTAGTAGGACTTATATCACTGCTTTGCCTTATGACCTTCGTGCAACCAGTTGGGACAAGTTAAGTGAAAGATTCCTTGCTTGTAAAGAAGAAGTGTTGAAAAGAGAAGATAGGATTCGCACATTAGACAAGTATTTGGGGATGAATATTACTGAAGCAGATGAGATTCTTAATGAGATTGAAAGTGTTTCCAATCTTTTTGTTGATATGAAACATAAGCAACAAGCATTTGAAGAAGCAGACAAAAGAGTTTTGGAGCATAAGGATAATTATTGGAGAAGTTTCATCACACAAGCAAGATGGGTGAAAGACCAATTATATCTTGACAAAGACATATATGATAAAATAGAAGAATTGTCTTCAGAATATTTTGAAAAAGTGCAAACCACCAGTTATTTGACCCCTTCAGAGCAGAAAAGATTTTCTGATTTGGCAAAAGAAGTTCGTGATTATAAGGATGAATGGTATTCTGATGAAATCGAACACGATGATGGGGAAGTTGCAGAACTTCTTGATGATATCTCAAGTGATTTAGAGATACTTGGTTCAAATGATTATTTCAATCAAAGCCTTCCACAATTGCACTCCGACTATGTGTTGTCATCTGCCCAATATAAAAATGCTAACAGTGTAAAAGATTTGGAAAAAAAATACCAAACTTCAATGAACACTATAGAAAGTCTCCGTAAAGATTTGGATAGGAATATTATGGAAGCGACAGATTTGCACGATGAAGCACTTAGGACTGGGAGCAGAATGGGAGAATTAGGTTTGCTTGATGACATTGACCATCAAAGGATAATTGATGAATATAGATATGGAGAATAATTAAGGATTATGAAGAGACCAGTCGATAAAAGAGATAAGAAATTAATGGATGAAATCAGACAATCCTTAAATGAAGTTTTACACATTGATGTTACTGAGAATTATCAGAAACTTGATGAGTTAAAAAGGAGATATGAGATTCTGTCAGATGATATCAATGAAATGAAAGAATTCTTAGAAGACTAATTAAAAAAAGGGTTATAATCATAAAAAACCCTTATTAATACATTTTGGAATGGTTAAGTACAGTACAATAATCAAGGTGATTGAGTCTGAAGTTTGGAAATGCTACCCTACTGTAGGTGAGATGAGAACCATATTGTCTAAGATGGGTAATGATGAGAAATATGAGCAATTAAAAGAACAAGGATTATTGAATCGTTTAGAAGTGGATGATTATGAAGAAGCAGTGGATGTATTGGAATTTGGAGAAGATGTGTGGAATGATGCGACACTGGAAGAAGCCACAGAGAAAGTGTTCTTTTATGAAAGGAGACTCATTGAAGGTTTGAAGAGGAGAGAACCACCTACAGTGGATATTGATGATTTCAATAGGGATAATCAATTTATAGATGACAGTGATTTGGAATCCAAAATGGGTGAGTTTGAAAAAAGACAGATTGATGACCAAGAGAGAAGGGTCAATGGTGACACTGTAACTGATATGGAGTGGTATGCAATAAACGGATATATTGCAAACTCCAATTGGATTAATGATTCCATAACTCATACAAAATATTTGTATAAATTGGATGGGGAAACTAAAAAGACTGTCCAAGAGATGGATTCCACAATCAATAAATCAAACGGTTTGTTAGATTCCACTGTCTTGTACCGTGGGGGAAAATTGCCAAACATTCATTTGAAAATTGGAGACCATAGTAAGTTTAAGAGATATACAAGCACCAGTTTTCAAGAGAGAGTGGGGAGCAAATGGAATGACAGTTATGATGATTTCCTTTTCACAATTTATGCTCCTAAAGGCACTAAAGGTTTGAGTTTGAATGCTCCTTATTTTGAAAATGCTTATGTTGATGAACACGAATGGCTATTGCCAAGGAACACTGGTTTCACCGTTTTAGACATTGATTATGAAGACCGAACAATAAGTGTGGTGTTGGATGAGCCGTAATAGGTGTGTGGAGTAATATTTTTTTATGGTAAGGTATGAAAACATTTTAAAGGTAATTGCAGAGTATACTGTAAAATGCCCAACAATAGCAGAAATGAGACAGAAACTATCTCAATATACCTATGAAGAGCAGTTAGACCAACTCAAATCTCAAGACCTTTTGAATCCTTTAGAAATTGAAGATTATGAGTCTAAACTTAAAGAATGGAATCAGATGAATCTTATTGATGATGCTCAAAGGACTGAAGCAGAACACGATGAGAATTCAAGAGAATATTATTATGGATGGTTCAAGCCAAGAAAACAATATTTGGAACAAGAACTTTTCACTTATGGGAGAAAACTCATCGAAGGGGAAAAACCAAGGAATCCAGTCCCACAAATAGATAAGGGCATTTTTAAAAAGGATACACAGTATACTGCAATAAGTGGAGAAATGGAAGAGAGACAAATAAGTTATCAAAAAGATAATCTTAAGATTAATGCTTCCTATGAATGGATTCATAATGAAGATGGTACTCATACAAAACATTATGTTGGTGAAGAGTGGGAATATATCAGAGCAATGGACAGTTATTTTGATGGAGATATTGAAAACTTGAACATATCCATTTCAAACAAAAAATACTTAAATAAGTTGACAAATGAGCAAAGAAAAGACATAAAACTCATTGATACACTTATTGATAGGAGTCCAGGGCTACTTGAAAATACAATCTTTTTCCGTACTGGGCATTTTGACCCACATCTCCGTGAAGGTGACCATAGCAAAGGGTTTAAAGGTTATCAAAGTGCCAGTTACCAAGAGAGTGGGGCAAATATGTATATGGGAAATATGAAAATGGTGATTTATGCTCCTAAAGGCACTAAGGGAATCGTTGGTAATGATGACAGATTCCTAAATGCGACAATTGAACACGAATATTTGTTACCAAGGAACACTGGATTCACAGTGTTAAGCATTGATTATGAAAATCATATGGTGGAAATCTTATTGGATAATGATTGATTATGGTTAAGTATGAAAACATTTTGAAAGTAATCTCTGATTATACTACAAAATGCCCTACCATTGCAGAGATGAAAGAAAAACTCAATGGTTTGACATATGATGAACAGTATGTTCAATTAGTTGAACAAGGTTTTATGAATCCACTTGAAAGGGAAGATTGGTTATACTTGAAGGAAAGACTTGATGATATTGAAGACATAGCCACAAGACACGACATTTACAAGGAAAAATACTTCAAATTATATGGGAAAGAAAAAGACAATGTCGAAAAGCAGTTGTTCAATTATGCAAGGAGACTGGTGGAAGGGTATAACCCCAAGGTCAGAGAACCACCACAGATTGACCGTGACAGTTTCAAAAAGGACAATTATAACTATAATGAACTCTACAATGCAGAACTTGGAGACATTGAATTAGACCAAATCCACAGACAACAAGAGAAGATGCCGTTGGATTTCCGTTTTGATGGAAAGTCCTATGTGGGGGAAGAAGCCGAAAAGAAAAGGGCAATGGATAGATATTTCAGTGGTGATTTCAATCAAATCAATAAAAGGATAAAGTCATTTAATTATCTTAACAAATTGGACAAGGAACAAAAGAAAGATGTGCATCTGATTGATGGTCTGATGAGAAGAAGTCCTCCTTTAGCCCAAGACACTGTACTCTATCGTAGTGGGAGCATAGACCCAAAACTGAATGTGGGAGACCACAGTAAAGGATTTAAAGGTTACCAATCCACAAGTTTCCAAAAGTTCGGTGCAGATGATTTCTTTAATGATGGCAATATGAAAATAACAATTTATGCCCCTAAAGGCACTAAAGGTATTGTAGGGAATGATATGCAATTTATGAATGGATGGAATGAACACGAATTTGTGTTGCCAAGAAACACTGGTTATACCTTGTTGTCTATTGATTATGAAAATCGGACTTGTGAAATTTTGCTTGACAAACCATAAATAAAATTAGTGAAAAATAGGAGAGTGAAAAAAGATGGTTACTTATTCAAGTATATTGAGAGCAATGGAAGATTATGTCATTAAATGCCCTACTATTGCAGAGATGAAGCAGAAACTTTCAGAAATGAGTTTCGAAGAGCAATTCGAACAACTGAAGGAACAAGGTCTGCTCAATCCTATGGAAGAGAAGGACTTTGAAAGGAGAATGTATGAAATAGGCACTGGATGGGAAAAAAAGGCGAGAGAAACCTTATTCCAATACGGCAGAAGACTGATTGAAGGTGTTGAACGGTCTGAACCACCAGTTATTGATAGGGAAAAGTATAATATTGATGACCAGTATGGTGCTATGGGTTATTTGGAATCTGCACAAGTGGATGAGCAACAAGAAAAACTCAAGATGGGCAAAGGCAGAGATGAACTGGGACATCCTTATGACAAAAGGCTATTGGCTATGGACAATTATTTCGATGGTGATTGTGACCATTTGAATTCTGCACTTTACCACGAAAAGTATCTTAATAAGTTGGATTTGGAAAAGCAGAAAAGGGTGAAGGACATAGACCGTTTGATGAAGGACAGTCCAGGGCTTATAGAAGATTGTGTTCTTTACCGTGGAGGATTATGGGATATCCATCTGAATGTGGGAGACCATAGTACCTTTAAGGGTTATACAAGCACCACTTACAAGCAAGGTGTCGGTGAAGGATATAAGGACAGTGTAAGTATGACTTATACTATTTATGCTCCTAAAGGAACAAAAGGGATTGTTGGTAATGACAATCAGTTTTACAATCGTTTTGAAGAACACGAATATGTTCTAAGCAGAGACCAAGGATTCACTGTCTTGAGCATTGATTATGAGAATATGACTGCAGAAATTTTATTGGATGGATAAAAAATGGTTCGATTAAATACAATACTGAAAGTCATAGACAATTATGTCATCAAGTGTCCCACTATTGCAGAGATGAAACAAGAGTTGAGCAGTATGTCTTATGATGAGCAACATCGTGAATTGAACAAGCAAGATTTGTTCTTCAATGTGGATGAAGCAATAGAATACCGTGATTTGAAGATGGGACACGAATCATTGTTAAATAGGATTGACAGATTGTTCAATGAAGACCCAACACCTTACTCATTGATTAGAGAATATCAAGAAGAGTTATATGGAATAGAAGAAGAATTGTTCTTTTATGGTCGCAGACTAATCGAAGGTGTCAAGCCTACAAATCCAGTTCCACAAGTGGACAAGTCAGTTTTCAGTGAAGATGAGCAGTATGTGAATCGTAGCAGTGAAGAGAAAAATGTCTATAAAGATTTGGGGGAAAAAGAAAAATTGCAGATTGAAGCCCAAACAAAGATTTTCCGTAAGAAATCTGACAATCGTATTGAAAGCCCAATAGATGAAGGAGAATACCGTACCTTGTTTGAAGATGAGTATGATAAAAGGTACACTATGAACGATTACTTCGCAGGGGACACTCAGAAGTTAAATCTTTCAATCTACAGTGAAAAATACTTGAATAAGTTAACTGATGAAAGGAAAAAATCCATAAAAGACATAGATTGCCTTATGAACAAATCTCCAGGGCTAATCGAAGATATGGTACTTTATCGTGGTGGAAAATTGGATATTCATTTGAGAGAAGGAGACCATTCCAAGTTCAAAGGCTACACCAGTACAACCTTCCAAAAGTACACTGCAGATGAATACACTTCCAGTGGCGATATGTTAATCAAAGTTTATGCACCTAAAGGGACTAAGGGTATAGTCGGCAACGATGATTGGAATTTCCGTAATGGTTTTATGGAACACGAATATGTGTTGCCAAGGAATCAAGGATTTACAGTCCTAAGCATAGACTACGACAAAGGCATAGCAGAAATAATATTGGATGAATAAAAGGAAATTTATGGTTAAATATAAAAATATTATAAGAGCAATAGAGAATTATGTCATTAAATGCCCTACCATTGCAGAGATGAAATCCGAATTGGGGAAAATGGAATATGAAGAGCAGTTTGACCAGTTACAAGAGCAAAGTCTTTTGAATCCTTTAGAAGTGGAAGATTGCCAATCCTTAATAAATATTGTGAGACATCACGAAAAAAACTTAGCGAATCCCACTATGGTAGAATTATTGAAAAAGAATGGGATGTGGGAAAAAGATGTGAAAAGATATAATGATTCTAAAAATCAACTTTTCCAATATGGTCGCCGTTTGATAGAAGGTTTGAAAAGGAATGATGCTCCACAAATAGACACGAACAGTTTCAAGGAAGACAAACAATTTAAATCAGTCAGTTCTGCCTTGAATGAAATGGGGGATATGGAACAAGCACAAATCGAATCCCAATTTCAATATTTAAACAAGGAAACAATCACTAAAGCAGAAAGGGATGAGATGAACCAATATTTTGCAGGAGACTTAAACAACATAAATTCCACAATATACAATAAAGACATTTATAATTCCTACAAAGAAGCCTATGAAAAGGAAGTTAAAAAAAGAGTAAAAAACTTAGACAGTATAATCGGCAAAAGTGGTGGATTAATCGAAGACACATTATTATACCGTGGTGGGGAATTAGTGGATATTCATTTGAATGTTGGTGACCACGGAAAATTCAAAGGATATGCAAGTGTAAGTTACCAAAAGATAAGTGCAGAAGAATACAAATCAGACAGAAAATCCCATTTCCTTTATAAAATATATTCTCCTAAAGGCACTAAAGGTATTGTTGGAAATGGCAGATATTTTTCCAATGGTTATGGCGAACACGAATATGTTCTAAGCAGAGACCCAGGATTCACTGTAATGGATGTGGATTATGATAATCAGATTATTGAGATTTTATTAGATGAATCATAATAGAAGGATATGGTTAGATATAATGATATTATTAAGGTGATTGAAGATTATGTGGCTAAATGTTACACTTTAGCACAGATGAAAGAAAGGCTTTCCTTGATTCCACAAGATGAAAAAGACTCTCTCTTAAAAAACTTGATGAATGATGGGGAAAAGCAATGGTACAATCGACTTAGGGATAATGTCCAGTGGAACATCCGAAAGATTGAAGATATGACTGAAAGGATGAAGGAAGACACTGGAAAACAGAAGGAATTGGATGCCCAATTCATTGAAGAATACAAAGACACCAATGCATCTTTACAAGAACTGATGTTCCAATTCGAACGGAGAATCATTGAAGGCAACAACAAAAAGCATAACACCCCCCCAAAATTCAACATTGATGATTTCAAGATGGAAAACCAATTCTTGGATGACCATACTGATGGTGCAGTTGAAGATAGGCAAGTGGATTATCAGAAAAGCACTGATTGGACTGATGAAGATATTAGTGAGTTGAGACATTACTTCGGAAGTGGTTCACGAAGCCTAAACAGTTACCTTAACAACGGCAGACATTGGAACAAGTTTTCCGATGAAGAAAAAGCCCATTTGGAAGGTGAGTTGAAGGAAAGGTCTAAAAATCTTTCGAAGACATTGAGAAAGACCAAGGGTCTTGTTGAGCCGACTGTAGTTTTCCACGGTGGCAGATTCGACATCACCAAGGAAGTGGGCGATAAGATAAAATTCAAAGGATTTACAAGCACCAGTTTCCGTGAAGGCATTGCAGAAGGTTTCGGAGAAGGAAGTGTCCCAATGCCTTTACATTACACTTATAAGTTATTGTTGCCTAAAGGCACTAAAGGTTTTTGTGGTCACGATTCCAGTTATCCTAATTCAAGGGGAGAGCCTTTAGGTTATGGTTTTGAACACGAATATTTGTTGGATAAAGGTTTTGAAGGTGATATTGTGGATATAGATTATGACAAGCACATAGTTACAGTATTGGGGAGACCATAAAAAAAGGAGTATATTTAAAATAGTTATGGTGAAATATAACAACATAATCAAGGCAATTGACAATTATTTGCAGAAATGCCTTTCTATTGCAGAAATCCGTGAAAAATTGCTTCAGATGGACATTGATGGGATAAACAAATTTGAAGAACTGAAAAGCCAAGGATTGTTGAATCCTCTTGAAGAAAGAGATTATGAAATGGCATCCCTTGTGCTTTACAATAATGAAGACATAGATTATGATGACATTGAAACCTTCGGATTGAAAGGAAATGATTATCAAGAGACCTACAATAACTGCAGAGAAAGATGTTTCTTTTATGAAAGGCGACTTATTGAAGGTTTGAAGAGAAGTGAACCTCCAGTTGTGGATAGGAGCATTTATGATGAAACTTTCGAATCGAATAGGGATTTGGAAAAAAGGCAAGTGACTGAACAAGATAAAGTGATAAACAAGGGGACTGTTGACTATAACACTTTAAGTTCGTTCCATCAGTATTTCAGTGGAGATTTGGGGAACATCATTGAAGATTCTGAGATAAACCACTCTAACTATTTGAATAAGGCGACTGCAGAAGGTCGTAAAAGAATAGCGAATATGGATAATGCAATTGAAAAATCCACTGGGCTTCTTGAAAACACCACAATTTACCGTGGTGGTGAATTGGAAGACATTCATCTGAATGTTGGAGACCATAGGAAATTTAAGAAATACATTAGCACAAGTTTCCAAAGACCAATTGCCGAAGGGTTTCAAAATATGAGAGAAAACCGTTTTTTATATGTGATTCGTTGTCCTAAAGGCACAAAAGGGATTTGTGGAAAATCTGATGTTTTTGAGAATAAATGGGACAGTGAACACGAATATCTTCTGCCAAGGAACATTGGTTACACAGTGTTGGATATTGATTATGACAATAGAGTGATTGAAATATTATTAGATTGAAAAAAAAATAATATTAAATTAATAACAAGGAAAGTAAAATGGTTAAGTACAATTATATTATTAAGGCAATGGATTTATATGTCACCAAATGCCCTACCATTGCAGAGAAAAAACAAATTCTTTCCCAAAGAACTTATGAAGACAAACATAATGAATTAATCACTAAAGATTTGTTGAATCAAGGAGAACTGAACCTATATGAATCTTTAGGTCGGTCTTATAATGAATTAATGGAAAGTTATGATAACCAAATAGACCTTCTACAATTCAATATCAAAAAATTCAAAGAAGATGGCAAGGATTATATGGTAGAAGGTCTCCAAAATGAAATTGATTCATTAAATGACCGTAAACAGACACTTGAAGATAAATTATTCATTTTTGAGAGAAGATTGATTGATGGTTATTCAAAAAAAATGAAAGATTCCCTAAATGTTAATGAAAATGATTATCTGATGGAAAAACAGTCAGATGATATAGTTGAACATAATACCATTGGAGAAATTGAAAGGAGAGAAATAGATAATCAGAGAGACATTGGTTTAACTGATAATGAAGTGAGTGCCTTGCAAGATTATTATGGGTCTGATTCGATGCTTATTAATAGTAAATTAAATGATGGTCATTATTGGAATTCCTTAAATTATGAAAAACAAGAACTTTTGTCTCAAAAACTGAATACTGTGGATAAAAACATCCATAATGCCATTAAAAAAAGCAACGGTTTGACAGAAGGGACTGTGTTGTTTCACGGTGGTTTTTTTGATGTGACTAAAGTTGTTGGCGATAAGATAAAGTTCAAGGGTTACACCAGTGCGAGTTTTCAAGAAAATGTTGGAAAGACATTTACTAAAAGTGGAACATATTCTTCTAATTTTTCAGAAAGTTACACTTATAAGATTCTTGCTCCTAAAGGCACTAAAGGTTTGTGTGCTAATGACACCCAGTATGGAAAATTGGCAGATTTTTCTTTTGAACAAGAATTTCTCCTTGATAAAAATTTTATAGGCACTATAGTTAATATTGATTATGATAACAAAATAGTTACTATTTTAGGAGATAGTTAATTATGGGGGAGTAATGGTTAAATATGAACATATAATTAAAGCGATGGATTTGTATATCACCAAATGCCCTACTATTGCTCAGATGAAACAAAGAATTGGGCAGATGAGTGTTGATGAGATGTTTCAACAATTGCAAGACCGAAAACTTTTGAATCCACTTGAAATTGATGATTACAAAGAAATATGGAGTTATCTCAAATCAACAATCTCCTTAAAAGATGAAATAGACCCAAGTAAAATGGATGTCTATGAACAAATAGTCCAACAACAAACAGAAACAACAAAGGAAGAACTTTTTCAGTATAATCGCCGTTTGTTTGAAGGTTTAAGAAGGTCTGAACTACCGATTATTGACCTTAGCAAATATTCTGAAGACACTCAATACAGATGGGATGATATGATAGCCGAAATCGAAGATAATGAAAAAATTATTGGTGATTTGGAATTAAGGCAAATTGAAGCACAAAAAAAATCCATAGATTTGACTCCACGGAATGATTATGACTTTAGATTTGATGAAAAAATGGTGGCAATGAATTGCTATTTCAGTGGAGATTGTCAACATCTCAATTACAGTATAATTGATGAGAAATATCTTTATAAATTAAGGGATATTCAAAAAAAGGACATCAAGTATATTGATGAAATAATGAAAGAGAGTCCAGGGCTTATAAAAGATACTGTTTTGTTTCGTGGTGGGTCTTGGGACATCCACCTTAATGTGGGTGACCATAGTAATGGTTTTAAGGGTTATCAGTCCACAACTTTTCAAGAAGACACTGCACAATCTTATAAAGATTCATATGATTTGGGCAAATTTGAAATTGCAAATGAATATCCTAAGAAAGGTATGTTGGTCAAGATTTATGCTCCTAAAGGCACTAAAGGTTTATGTGGTAATGATGATAGGTTTGTGAATGGTTTTGCAGAACACGAATTTGTTTTACCAAGAAATCAAGGTTTTACAGTCTTATCTATTGATTATGATAAGATGGAAGCAGAAATAGTTTTAGATGAGTAAATATTATGGTTAAGTATAAAAGCATTGTTAAGGTTATTGGTTTGTATGTAACTAAATGCCCCACTATTGCTCAGATGAAGGATAAATTGTCCAATATGAGTCTTGAAGAGCAATTTGAACAGTTAAAAAATCAAGACCTTCTGAATCCTTTAGAAGTGGATGATTATGAATATAATTTGAATCGTTTGCTTCATTTTGTGGAGCAAAGGGGCAAGGTAGACCCTTCAAAGGAAGAGACATTGGAAAGAATAATCCGTGATATGGGTGTGGAAGTCAGAGAAGACCTTTTCCAGTACAATCGCCGTTTGATAGAAGGATTGAAGACCAATGATGTTCCAGTGTTCGACAAGGAAAGTTTCAAGCAAGACAAACAATACTGGCTTATGGATGACTTGAAAGACAAATCCAGTATGGGAGACCTTGAACGGAGACAAGTAGAGTCTGAGAAGGATTATATTGCGAATGCAGATGAAGATGGGAACATTGCCATTGGATGTTACTTCAACGGTGGATTGAGCAATATGAATCACGAAATCAATCACCAAGGCTATTTGGAAGCATTGGATTTTGAAGAAGAAGAATGGTTCTACGGTCTATCAAAGATACTCAAGAACAGTGATGGTTTAATCGAAGACACTATGCTTTATCACGGTGGCGAATGGGACATCCATTTGAATGTTGGAGACCACGGAAAGTTCAAGAATTTCAGAAGTGCCAGTTTTCAAGAGATGATAGCGAAGAGATTCACCACAAATCGTGAAGGACATAATGTGGAGATGACTTACAAGATTTATGCTCCAAAAGGCACTAAAGGTCTATGTGCAAATTCAGAAAAGTATAAATACTCTTCGTTCTTTGATGAACACGAGTTCTTGCTTAACAGAAACACTGGCTTTACTGTTTTAAGTATTGATTATGATAAGATGGAAGCAGAAATACTGCTTGATGGATGAAAAGCATAATGGTTAAGTATGAGTATATTATAAAAGCGATGGATTTGTACATCACAAAATGCCCTACCATTGACCAAATGAAAGAAAGATTAGGTAATATGTACATCAGTATGGGGGGCAGTACAGATAATAAGGGTTATAAAGGAATTCATAATGAATTGATGAATCAAGATTTGTTGAATCCTTTAGAAGACAAGGATTACACTAAAAAATCAGAGAGATTTGTCGAAACCCTTGATGAGACAGACTTGTGTTTGAGAAGAATGAATGGTGAAGAATATGATGATGATTTTATGAAACTTATGCATCTATTTCAGAGAGAAGGGATGGATAAAGATGATAGGTTTAGAAATGAAGATGGGAAACTTGTAGTGTCAGATATGACCGAGGCATTGTTTGATAAGTTGATTCTTGAAAGGGAAGGTATAGAAGAAGATTTGTTCAAGTATAATCGCCGTTTGTTTGAAGGTGTTAAACGGTCTGAACCACCACAAGTGGATGTTGACCGTTTCAAAGTTGATGAGCCAGTGGAAGGCAATGATTTCGATAAAAGTGGACATATCGAAACTGCCACATCAAATGCTCAACAAGAATCTCTTAATCTTGATGTGCAAGAGAGAGCCAAAACCGATGAAAATGGTGTGATGGGAGTAGTTTACACTGGAAAGGATTGGGAAAGTGTGAAAGCATACAATGATTATGTACTGCAGTTGCACAATCAAGGAATAAACAGTCACATCGGTAATGCAGAGTACATAAGCAGATTGGACAAAGAACATAAAAAAATGGTTAAAGATATGGATAAACTGATGAACGGCACAAACGGATTGACAGAAGACACTATGTTGTACCGTGGTGGCTACTGGGACATTCATCTAAATGTTGGAGACCATAGCAAAGGATTCAACGGTTATCAGTCCACAAGTTTCCGTAAGGAAGTTGCAGAAAGATATGTTGACAATTACAGTGACAAAGACACTGCAGATATGCTAATTCAAATACTTGCACCTAAAGGCACAAAGGGTATTGCAAGTAATGACCCTAATTTCAACACTGTTTGGGATGCCCACGAATTCGTTTTAGCAAGAAACACTGGATTCACCGTATTGGATATTGATTATGACAATATGGTGGCTACCATCATATTGGATGACCCAAAATGATGAAGAATATGAAATGGAAAGGATTGAATTTCTCATTCCTTCGACATAATGCGAACAACATCACCCATTGCAAGGATTATGTCCCAATACATCTTCATCCTTATTTGGATATGGGTGAGAGAGCCATATTTTTGAAGGACAATGATTTATATAATGAAATCAATAAAATTAAACATAGGAAACGGAAGGAATTCAAAAATGCAAAAAGCAAAAGGGAATGGGTCAAGCAAGACATCATAAGATTTGTTGAAACACATAAAGAGTATGAAGATTTACTGAATCAATAATATATGAGTTTATTTGATGATATTATAAAAGCGATTGAAGAAGAAATTGAAAAGTGCAATTATTACACTGGGATGATTTCATCATTGCCTACAAAGGTTAAAGGGACTATGAACAAGTTCAATCAAGACACAAGGGGATTGGAACACGAAAAAGGAATTGTAATCACTGACAAAGGAGAAACCGTTATGGAAAGAGATGATGGGAATGAGTTCAGTGTGAATGTTCCTTGGAGTGGAATCCCATATGAAATACTGAAAGCACACATTGGCTTGAATGTAGACCATAACCACCCATTGCAACAAGGATTTGAAGGCTTTGCCACTTGTTTAAGTGAAGCAGACATTTATCATTTGGCTCAGTTAAGACCGAAAAACTTGGATTCCAATCTCAAACCATTGAAGGATGAGAACGGTCATTATGAATATGAGTTCGCTTACAAGAGTGTGTCTGCAGAAGGGGGTAATGGCAGTAGAATGACATTGTCCATTGTGGATGAAGATAGATTTAGGGCTTTCGCTTATGAGAATGGGGACATAAATCCCAAATTCCGTAGGGGAATCAAGCATTTCTGTGGGGAGAATGGGACTTATTCAAGATTCTTAAGGGGGTCAAGACAAGAAACAACAGAGCATATGAAGGAATGGGGGACTGATTACCTTAAACAAGCAAGGAAAAAGGATAAGGAAAACTTAAGTCTCACAAGTTTCTTGAAAGGTGTTCACGATGAAAGGATGAATTATCAGAAGGAATACTGTCAAGATTATATGGAGTATGCTTTAAGTGGTGATGTACGGTTTTTCAATAGTATTGGTTTGGAATTAAGTTTCGGATGGGTAAAATGAGCAAAAAGAAGGAAAATGTTTTAGATGATAAGGATTTGTTCAATATTCTTAAGGAAGAAGGTGAGAAATTGGACAAAGAGATAGAAAAAATTGCACGAAAGATGTATGAAGAAGAATTCGGTAAAAATCACGATGAATAAATGCAAAAGATTATGGGAACATATGATATAATACTTAAGGCAATTACTGAAGAAATTATCAAATGCTATGTTTCTCTTAAAAGCATAAAAGCACAGATTGAATCAACAATCAAGGAAATAACTGATTCTCAAGAAGAATATGATGAAGTTATTGATGTGGTGACCCATTTCTATCGTGACACATACAATTCCAAGATTGAGATGATGAAGATGATGTCAAAAGACAATACCCTTTATGAGAACATTGGTGATGAAGAAAGTGTTGACTTGCCTATTGGTGTTGAAGATGTGTCTTTTGATGGGGATAATTTCCGATACAGTATCCATAGTCATCCACAAAATGGGACTGCTTTTCCATCTTTCCAAGATTTTTGGTGTTACTATAATACTGAACCGAAGTTTATGATAATTTCCAATGATAAGGGGATAATTGTTGTTAAACATACGAATGAAGAAATCCCTATGGTATGGGAGAATATGTCTGAAGCATTCAGAATATATGATGATAGGAGTGACCGTATGTTCCGAATGAGTAAAGACTTTAGAGACCTTGAACGAAGATACAGTGATGGGGATTATGTATTGTCAGAATTCAATGATGAAACCAACAAATTATATCAAAAGCATATGTCTGAAAATATGGATAAGGAAGTGCGAGATTTAAATGTGGAATTTATGTCTAAGAAATGTCCAGTAAAATGCTTTTATATTCCTTTAGACAGAAATAATCAGTAAGTTCAGTGGAGATGGTGTTTGATGAGTGATAAGATGATGATGAAGCACGATGGGGGTTATGGTGCTATCGGCAACAAGGCATTATCCTTTATGCTTGAGACCTTGTCTGAAGATGATGAAAAGAGTTATAGGCAATACTTGGAAAAGCAAGATAAAGGCAAATATAAGGAATTCGTTGAATGGGAACAATGGATGAAAGATATTTAAATTAAGGATTTTATGGTTTTGTTTGATGAGATAGCCAAGGCAATTGAAGATGAATAAAATAAAGGAGAGAAATGAAAATGGATTTATTTGATGAGATAGTGAAAGCGATTGAAGAAGAAGTGGACAAATGTGGACCTACCTATATGCAAAAAAAGATGATGAATGCTTTTAGAAGGTATGTCAAGAATCTCAATGGATGGCAGAATGCCGAGAAGGATATTGAAAAATGGGAAAAGGAAATTGGTGAGTATCTCAGAACTGGCGAATGGAGTGGTAGTTACATCTCTGACATAAGGGACTTAACCAAATCAAGGAAGGATTATTCCAAGAGCATTGATGATTTCAACAAAAGGGCAGAGCCTTTGAGAAAATATATTGAACAAGGATACCTTACTGGCAACGATTTGGAAACTTGGAAAGATAACAGTGATTTCACCAAGTCTGTGAAGGGTCTTGTTGAATGGAACAAGAACAATCGCAAAGGTTACACTTCAAACAAGGAAGATTTGATGAAGGCATTGGAGAAGAATGACAAGAATGCTATGGAAGTCAATTACATCAAGAGAACTGATAAGGGGTGGGTGGCTAACATCAAGGGTATTGACAAGGAAATCCCTATAATTCTTGATGGTACTGGTGAAATCTCCGAAAGAATCGAAGACTAAACCTTAATCTATCCATTATATCAAATCAAGACTCAATAAAATTGATAGTTAAGTATGTTTTGCATCATTTAGTGGTGGCTTATTTCAAGCAAATCACATATGTGATGATAATGTCGTAAAAATTGTTTGACAGATATACATATAGTCAAGCATAAAATAATAATTAACACAATTGATGATTTGGAATGGTGATGAAGATATGACTGAGATTTATGATATCATACTTAAAGAGATTAAGGATTATGTTGAGAAATGTGGAAAACCGAATTACTCTTCAAATGTCCACACGACCCTACCTTCAGAATACGACATCTTGAATAACTGGGATGTATGGAATTACCGTACTCAAATGCTATTTTTGGAAAGCGAGTTCATTGAAAGCGACAAATATTCCAACACTTACACCAATTTGGAACAAGCACAAGTCAGATTGCAAGAAAGGACTTGTGATTTCTCACTTAAGGAAGAAAGTTATCTCTCAGAATACTTTGGGAACGGATACAAATGGATTAACGGAATACTATACGATTCCCCATCCTTCTATAATCATTTCACAAAGACACTGATTGACCAGTATGAAGGGAAAATAAATACTGCAAAACACCATATTGATAGAGCAATGGCAAAAGGAACTCAATTGAGACAAAACACTGTATTGTATTCCAGTCTTAGGCTTGAAGATGGAATCAAGGTAGGTGAAGTCGGTCAGTGGAAAGGGTACATAAGCACAAGTTTCGATAAGGAGCAGATGTTATCCAACACCAAAAAGGATTACAATGTCAAGATATTGGCACTTAAAGGTGTAAAGGGTATATGTGGTCAAGGTGGAGCGAAACACTTGACTGATGAAGGATATCCACGGAAATTGAGTGGTCACCCTGCAGAGCAAGAGTTCCTTCTTGCGAGAAACACCAATTACTTGGTGCTAAGGAAAGATGATGAGAATAGGGAAGCGACAGTGCTTGTCTACTGAAAAAAGAAGATGTTTTATGGAAAAGATAGACCTAAATGTTAAAAAACTAAAGCAATACGAAAAAGATTTAATTAATTATGGTGGGTATTTGCCTTCACTGGTACGATGGGGGATAGATATCCAGTACATAATCAACATCAACAAATCCGAAAATGCAAAAAGCATAAATGAAAGAATCGCAGAATCAAGGTATTATGATTTCGAAGAGTTATGGGATGAATTTGTTGAGTGGTGCGATGAGAATCCCCAATTCAGTGACTTGTTGCCAAAATAACCATTTGCAAATATACGAACAATATTGGGGGAATATATGAACATTTATGAGACAATACTAAAATCGATTGAACAAGAACTCAATAAATGCAGTGATGGAACATATCTGTCCAAACCTTTAGTGAAATCCTTAGACAATTTTGCAGAAACCTACCGTGACACCAACATCGAACATCTTGGGATGTACAACTACAATGGACAAGAACTATTCGAAGTCGAAGAAGGTACTTGGAAAAGTGTCAAAGTCCCAATATTCAAACTTGCAAGTCTCAACTTAACCAACATCCACTTGACTCACAACCATCCAGTGCCAATGTATGATGGACTGGTCACAATGCTATCCAAAAGAGACTGCTACTTATTACTTGAACATAATTTCCGTGGGGAACTGATGATTCGGAGCATCAGTGCAGAAAGCAAGACTGGGGGTGGTGGAAGAATCACCTTAATCCGTAACAACAATTTCACTGATGCAGACAAGAGTAAATTCTATAGGGCTACAAGCAAAATGAGAAAGGTTTATAAGAAATACAAGGATGAATTCTACACAACAGTGAATAGGGAAGAAATAAGGATTTTCCAAGAAAGGATGGGTAGAAACCCCACAACTGAAGATATGGTGGAAGGAAGATTCAATAACGAAGCCATAGAAAAAGGAATTGAAAAGATTGGGTCATTGGAAGACCGTTTCAGAGAAGAAGGGGTCTATGATGCTTTAGACAATTGCAATTGCACCTTAAAAATGGGATGATTTATAACATATTATGGATGATGAAGTTTATGTTTTGGATGAAGAAGATTTTTTCTTAGAATTGGAAGAAAAGAATAAAGAAAGAGAAGAGAAACTTAAAGAAATGTTAAAAGAATTATGAAAACTTATGATGAATTTAAGATTATTTTAGGATACTGTAAAGGAGTATATGAAAGAATACAAGAAGAATTATGATATTTGACATTAAATTGATTAATGTGATTCTAACCACTTTCCTTGTGTTTTTGGTCTTCAATTCAATTGTTTTCCAAGATTTCGGTGTGTTGTATATTGTCTTTTTCGTGTTGATTGGTGAGTTGTTCTTGACTTTATTGTCAATCATATTGGAATTGCCTAAAACATTTTAAAAAAAATGGAACAAGAAAAAATTACTTAGAAAAAAATGTCAAAGAATACATACAATGCCATATTGGACTCAATAACAGAAGAAATCATAAAATGCATTTCCTTGAAATCCATCCGTGAACAGATAAGTCCTATGCTCAAGCAAGTCACAGATAATGACAATGAGTATGACTTGCTAATGGAAGCAATACCATATTTCTATAGAGACACATACACGAAGAAGAACGAAAACATCTATGTAGAAGACTTCAATGGGAATGGATGGTCAGATTACGGCGATGAATATGGATGTTATCCTCCTGATGCCGTGTTTGGAGAGTTAAAGAAAGGAAACCCTATGTTGTTAACTATGCATAATCATCCGAATCAAGGGGGAAAGCCGTTCACTCCTTTCCAATCGCCTACAGATTATTTCTATATGGTTTTCTTACGGTCAAAATATGGTGTGACCATATCCAAGGATGGGATTGTCATCACAAAATCAGATATTGGCTACACCGACCGTGATGAAATCGAGAATGTAGCCACTGCACACAACAAGGAAATTGAAGGAAGGATTCTGCTAAGCGATAAAAGTGGCGAATACAAGAAAAGCATAGAAAAACTCCAAGGTGGACAAGGAATACCCCAAGAAAAAGACTTTGCCACCATAGATAAGTGCTACAATGATTATCTCATAGAAAACATAGATTATGAGATTGGGGAATTGAATGGGCATTTCAATAAGAACAATATTCCAGTGGCTTCATATTATGTGCCGATAAAAGGATAATAAATAATCATAAAAAAGTATTACTGAAAGGGATAAAGGCGAATTATGGTTACCAAACAGATAGATGGTGGTTTCGGATTAATCAGAAACCTAACAATCAAGGCAGTGCTTGACAGTGTATCTGAAGAGAAAGGAAAACTCATCAGAGAGCAATTAAAGAAAGAAAATCCTAAAAGTTACAAGGAATTCTTAGAATATGAAAAAATATACGACAAAGCATAAAAAAAGATGATTAATGATAATATGGACACTTATGATTTAATCCTAAAAACGATTACTGAAGAAATCACAAAATGCAATGATGGGACAAGCATACCTAAAGCCGTGACAAAGGCACTTGACAATTTCGCACAACAATATGCAAACTTAAAAGACCACGAAGAAATCTCATTCTACACTGAAAACGGAGAAGAAATAACACATATTGTAGGGCAAGAACACGGAGTGGATGACAAGACACTTGAAGAAATAGATAAAAAACTCTTTGAAGAGAACTACACCAATGTGAATGTTGACCATAACCATCCTACAGTATGGGACAAATTCGTTCCAACTTTCCTTACGGAAAACGATATGGCTAACCTTAAGGAAAAGAACAGTAATGGGGATTACATCTATAGGAGTGTCAGTGCAGAATCCCCCAATGGTTCAAGGATGACAATACTCCGTAATAACAAGTTCAGTGAAGCCGATTATCCATTGTTTGAAAAGACAATTGAAGAGATAAATTCATATGGGTTAAGGTATTCCATATCTCATTATAAATCTGTCCATATGAAAGTTTTGACTGAGATGACTAAAGATTTTGAAAAATGGTATTACAGTAAGGAAAATGAAGACTTGCATATAGACACATATGAATACTTGAATTCAAGGAAATTCCAAGAAGAAGCACATCGCAGAACAATTGAAAAGATAGGGACTTTGGAAGATTACCTTGAAAAACAAGGATTATTGTCTGATTTGGAAAAGGCAAATTGCAAATTAAGGATTAAAAATCCTAATTGGGACAAGATTTATGAAGATTGATGATACTGAAATGTTGGAAGCGATTCGCAAGGCAGATGAAGAAATCAATGACCATCTCCATCAATTGGCAGAAGAAATAAGCAAGGAATGAAAAGAGAAGGAGAGATTATGAAAGACAAAGGATATGGCACAATAGGTAATCTGTCCAAAATACGGACATTCACTAAATTGTCTGAAGAAGAAGAAAAGGAATATCGCAAATACCTTAAAAAAACAGATAAAGACACATACAATAGTTACCTTGAATGGGAAGAAGACTACTTGAAAATCAAACCGAAAAATGAAATATGAATACATTCTTAAGGCAATAGAGCAAGAACTCCAAAAGTGCAATGTCTCCTTAAAGCATATAAGGGAACAGATAAGCCCTACCATCAAGAACATAACTGACTCTGAAGAAGAATACGAAACCTTGATGAATACAATATCATATTGGTACAGAGACCATTGGAACAGTGAAAAAGAACACTTGCAATACCTAACCTATGATGGGGAGTCTTATGAAACAAGTGGGGAAGAAAACATTGTGGATGTTACTGATGAAATGAAAGAGCATAAAGGAGAATACCTATTGAGCATACATAATCATCCTAATGGGACTTGCCTACAATCACAAGGCGACATCAACACACAAGCGACATTGACCTTGGAAAAATATGGAATAACCATTGGAAAAGATGGTGTAATGATTAACAAGAACACTGATTTCAATGTCGATAACACTTATGGGGGATTCGCACAGAAATGGGCAGATGAAGGGCTTATAAAAGGATTTGAACAAACACCCCAATTCAAGGCATTAGAAGAGAAATTCGATAAAAGAAACAATGTGACTGACCACGATGCAGTTATGAAAAACATTAATGAATATAATGATGAATACTGCACATTATTCGGAGATTATATTTTGAAACAGAACAACACTGGGCATTGGGTGGACTTGCTAAATGAAAACTATAAATATGCCACATCAAACGGATACCCAGTGTCATTTGAAGCAACATATATCTCTATAAAAAGAGATTGAAAAGGAGAGATTATGAGTTTATATGATTATATACTTAAAGTCATAGAAGAAGAAATTACAAAATGCAGTCCGTACAAGGGGATGAAACAAACTGCTTTATCCACAAAGATAAAAGGTGCTTTGAACAGATTCAACAAGGATGTAAGGCTTTTACAACACGAAAAATGCATCCTATTTGACAATCATGGAAATGTCCTTGCAGAAACGGATGGTGATAGGGTCAGTTGTTCAGTCCCTTATGACCAATTGACTGAAGAGCAAAGAGATAGGAATTTCCCTAAAAACATTGTCCATAACCATCCACATAAGGACAATATGCCAGTATGCTTTTCAGAGCAAGATTTCCATACTATGGACATATTGAAATTCAATTATGATAATCTTAAGGTGGATGAAGAAGGAAGACCACAATGGGAGTTCATAGGTGGGATGGAAAGTGTTGAAGCAACAAACGGTTCACGGATGAGCATTGCAATCAAAGACTATAAAAAATTGAATGATGCTTGTTTGAAAAGTTTAGAGAAAAATGGGGATATGAGAGCAGATTTTATAAAAATAACTGATAAAATCCCTAAAAATTATTTTAATGCATTAAAAAAAGGGAATGCTTCAATCGAGCGAAAAGTGAAAAATTATGTGAAGAAAAACCCACAATTATCCACTGAAACAACTGAAGAGTATTTGGATAGGGTATACGATTATGAACTAAAGACACAAAAGGAATATTATATAGATAATTTGCCTAAATTGATGGAAAAAGACATAAAAAAGTTAGATGATATGGGCATTGAATTGTCTGTAGGATGGGTGGACTGATTATGGCTAAGAACAAAGAACACTATGATGACAAGAAATTCCTAAAAGAACTTGAAAAAATCGCAGAAGAACACAACAAGAAAATAGAAGAAATAATCGAAATGGGAAAAACTAAAAAATGAATAAGATGATTGGGGGCATAAAAGCATAATGGGAGAATGTGAAAACTATCTGAATCAGAAACATAATGACAATATAAAAATCGCTTGTAGAACATATCCAATAATCAATAAGAATCAACTAAAGAAATATGAAACAAGACTGTACCAAGAATCATATCTGCCAAGATACCTATTACACGAATTGGACATCTTGCACTATTACAAAACTTTAAAAGAGAATAACTTATATGGGGAATATAAGGAGCAAC
>JAEEGK010005374.1_pt1 | contig 31004 bp, 25 predicted proteins | sample 8958771 | NCBI WGS metagenome assembly JAEEGK01 (sample SAMN16246547, study PRJNA631951) | gut metagenome | biome: gut microbiome; feature: rumen; material: SC-attached | host: Bos | place: Iran: Karaj | collected 2018-10
GGTACTTCCATGGCCGGCTGCCTGTAAGCCAATGCGGGCGTCCTCAGGCTGGCCGACAAGGGGGGAGGCGTTCTGGAAACCGTGGAGGCGGTTGCCTTGACTTCCGGTTTCTCCGAGCCTCTGCCAATCGAGGACCTTCCCGAATGCGTTTCCTTCGACGTCTTTGATACGCTCGTCCTTCGTCCGTTCCTCAGACCGACGGACGTGTTCAGGTATATGGAATCCGTCGGCATCGCGCCCGAGGGGTATGCGGACGCGCGCGTGAAGGCGGAGGCCGACGCCAGGCGCGAGTTCCGCAGGGAGGTCCGCCTGACGGAGATCTATGCCCGCATGGGGCCGGAAATGCAGGTCTCCGCCGAGGAAGTCAGGACCGAGGTCGCCCTCTGTACAGGGAATCCCGAGACGATAGGGTTCGCGAAGAAGCTGATGGAGGCGGGGAAGAGGGTCATAGCGGTTTCGGACAACTACCTTCCGCAGAAGGACGTTGCCGCCATATTGGACTCCTGCGGCGCGGGAATATCCGAGCTCTACGTGTCCAGCGAGCCTCTAGCCACCAAGTATGACGGGGACCTCTACCCCATAGTCCTTTCGGAGACCGGCCTGGGCCCGAAGGACGTCGTGCACATAGGCGACACCCGCCGTCCGGACGTCCAGATGGCCGCCGCGAACGGGATAAGGGGCGTGCTGTATCTTCGCCAGACCGACAGGTACTTCGAGGAGAACCCCTGGGTCAAGCGCTATGCGTCCGTAAAGGGGCTGGGGCGTTCCACGATCATCGGGATGGACATACTCCGCTGGTGCGGGGCGCTGGGCTCCCCCGGCGATGACGTCCACGAGATGGGCTTCAGATACGGCGGACCCATAGCTGTCGCGTATTCCAGATATCTGAAGTCGGTGACGGAGCCCGGCTCCAGGATGCTCTTCGTGTCCCGCGACGGGTACAACCTCATGAGGGCGTTCGAGACCCTCTATCCGGAAAGGAACGACATGAGGTACGTCCATGCGCAGAGGATACTGTCTTACATGTTCACCGACGACTACATCCCCTTCGGGCCGCTGGAGCTTCCCGGCAGGTATTCCCGCAGCTTCGACCACAAGAAGGTGGCCAGATGGATGGAGTACGTCCTCGGGTTCTTCAAGGAAGACCTCGGACTCGAGGAGATTCCTTCGGGCGCCGAGGGCCTTCATGCGCTTTACAACGCCCGCATCGACGAGATCGACTCCCTCCGTCGTGCCGGCGCCGAGGACTACCGCAGATACGTGGAATCGTTCAGCGACGTCGAGGACCTGCACCTCGTGGACTGCACCACCATGAAGTTCACCTCCCAGAGGCTTCTGGAGAGGATGGCGGGGAGGGGGATGCGCGGCCACTACTACGTGAGCCTGGGCGATTCCGACCTGTCGTACGACGCGTTCAAGACCAAGGACAGGTTCGTGTTCGGATGGAAGTTCGTCAACGTCCCGGAGTTCTTCCTGAGCTCCCCGGAGCTTCCCATAGTCGGATGGCACGGCGGGCCGGAGATCATGAAGGACCCGCCGGAGTGGGAGCGGTACCGCTGTTCCGTGTACGGCGGGGTGACCGCCGGCGAGGTCGAGTACGCCAAGGCGATGAAGGGGATGTTCGGGGAGCTGCAGCCTGCGCTAGGGTATGACGACGTCACCGAATGGTCCATGCTCTCGGCGGAGCCCAAGGGGCCTTACCGCGGCATACTGGACAGGATCAAATGGGCGTCCGCCCCCGACCATTCCGACTGGACTCCGCTGATCCCCGAGCTCAGGGACCTGCCTCAGATGCTCAAGAAGACGGCCACCGACCTAATATCGAAGATGAACTCGATGTGATCCGCAGTCGGACGGGACGGGCTTGCTGTACCTTTTGCCGGACCTGTAGAACACCTGGAGGAACCAGTACCTTATCATCAGGAAGTACAGCGACGGGAACAGCCATTGGAACCCGCCCTCGAGGAGCACCTGCGGACCTCCGGTCCTTTTGAGCATGTCGAGGTACTCGGGGCTCTTCACGTATCTGTAGAAGCGCCCGAAAGTCATGTGGCCGGCGGACCTTATGCGGAGCAGGGCGAACCTCTTTCTAAGGAACTCCTCGTTCTCCCTTCCGGCCACGTATCTCTCGAGGCTGTCGTACCTTCCGATCTCCGTGCGCCCCCTGCGGTCGCGGTTCTCCTTGCTGTTGCAGACGGATCCCGGCGTTATCATGTACTTGTAGAGCGGCTTGGTGCAATAGCACACGGTGTCCGCGTTCAGGAGGGCCCTGTACGTGAACCCGATGTCCTCGCAGATGCCCTCCTCGAACTCGATTCCGTTCGATTTGACGAAGTCGGCGTCGTACAGCATCGACCATGACGCCACAGGATAACGCTCCGTGGCCCTCATGACCGCCGCCTCCGGCCCCGTCATCTCCATGACCTCGTAAGTGCCGGGGTCCTCCTCGAACGGGGTGCGCTCGGACGAATAGATGAAGTTGCATCCGACCACCTGCGCTTTGCAGCGCCTCCTCACCGCGACCATCTCCTCCAGGAAATGGAGGGAGGGGCGGTCGTCAACGTCCAGGAACCACAGGCATCTGCCGGACGCGCGGTCCTTCCCGTAGTTCTTGGAGCCTCCGAGCTCACCCGTGTCGGGGTACTCGAAGACCTTAGCCCTTCCCATCCCGGATGCGGACTCCTTCGCCCTTTCCAGAGACGCGTCGACGCATTTGCTGGATATGATGAAGATGACCTCCACGTCCTCGAACGTCTGGCTCATGAGATACTCGGAGATGTCTCCTATGAACCTCTCCCCGTTCAGGACAGAGACTATGACGCTGACCTCGGGGCGGTCCTCCGATGGCTGAGGGGCTGTCATCGGACTCTGGTATCTGTCGTCCGTATTTCATTTGTTCGCACGAATCTTGGCGTTTATGCGGTCGGCGAGGTCGCGGTCGACCCCGTGGAGGATCCACATCAGAGGCTCGACGGCGGATTGGCAGTCGGATCCGACCGAGCATACCGAAAAGTATTCGTGGTTCGGGAATAGGCTCTCCACCGTGTTCACGAACGCGTCCTGGCCCTTGCTCATGAGGAACGGCCTGACGTCCCCGTCCTCCAGACCGGTGCGGTCCCTCCTGGAGGCCACGATTGCGAACATGACGTCGCTCTTGGTCCCGGGGCTCTCGCACCTTATCTGCGTGAACATGCCGTAGAAGGAGTCGAACACGTCCATGAGGCCGGAGATCCCGGCGGGGTCCGTGGGGTCGAAGACGAAGAGCGTCCCGTCGGCGTACTTGTAATATTCCTCGAACAGGTGCTTCCCGAGATCCGGCTCGAACTCCGATCCGGCGATGTCGTTGAACACGATCTCCCTCTCGCCCTCCCCGTGGGGCTTCAGGAAAAGGCATTCCGACTCCGCCTCCTCGGAAAGGGTGACGTCCGTGGAGTCCTTCGCGGCCAGACGCTCCGGGGACAGCCCCTCGGTGGCGGCCTCGGCGGGTATCCCGCACCTCCTGGCCCCGTCGATGAGGACGTACGCCGACGCGAGCATGAGGGTGGTCTTCCCGGCGCGGGAGGCTCCTGCCAGGGACACGCACACGGGCATCGCCTCGTGGGTGCTTATCTTCTTCCTGCAGTACGGGCAGGACGTGGCCAGGCCGGTCCTGCTCCCGGCGGTGCACGGTATGGAGTCTCCGTTGTTGCACGTCTGCTGCCTGATGCCGTGGATCCCCGGGACCGGATAGTCTATCACGAGGCCGCACGAGCAGATGACGTTGGGGCGGGAGAACCTCCTCTTGCAGCTGGGGCAGACGGCGAACTGCGTGGACGTCCTGTATCTTACCTTCTCATTCTCCCGGGCGGAGGAGATCTTCCACGATACCGTCGCCCATGCGATCGCGAAGGGAACGACGAGGGCGACGGTGATAAGCAAGGACCAGACGGCGTAGAGCGGGGAGAGGGCTACGGGGATGGCCACCAGCCTCCTGTCCTTCTCCCATGCGGACGTGATCAGGCCCCAGGGCGCCGCCAAGCATCTCAGGAACGCGTTCGGCCGGTGGGTCCAAAGGTATTCGACAGGGTTCTCCCTCCCGGCGACGTCCAGCGGGCCCTTGGTGAACATCCCCGCCACGGAGAGGGCGAAGCCTCCTGCGGCGATCGCGACGCCGTACGGCATCGAGGATATGAACGCGCTGTAGGGCCCGTGGATGAGGCCTAGCCCGGGTATCGTCGTCCCGGCGTCCCCGCCGTATGTCTGCAGGGAGAGGATCAGCGAAAGCAGCGCGTAGGCCAGGGCCGCCCCGTACACCGAACCGACCAGGACCTTGCTCGTACCGTTCATGCGACGGTGTATGCCGCCGTGTAAAAACAACTTTGCGGTACGTCATTTTATTATCGTGGTCAGGAATCACTGAACGGTGTTGGGTTGACTCGTCCCTGTCTAGCGTTGTTGGTCTCATTGATGGCCGTGTGCATTGTTCCGGTGCTCTTCTCGGACGGATCGGACGCCTCGGGAGGGGCCAGGATCGGAGACGACGTGTATGGTTCCGTATCCGAGGCGTTGACGGCCAGCGTTCCGGGCGACGTGGTGTTCGCGATTCCTAGCGACGACGGCATGCTGCAGATCGAGGGGGACCTCCTCGTTCCCGCGTACGTGACGCTGGTCCTGCCGTATTCAGAGGACTGCGATCCGTCGGGGACGAAAGACGGGGAGTCGATGGAGACGACGTCCGCCAAGACCTCCGCGGACAGGTACATGGCGCTTACGATCCCGAAGGGCTCCTCCCTGACCGTGGACGGGACCCTGATCGTGGGAGGGGTATTGTCCAGGCCCTTCGCGTTCGACTATCAGGGGCACACGTCCGGACCGTTCGCCCAGCTGAACTTGGACGGCTCTCTGAAGATAAGGGACGGCGCAGCCCTGTACTGCTACGGATTCGTCAGGGGGGCCGGGACCGTTTCCGCCACGGCGGGCGCGTCGGTCTACGAGCCGATGGTCGTCACCGACTACGTGGGCGGGGACATGGCCTATTGCAACTACACCAACGGGCAGTCGCCATTCAACAGGTACGCGATGTACAACATCCAGTCGAGGTATTCCATGGAGTACGGCGCCGTCCTCTACGGGATGGTGAACCTCTACGCCAACGGGGCGAACAACAAGGGAATGGCCCCGGTCGTAGGATATGAAGATGGGCTCCTCCTGATGGGCGAAGGCTCCACGCTGACGTCCACGTACAAGGCGGGCGAGTACGTCCAGGGCGACTGGGAGAGCAACATTTACAGGGACATCGGGAAGAAGCACGTCGTCATCGAGAAAGGCGCGTCTACCGGCTCCATAACAATCGACGTCCAGGGCAACCACGCCGACACGGCGACCGTGCTGTTCTCCGTCCCGTACAACTACGATTTCACGCTGTCCGACGGCGAGTACGTCATAAAGGACAAGTTCAGGTTCCTGCCCGGGTCCGGACTGACCGTGTCTTCGAACGCGACTCTGGTCGTCAAGGGGACCTTGCTAATCTACGACGGCCTTACCGACCACGAGTTCAGGGACAAGTTCTACCCGGACGCCGAGCTCCTCGGCAAGTACAAGTTCGACAAGATAGCGAAGCTGGTCGTCGACGGGACCATGAACGTCCAGGGGACCTTCGCCGGTCCGATACAGGCCTCCAAGGCAGGGTCGAAGGTCGTCACAGGCATGGGGTCCACCCTGGGCCTGCAGGCCAAGTACGGGGCCGACGGCTCCATCGGCATGACCTCGATCAAGACGGTCACGGTCAAGCAGATGCAGGCATACGTCTACAAGCCGTCCGGTGACCGCCTTTCCCTGAGCTCCGGCAGGACGTACACGTCCGTGGATGCGGCGGAGCACGTGATCGAATCCTTCCAATACACGGACAAGGCCGACAACAAATCCTACACCGTGAGGCTGGACCAGGCGGTAACGGGGAGCTGGGAGTCCGACCCCATAAGGATAGCCTACGACGCCAACCGCGGAGAGGGGCAGGCGCCTGTAGACCCGAAGAGCTACACGGAGGGGGACAAGGCCATCATCCTGGGCCCCGGTTCCCTCACGAAGGCCAATTCCGAGTTCCTCGGCTGGTCCCTCCGCAGCGACAGCAAGTCCAACCTCATCATGCCCGGAGACGAGTACACCATGAGAGGGGACGTGACCCTCTACGCGGCCTGGACGGTCGGGCATTTCTACGTGACCGTCACGTCATCCTCGCCGCACGGCGCCGTCGTGCAGGGGGAGAAGCAGGAGACGGAGGAGCATGGAACCGTGATGGTGTCCATCCTTCCCGACGACGGATACAGGGTCAAGGAGGTCTCCGTGGACGGCAGGTCCAACGGCGATTCGAACGTGATATGCTTCGAGGACGTGACCGCCAGCCATAGCGTCCGCGTCCAGTATGAGGAGGCGGAGGGGACGGTCTCTTCCGCAGGAGCGGACGGATCCGTCATCGAAAAGAGGATGACGACCGATGGCTCCGCCGTCACCGAGACGGAGAAGATATGCGACGCCCGCGGGAACGTGGAGTACCGCGTGAGATGCGACGGCGGGGCGGGCGCGGCCGGCGAGGCTGTGAACTCCTCGTCCGGCGCCGAGTTCCGCATCATCCTATCACCAGTCCTCTCGACGCAGGGCGGCAAGTCCGTCGCCGTCGTTACCAAGGAGCTCATGGAGGAGGCGGAGGCCCTGGCCGAGAAGGCGGCTGAGCTGGCCAACACCATCTTTACGATCGCGGACGCGTCCATAGTCCTGGACGGGGCCTCAGCCTCTTGCGAGATCCGCATCGGGCCAGACGAGTTCCTGAAGCTTGCGAACGAAGGCGGCCTCGACGTCCAGGCAGGGGGATGGGACTCCCACATCCCCAACAGCGTCCTCAGGACTATGAGGAACGCGGTCCGCTCGCCCGACGTCTCCATCTCCGTGTCCTCGTCCGGTACGCACGTCTTCTCGATCGTCGCTGCAGGGGAGGTCAATCCCTCCGCCGGCCCGGAGTACAGCCTTGCCGACGACATGGTCGTGGAGAAGGACGGATGGACGGTCTCCATCCCTGCCTCGCTGGCGGTGAGGATGGTGAGGTCCGAGATGTCGCTGGAGTTCGGGAACATCAAGGAATCGGGATCCGTGAGCGGAGACCTCCGTTACGTGTCGTTCTCAGCATCCAAGGCCGGGAGGGTTCCGACGGCGGTCGGCAACGTGTCGTTCTCCTCTCCGGACGGCTGGAGCATGTCGGTTCCCGCGTCCGCGATCGCCGGATGGTCGGGTTCGGCGGCAGGATTCCGCATCGCCGCAGGAACGTCGGACGAATCCTATGAAGGCCTCGAGGGGGAGGCCGTCGCCGTCCTGACCGGTACGGATTCGGTCGACATCCAGAAGGCCGGAACCGACGTGTCGGTCGTCATGCCGTACTCCATGCATGACAAGAATGCCACCCTCCATCTGTACCAGATGGAGCCGGACGGCTCGAAGGTGGAGAGGACGGACCATGCCGCGCTGGGCGGCGGGGTGCTTGTGTTCAAGGCCTTCGGCACTTCGGAGCTCCTCATTGAGGAGGAGTCCCACCCGGTCATCATCCCCGAGCAGGTCGCCAATATGATCATCTACGCGATCGCGGCGGCCATTTGCGCGGCGATCATAGCCGTGGTTGCCATCATGATCCTGATTCGTAGGAGGTCCTGAGCCCCGCGGCGGGCTCCCTCCGCTTTTCTTTACTTACTATCTCCCAAATCTTTTATTAATCGAATGAATACCGTCCGTTCAGAGCCCCGGGCACCGCACGGTCCCGAGTCCGGTTCAGTGATTCAAATGAGATTCATCAATGTAGTCGGAATCGTTGTTCTGGTCGCTCTTATCTCGTTCGCAGGTTACCTGTACGTGACCGAGAAAGAGGCCGACGCCTTCACCTACGATTCGGGGGAGGCGGTCGTCGAAGACCTCAACACGTTCCTTGAGGATACCATAGGGGACGATTTCATATCCGTCACCTATACGCCTTACAACAAGATCGACATCGTCGTCGATCCCGCCTACTTCTCCGAGCTCTCGGCCGACACCGCCGCAGCCAAGGCGGAGGCTTTCGAGCTTGTCAAGAAGTACAGCCTCGTCGAGGCTGACGGGGTCGTCTACGTCAAGGACGGGCTCCCTGACCTTGCCGACGCCGTGGCCGGCGCGTTCACCATCGCCGCTACCGCCATCGACAACTTCTCCGGCGCCACCCCTGGAGTCGTGGACGTCTACACCACCAGCGATGTCACCATCGTGAAGAAGGGTCTCCTTCCCTTCAAGGGAACCGTCACCATCAAGGTCCTGGCCGATCAGAAGACCATCGACTTCGCCGAGTACGTCACGCAGTTTGTCGATGTCGACCCCGAGACCAAGACCATCGTGGTCGACATCGAGGCCTTCGGAATCGACGACGCCTCGTCCATCAAGGACATCATCGGAGACCTCAGGAGCGTTCCCGCCGACGAGTTCTTCGACAGCGAGTACTCCGACATGATCAACACCATCATCGACAAGGCCAACAGGATGCCCAACGCGGTCGACATGATCTCCTTCAGCTGGGAGAAGGACGGCAAGAACTACAAGGCCGCCGTCGATGGATTCGAGCCCGGAGAGGCCGGCGACGACTTCCAGAAGTTCATGGCCGGACTTTACGACAACATCTCCGTCCCCGCCGGATACAGCGACGGATGGGAGGTCCCCGTGTCCGATTTCAAAGACCCCGTGACCGGCGAGTACGTCTTCGACGGACAGATGGGAGTCATCTACGTCGGAGATGCCGGCGACGTCTACGAGGCATACGTTCCCGTCAGCGGTAACGTTACCGAGGGAGAGCGCGACTACCCCCTCAACATCAACGCTCCTGAGCACGGATCCATCATACTCGTGCCTGGAATCAGCAAGGACAAGGTCAGCGTCAAGGTAGAGCCCGAAGATGGATACGAGCTCCAGTCCCTCACCGTCACCATGAACGGCGAGACCCAGGACATCACCGAGACCATGTACTTCACCCTCACCGGAGACGCCACCCTCGACGCCGTGTTCGTCAAGCGCGTCACCGGAATCGACATCGACTTCGTCGAGGCTTCCGTCGAGGTCGGAACCACCGTGACCATCAAGGCCACCGTGTTCCCGTCCGATGCCACCAACAAGAACGTCATCTGGACTTCCAGCAACACCGGCGTCGCCACCGTCGACGGAGGCGTCGTCACTACTCTGGCCGTCGGAGAGGCCATAATCACCGCCACCACCGAGGACGGCGGCTACTCCGCCACGTGCAAGGTCACCGTCAGCGCGGCTCCCGAGCCCCCCGAACCTGTCAAGGTCACCGGAGTAAAGCTCAGCGCCAATGACGTCGCCCTCAAGGTCGGCGACTCCATGACCCTCACCGCCGTCGTCATCCCCGATGACGCCACCAACAAGGGAGTCACCTGGAAGGTCGACAAGCCCTCCATCGTAACCGTCAGCAACGGAACCATCAGGGCCGTCGCCGCTGGAATCGCCACCGTCATGGTGACCACCGATGACGGCGGATTCACCGACACCTGCACCGTGACCGTCACTGCGGAGCCCGCTCCCACCCCCACTCCCTCTAAGGACAACACGCTTCTGTACGTCGGAATCGCGATTGCCGTCATAGTGATCCTCCTCGTAGCCTACCTGCTTCTGAGCAAGAGGAAGAGCTGAGACGCTAACAAACGAAGGGGCTTAACGCCCCTCTTCTTTCCTTTCTTGTATCTTTGGTAAATCCGTCCGACCGGCGATCGCGCCGGACGGCATCCCAGCTCGGACGGGAGAAGGCTAGAACCGTCCGGGTCGGCCGGACGGGAAAAGCAAGAGGTTTCGGGCCTCAGCGGCCCCTGCTGTAAGCCAGGCACCTGCGTATGAACTCCAGGGGCAGCTCGGGATTCGAGTAGTAATAGAAGTGGGGGAACCCTGCCACCGTCCTGCCGTCGTCGTGTATGCACTCGTAGCTCTTTCCGGAGTTCTTCTCGGCGATCCAGTCCGATCCGCAGTCGTCGCTGTCCCAGTAATGGAATTCATGGCCCTTGACCCAGAGCCCGTCCTTGGAGAACGTGGCGTATCCGAACCTGACCAGCTTGTGCTTGTCCCTCACGTTCCCGTCTATGACTCCGCACATGGGACGGACCCTTCCTTCGGCGTCCTCGATTCCTGAATGCAGGTACATGAACCCTCCGCATTCGGCCATGCAAGGCATTCCGCCTTTGAGGGCGGCTTTTACGCTCTCCCTCATCGAGGAGTTGGATTCCAGCTCCTCCATGTGCAGTTCCGGGTACCCTCCCGGCAGGATGATGCCGTCCACGTCTGGAAGCGCCCGGTCTCTCAGAGGAGAGAAGCGGACTATCTCGGCCCCCATCCTCCTCAGTATGTCCAGGTTGTCCTCGTAGATGAAGCAGAACGCCTCGTCGTCCGCAAGGCCTATCCTGACCTTCCCGTCCGGCATCGGCAGCTCCGGGGCGACGGCGTCCAGGTTCGGTGCATTGCGGGCGATCTCCAGCATCTCGTCGATGTCAAGGGTCGTCTCCAGTATCCCCGCGAGCCTGTTCAGCTTGTCCTTCAGGTCCTCCACCTCGTGAGGAAGCACGAGTCCCAGATGCCTGCTCTCGAGCACCAGGTCGTCGACCTTGGGGACGTATCCGATGGCCTTGACGCCCATCTTCTCGATCTCCGGCGCTATGGTCTTGAACACCTTCTCGGACATGCGGTTGAAGATGACGCCGGCGATCCTGTTCTCCCTGAACTCCAGGAAGCCCTTCACCACCGGGATCACGGACAGGCTGGCCCCGCGGCAGTCCAGGAGCAGGATCACGGGCGTGCGGGTCTTGAGGGAGACGTCGCACGAGCTGGCGAACGAGCTGTCCACGGCTATCCCGTCGTAGAAGCCCATCACACCTTCGATGACCGATATGTCGCATCCGTCGGCCCCTTTGGCGAACAGGTATCTGAGCGTGTCCTCGTCGACGAAGAACGCGTCGAGGTTCTTCGACCTGGTCCCGATTATGCGGCTGTGGAACATCGGGTCTATGTAGTCGGGCCCGCACTTGAACGAGGCCGTCTTCAGCCCCCTGTTGACAAGCGCCTGCAGGATTCCGCAGGTCACCAGCGTCTTCCCGCTTCCGCTGGACGGGGCGGCTATCATGACGCGGGGGAGCCTCGTCTTCTCACCACCGTTATGTACACGGGGTTCTGGGCGGTCATCAGGTGGTATCTTCCCGCCTTCCTGGCGCGGGACACGTTCACGCAGATGGTCTCCTCCTCGACGAGGCCGCATTCGCGGATGACGTCCATCGTCTCCGACAGCGTCTCCAACGTGACGGAGTTGATCACTATGCGGACGTCCGGGTTCTTGTCAAGGAGGACCTCCACGATCTCCTTGAGATTGCCGGAGGACCCGCCTATGAATGCGTGGGTCGGCGCGGGAAGGCCGGACAGGGCGGCGGGGGCCAATCCTCTCACGACCTCCACGTTGGGGGTGCAGAGGGCGGTCTTGTTCTTCTCTATGAGGTCTGCGGCCTCTTCCTCCTTCTCGATCGCATACACCTTGCCGTCGGGGCACATCCTCGCCATGAGGACGGACACAGATCCGGTTCCGGCGCCCACGTCGTACACTATCGAATCCCCCGCTATGCGGAGCTTGGCCGCGGACAGGGTCCTGACCTCGCTCTTGGTCATGGGCGCATCGCCTCTCACGAAGTCCTCGTCTGGGATCCACGCAGGGCAGGACGCATCGGGATCCGGATTCTCGATGACCGCGGCGCAGAGGCTGCCGAACTCTTTGCTTAGAATCTCCGACGGCGTCCCGGTCGTGATCTTCTCATTCGGATATCCGAGATCCTCGCCTATGGTCACCTTGACGTCGGGAAGGTACCTTTCCAGCTCGGCGCACATCGCGCGGACGCCCTCCTTCCCGGTCATCAGCGCGAACGTCCTGCGGTTGGTCCTCACGTTGCCGGTTATGTTGCACTCCTTCCCGTGGGCGCTGGTGAGGCGGACGTCCTGCCAGGGTATCCCTATTCTGGAGCACAGGTACGCCGCGGACGATATTCCGCACTCGGCATCGATCTCGAACCCCTCCAGGCTTTCCAGGAGCTTCTTGGCGCCGCTGTAGAACCCGATGTCGCCCGAAAGGAGCACGACTATGTTCTCGTACTTGGGATTCTTCTCCAGATAGTCGGCGATCTCCTTGGCGCGGTATTCGACGAGGGTGTCCTTCCCTTCGGTCCCGGCGGACGCGAGCATCCTCTCCGCGCCTATCACGAGGTCGGCCTCCTTCAGCTTCTTGGCCGATCTGAGGGTCATCCCGTCCTTGCCCATGCCGATGCCGATGAGGCACACCTTGCGCCTCTTCTTCTGAGACAAGTCCAGATCCAGTATCCTGGAGAGCTCTTCTACGGCCTCGTCGAACCCCAGTCCGGCGTCGGGGGGCCTGGCGACAAGCACTATCCTGGCTCCTGCCTTCTCGGCCGCGGAGACCTTCTCCTGGAATCCTCCGGACGGCCCCGAGTCCTTCGTGACGATCCATGACGCCCCTATCTGCCTCAGCAGCGCCAGGTTAGATTCCTCCGTGAAAGGCCCTTGGGCGCACACCAGCCCCTTCCCCTCGAATCCGAGAGACGTGCATTTCTCCATCGAAGGCAGAGTGGAGAGCACCCTCATCACCACCCTGTCCTTGTATCCGGGTATGCGAGCGTACTCCTCCGCCTCCTTGGAACCGGTGGTGGCTAGGATCACCCCCTCGGTGCCGCTGAGGAAATCCGCCGCCTCCTTCACGCTGCCGACCACCACCATTCCGTCCTGCGACGACGCCGGTCTGAGGATTCTGACCAGGGGGGTCCCGGTCTCCTCGCACGCCTGCCTGACGTGCTCGGATATCGTGGAGGCGTAGGGGTGAGTGGCGTCCACGACCGCGGAGCATCCGAGAGAGCGGATCTCCCTGGCTATGCCCTCTGCCCCTCCGCAGCTTCCGACGCGGACGTCCTCGACGCGGTCGCCCTCCATGACCTCGGCGCCGAATCCTGTCGCGACCCTCACATGGACGTCCGCCCCGCCGGAATTCAGAATCTTGGCTATGGACCTGCCTTCGGTGGTCCCGGAGAAAATTAGCACGTCTTTCATTTCAGAACCTCGGATCAAAGTCCGTCTTGCAAAGGGCGACGGTCATCCCATCATAAGCTGTTTTACGGCGTATGAGCCTTCCTCCGCGGGCCTTGACCGCAGACCTCTCGCATACGCAGTCCACGGCCGTCACGGATTTCACGAATCCGGACGAGGAGAACTTCCCTTCCAGGGACATCAGCTCGTCCGCCGAATAGAACAGGACGGGGCATCTCAGGCTCTCCCCCAGCTTCAGTATGGCCTCTTCGTCGGATTTGAGGTCGATGCTCGAGACGGTCCCGACCCTTTCGGGCGCTATGCCGTCCTCCTTCAGCGTCGACAGGACGAAGTCCAGCATTTTCTCGGGGGCCGTTCCGCGCCTGCAGCCGACTCCCACGGACACGTCCATCGGAACCAGGTTGAACGTCATGTCGAACGGCTTCTCCGAGGGGTCGTCAGATATGCGGATGCCGAACTCCCCTGATTCCGCCTTGGTGAGGTCCCTGGGCATCTTCCCCTCGAATCCGTATTGCGACGAGAATCCCACGAATCTCCCGCCCAGGACCCTGGTGGAGCACTCCTGGACCATGTGGAGGTCCGTGATCCTCAGCCTGTTGGCGACCGCGAACACGTCCACGGCGAACTTCCCGTTGAGGTCGGTCGCGGTAGTCACGACGGGCGTGGCGCCGATGCGCGCGGCGATGCGCTCGGTGAGGGCGTTGCATCCACCTATGTGCCCGGACAGGAGGGCTATGGCGAACCTTCCGTGCTCGTCCACGCATACCACCGCCGGGTCCACGTCTTTGGACTTCACGTGAGGCGCTATCAGCCTGACGGCTATTCCGGTGGCCCCCACGAACACGATGGCGTCGACGGCCGGGAACGTCTCGGCAACCCACTCGCCGGAGGAGCATCCTATCTCCTTGATCCCGAGAGGGTCCATCGACGTCTTGCTCCATGCGGAGACCTCGTCCTCCGGAAGGGAGTCCCTGATTCTCGCCGCGGTCCTGCATCCGTTGGACGTGAAAGCTATCACGGATATCTTCATCTTGAAGTCGCCTCCTTTATGAGCTCGTCGGCCAGCTCCGTCTTGCCCAGAAGCCCGTAGGTCGACGAGAACATCATCGCCCCCGTCCTTATCTTCCCGTTGGCGCGGTGGTTCATGTAGTACTGTATCTTCTCCATCATGATGCCGCACATCCTCTCCCGAAGGCCCGGTTCGGTCAAGGCGTCCAGGGCGTCATCGGTGGATATGCATTCCATCACCTTGCGGACGGTGCCGATATCCGCCCCGGCGACGGCGGCGTTGGCCGCTATTATCTCCATCCTGCAGTCGGCGTTGCGCGAGTGGGTGTTCATGATCCCTCCCGCCACCTTCACTATCTTGCCCATGTTGGATATGAGCACGACGTCGGTCCCGAGCTCGCAGGCATGGTCTATCATCTCTCCGACGAAATTGCTGCATTTGACGCACATCTCGTCATTGATCCCGGGGATGGAGTCGCTGAACTCCTTCCCGTAGTTGCCGGGGACCACGATGAGGACCTTCTCCCCTGCGGCGGCGTGGACGTCCATCTCCTTCTCGATGGAGGCAATCAGCGCCTTTTCGCTCATGGGCTCCACTATCCCGCTGGTTCCGAGTATCGAGATTCCGCCTTGGATCCCCAGGCGCGGGTTGAACGTGCGGAGGGCTATATCCTCCCCTTCCGGCACGGTTATCGTCACCGAGAACCCTCCCTTGTATCCGAACGTCAGCGCCACGTCCTCCAGGGCCTCGCGTATCATGCTTCTGGGTATCTTGTTGATGGCGGCGTTCCCGGGAGGTTGGTCCAGGCCTTTCCTGGTGACCCTCCCTACGCCCTTCCCTCCGTCGATGGAGATCCCGGAGGGGACCAGGCGGACCTCCGAGAAGATCAAGGTGCCGTGGGTGGCGTCCTGGTCGTCCCCGCCGTCCTTCCTCACGGCGCACGAGGCGGCGTCCTCCGACATGGAGCGCTCCTCGGTCTTGAGGTCTAGAAGTATTCCCTTGGGCGTGAGGATCTCGACGCTCTCGGGGAATTCCTTCGACAGGAGGGCGAGGGCGGAGGCCTTCGACGCGGCCGCGGCGCAGGTTCCGGTGGTATGTCCGCATCTCATGCGGCGGCCGTTGACCGTCACGTAGTTCCCTTCGCCGCTTCCGTCCATGAGTAGTTGGATTGTTACTCCATATATAACGGTAGTCGGGAAACGTCGGAAGCTGCCACGGTATTACGACGGGGCGTCAAGAGTGCTATTATAAGGCAGTCGGAGATACCATCCATGATGCCGCAGGCGCATCCACTCGCTGGGGCTCCGCGGCGAAGGAGGAAGAGATCGTGATATCATTCATTGGTGCGGGTCCGGGCGACCCCGAGCTGCTGACCCTCAAGGGCAAAAGGCTGATCGATTCCGCCGACGTGGTCATCTACGCCGGCTCGCTGGTAAATCCCGCGGTTCTCGACGGATGCAAGGAGGGCACCAAGATCTACAACAGCGCCCTCATGGACCTGGACGAGGTCATAGAGGTCATGAAGGAGGCCGAGGCCGCCGGGAAGAAATGCGTCCGCGTCCATACCGGGGATCCCGCGATCTACGGGGCGCACAGGGAGCAGATGGACCGTCTGGACCAGCTGGGGATCAAGTACGAGGTCATCCCCGGAGTCAGCTCGTTCCTGGCCACCGCGGCGGTCCTCAACGCGGAGTACACCCTTCCCGGGAAGAGCCAGAGCGTCATCCTGACGAGGATGGAGGGAAGGACCCCCATGCCTCCCGGAGAGAAGCTCACTGACCTCGCGAAGCACCATGCGACCATGGTCATCTTCCTGTCCATAGGTTTCATGGACGAGATGGTCTCGCAGCTTCTCGCGGGCGGCTACACGAAGGAGACGCCGGTCGCAGTCGTATACAAGGCGACCTGGCCCGACCAGAGGATCCTCAGGGGGACTCTCGGCGACATCGCCTCCAAGGTGGAGGAGGCCGGCATCAAGAAGACCGCGCTCACCGTGGTCGGGGACTTCCTCGGCGACGAGCACGACCTCTCCAAGCTGTACGACAAGACGTTCACCACCGAGTTCAGGGTAGGCAAGCCTTGAGCCGGCATAGGATCTGTGAAGGAGGAAAACGATGGCAATTACGATAGTGAAGCCGGAAGAGATCGAGGCCATGAGCATGGCCACCATAGTCTCCGAGCTGAACGGCAGGACCTGGCCGGAGCCCCAGTTCTCCATAGTGAAGAGGTGCATACACACCTCGGCGGACTTCGATTACGCCGACAACCTGGTGTTCTCGGAGGGCGCCGCCGAGATCGGCGTGAAGGCGATCAGGAGCGGGGCGCACATAGTCACCGACACCAAGATGGCCGCGGCGGGGATCAACAAGAAGAGGCTGGCGGAGTACGGGGGCGAGGTCCATTGCTTCATATCGGACGATGACGTCGCCAAGGAGGCCAAGGAACGCGGATGCACCCGTGCCACCGTGGCGATGGAGAGGGGAGCCGAGATAGCGAAGAGCCATCCGGTCATATTCGCCATAGGCAACGCCCCCACCGCCCTCGTTAGGATCGCGGAGATGATGGACGAGGGCAAGCTGTCTCCCGCCCTCATCATCGGCGCCCCGGTCGGATTCGTCAACGTCGTCGAGTCCAAGGAGATCATAATGGAGCACAAGGCCCCGTTCATAGTCCCCAAGGGCAGGAAGGGCGGCTCCAACATAGCCGCGACGATCTGCAACGCCATGATGTACTACAAGGGCTGACGCCCCAATCCCCCGGATCCCGGGGGCCTTTCCCTTATTTTTCGCCGTCTTCGCATATGTCGTTTTCCCTGGATCAGGTCCCTCAGTTTATTGACGAGTTCATGGTATCCCTTGGGGAAGTTCTCCGAGCCGTCTGCACAGATCTTCTCGTCGCCGTTCACCACCGCCTTGAAATTGAACATGCGTCCGTCCAGGACCCCTTTCGGGTGCTTTCCTCTGAAGCCGTCCCATCTGGGGACGTTGCATTCGTTCAGCAGGGCTATGAACTCGTCCGTACTTACGATGGCCCTGCCTTGGAGCGCGCGCTGGTAGTCCGCGTTAGAGCAATAATAAGTGTAGTACGATAGTTCCACTCCCGCTTCCGTGGGCAACGCCTCGTATTCTTCCGTGCTGCGCATGCCAGTGATCCTCAATGTCATGCTTTCTAAGGATTCTATCTTGATTTTTTTGAAGAACATGATTGCGAATCACTATGTGAGTATAGATTGATTATTCCGTTATAGTAAGACTATAGTGATAACAATATTCGGAAGCCGATTTGATGCGAATCCGTAAGAGGAAACACTATAGTCCTATTCAAGGTTTGATGGAATTCAAATAATTGCAATCGTTTTATGGAAAACAGGGTCTATCATGGAAGAGACGCTGGTCATTTCCGATAAGTGCGTAGGATGCGGAAGATGCGTCGGCGTGTGCATACGCGGACATCTGTCAGTGGAGGGCGGGAAGGTCCGCGAAGTCGATTCCGCCTATTCTTGTTTCAGATGCGGCCATTGCGAATCGATCTGTCCCAAGGGCGCGATATCGCTCAGATCCGGCCAGGAGGTCCAGGAAAGGTTCGACGGATGCCCTGTGAATTCCGAGGATCTAGCCAATATGCTTCGCAGAAGGCGGAGCGTCAGGTGGTTCGACAGGAAGTGCAGCAGGGAGGAGCTCGGGCGCCTGCTGGAATCCGTGCGCTATGCTCCGACCGCCGAGAACTCCCAGGCCGTCCAGTATGCCGTGGTGGACGAGAGGTTCGACGAGTTCATGGCCCTCCTGGCTTCCATACTGCGCTCGCACGTGGATGAGCATCCGAGGCTCCGGCAGTTCGTCGATTACGTGGACGGCGGGATGAAGGAGAGGAACAACCCGTTCACCTGGGAGGGGAGGCAGATCGTCATAGCATTCGCCAGGATTCCGATAGACGCCATAATCCCTTTGGAGCAGATGGAGCTCATGGCATTCGCCATGGGGCTCGGAGGGTTCCATTCAAGGTGGATGCTTCTGGCTTCCGAGCACGATCCGGAGAGGTTCATGTCATTCTTCCCGGGAATCAGCGAAGGACTCAAGGCGTATGCGGTGTACGTGGTCGGGCATCCGAGGATCAAGTTCAGAAAGACCGTTCCGAGGGACGAGCGCAAGATTCTCTGGCTTTGACACGAGTCCAGTTAACTATATACCGTCACACATGGATTTCATGACCATGGCCATAGATATAGTCGGCTCTTGGAGAATCAAAGAGGTCCAGCTGATGGATTCCGATCTCAACGTCAGCTGGAGGACCGTGGACGATATCCTGGCGGACGATTCCGTGGAGGAATCCGACAAGAGGATCTATAGGGGCAGGGCGATCTTCAAAGACAACGGGGAGCTCTGCATGGCATGCCCTCTTCCCGATGGCGTTACCAAGGCGGACATAGCGGAGGAGCTGGAGTCCGGCGAGGTCGAGATGTGCGGAGAGAGCGAAATCATCTACGAGAAGTTCCCGTGGAAGGAGGAAGGCGGCAAGATCCTGTTCGATTCCGGCGCGGAGGGCGAGGTACTCGGAGTCAAGGTGTCGCCTTGGGTGGAGATCACCGAGTGCGACGGCGGAATCTGCCTGTTCATGTACAAACTCGTTAAGGAATGAGCCTTTCCGACGTCCTGGTCCAGGCCGGGGCGTCGATCGTTTTAAATCGGAACCAAGGGGGACGCAGGCCGTTTGGGCGGTGATGTCGGCTTTTGGACAAATCGCCGAAAAGGACTTGATTCCAAAACCATATATTCGACGGCAGTGACGGGCGTGGCCTATGGTCGACTACATGGACAAGTACAAGAGGGGGCTTAAAGCCATGAACAGGACCGCGAAGTGCAGGCCGAAGCCCGGGGAGATTTGGTGGGTTTCAGATTTTGACGGCATCAAGGACCGTCCGATCCTGGTCATGTCGTGCAACGGGGACGTGGTGACTTACAGGAAGTGCACTTCACAGGCGAGCGTCATCCGTCAGCGCGACCTCATCGAGGATTGCCTTGAGGCGGGTCTGGACAAGCCCACCTACGTCGATTCGGAGAGATTCACGATATCCAGGAGCCGCCTGGATCGCAGGATGGGAAAGCTGTCGGAGGAAGACCGTTCCAAGTTCGGGCTGCGATCCCAAGTCCGATTTCTTAGCGATGGCTTGACGGCCGGCGCCCTTGACCGAGCATCGGCCGCCGACGCCTCATGCCGGCGTATCCTCCGATTGCTTCAACGCCTTTCCTTCCTCGATGCGTCTTTGATCTTTTCAGTTTCCATTTTGCTGGGCTCGTTGTCGTTCTTCGAAAGGATGTCGTACGAGAGCGTCATGGCAGGGAGGTTCCTTGATGCGGAAAGCCTCAGCCAGCATATCCCTGCATCGCCGTCCCTTTCCACTTCCCCCACCCGACAGAATCTTCGCCAAACGGCATTGCGACCTGGCTTCTCTCCTTGCAGCATGGACGGTGCGGAGCTCCATCAGCTCTTTTCTGATTCCTTCGCCGTAGACTCCTGGGTCATGTCATTCGCCTCGTCTCCCATGCGGCCAGGCCCTCGTCATTCCAGTCTCGACATTCTTGAACCCGAGCATGGCGGTGTCACGATTACGGGTTGACAATCATGTCGGCATTGTTTTCCTGCAAGGTTTGTGAGAGGACAAATCTTCCCTTGCATAAGAGAAAAACCGGAGTCTCATACGACATTAGCATGATTCTGGCTGCAGAATTCTTTTTCAAAATCGAGGATGCGAATGCGACGGCTATCATGTGAGGATAGCCGCCGTTCCGCATTCATTCGGAAAGCGATTTCCAGCAGTTCCCTATGAGCTGCCTCTCCTGGCGGATGGTCTCGTCTCTGGACATGATCTGCTCCATGGCCTGGGATATCTGCATGTCCGTCGATCCCGGAGAGGTCCCTCCGTACGAGTCGCGCCTCTCCATGCACCTCTTCACGGGAAGCACCTCGAACACGTCCTCGTCGATCCTGTCAGAGAAGCCTCTGAGCTCCTCCAGCGTCATGTCCTCCAGGTTCCTTCCGCTCTCGATGCTATGCCTGACGGCGGCTCCGACGATCCCGTGGGCCTCCCTGAACGGGACGCCCTTGGTGACAAGGTAGTCGGCTAGGTCGGTGGCGTTTATCTGGCCTCTGGAGGTGACCTCCGCCATCCTCCCCTTGTCGAATCTGGAGGTGGACACGACCTTGGACATCATCCTGGCGCAGGACCTCACCGAGGCCATGGAGTCCATCACTGGAGCCTTGTCCTCCTGGAGGTCGCGGTTGTACGTCAGCGGCAGCCCCTTGGTCATCACCAGCATCGTCATGAGCGCTCCGACGGCGGATCCCGTCTTCCCCCTCACGAGCTCGGCGATGTCCGGGTTCTTCTTCTGGGGCATTATGGAGGACCCGGTGGTGTACCTGTCGTCCATCTCGACGAACCCGAACTCCTGGGACGACCAGAGCACCAGCTCCTCGCAGAGCGAAGACAGGTGAATCGCGGCCTGGGCGGCGCAGAACGCCAGCTCGTTCACGAAGTCCCTGTCGCTGACGGTGTCCATGGAGTTCTCGGTCGGCTCCTTGAATCCGAGGGACTCGGCGGTCATCCTCCTGTCTATGGGATAGGTGGTCCCGGCGAGGGCGGCCGCCCCCAGAGGGCACTTGTCCATCCTCCTGAAGGCGTCCAGGAACCTGTCCGCGTCCCTCGAGAAGCGGAAGGCGTGGGCGAGCATGTGCTGGGCCAGGGAGACCGGCTGGGCGTGCTGCATGTGGGTGAAGCCCGGCATGACCGTGTCCCCGTTGTCCTCGGCGACCTTCACGAGGGCCATCATGAGCCCGTCCATCGCCTCCGCGGCGGCCAGGGCCTCGTCCCTCAGATACATCCTGAAATCGAGGGCGACCTGGTCGTTCCTGCTTCTGCCGGTGTGCAGCTTGCCTCCGGCGGGGCCGATGCGGGACGTCAGGACGAACTCCACGTTGGTGTGGATGTCCTCGAGGGAGTAGTCCAGGGCGAAGCTCCCGTCCTTCACCTCCCCGAGGATGACTTTCAGTCCGGACGTGATGGCGTCGGCGTCCTCCGCGGGTATTATCCCGCACGCCTTCAGCATCCTGACGTGGGCGAGCGACCCCATGACGTCGTAGAACGCCAGCTTGGAGTCCACACTTAGCGAGGACGTGAACTCCAGCGTGGAGTCGTCCATCCCGGATTCGAACCTTCCCGACCAGAGCGCCTGCTGCAAGGCGATCACTTCTTCTGGGAGTGCGCCCTGGCGGCGGTCCTTCCGGGGAGTCCCCACACGTAGATGAACCCGGTGGCGGACCTGTGGTCGAACTTGTCGCCTTCGGCGTAGGTGCTGAGGCCGGTGTCGTAGAGGGAGTACGGGGACTTCCTTCCTACGACGGTGACGGATCCCTTGTACAGCTTGACCCTGACGACGCCTGTGACGAACTCCTGGGTCTTGTCGATGAACGCCTGGATGGGCTCGATCAGGCCGCCGAACCAGAGGCCGTCGTAGACGAGCTGGCAGTACTTCTGCTCGATTCCGCGCTTGTACTCGATGGTGTCCCTGGGGAGGGTCATCGCCTCCAGCGCGCGGTGGGCGGCTATGAGGGTCACCGCCGCGGGGCATTCGTAGGTCTCGCGGCTCTTGATTCCGACGAGGCGGTCCTCGACGTGGTCGATCCTGCCGACGCCGTGGCTTCCGGCGATCTTGTCCAGGGTCTCGATGAGCTCGACTCCGCCCATCCTCTTGCCGTCCAGGCACACGGGGATTCCCTTCTCGAACCCGATCTCTATGTACTTGGGCGTGGCCGGGGCCTTCTTCGGGTCGACGGTGTTCTCCCATACGTCTGCAGGGGGCTCCGCCCAGGGGTCCTCCAGGATTCCGCACTCGCAGGAGCTCCCCCAGAGGTTCTCGTCTCTGGAGTAGGGGCTCTCCTTCTTCACGATGATCTCGATCCCGTGTTCCTTGGCGTACTCGATCTCCTTCTCCCTGGTGGTGACCCACTCCCTCATCGGGGCTATGATCTCGAGGTTGGGGTTCTGGGACACGATCCCCACGTCGAACCTGACCTGGTCGTTCCCTTTCGCGGTGCACCCGTGGGCGATGTATTTGGCGCCTTCGGCGTTGGCGACCTCGACCAGCTTCTTGGCTATGAGGGGCCTGGCGATGGAGGTGCTGAGGGGGTAGACGTCCTGGTAAAGGGCGTTGGCCTTCAGGGAGGGCCAGACGTAGTCGGAGACGAACTCCTCGGTGGCGTCGATGAAGTCGGCCTTGATGGCGCCGTTCCTGAGGGCGCGGGCGACGATGTCGTCCTTGCTGGGGGGCTGTCCCACGTTGATGGCGATCGCGATGACGTCCACGTCGTACTGCTCCTGAAGCCAGTGGATGGCCACGGAGGTGTCCAGGCCGCCCGAGTAGGCTAGGACGACCTTGTCCCTCTTTCCCTTTTTGGTCTTTGCCATGATTATCGGGTGTGAGGATTCATTCTTTCGATATATTCCCATCGGGCTTCGCATCGGCGCCCGCGTTCGTTCTCGTGTCATGAGGCATGTGCAGGCATTGCAAGGGTTTCAGTCCGGCGGGCAGGTCTGGACTGAGGATGTATGAATTCAAACACGTCTCGTGGCTCTTCAGGTTTCAATCCTCGGTCGGTCGATTCCATGTCCCTTGTGTCACATAATGGTCACAGGACCGTCAGCGAGTAGCAGTGGCAACATATCGCACATCACGTGTCTAGTTTCAAACAATACCTTTATAGTCGGAGCCGTCGTGGAGCGTCAGTATCGAAATCGGACGGTTGGACATGACAAGAGTCGGAATAATAGGGGGGACAGGATACGCCGGAGGGGAGCTGGCGCGCATTCTCTGCACGCATCCGGACGTCGAGATAGCGGCCATGACCTCGCGTCAGAACGCGGGGGCCAAGGTCCAGAACGTCCATACGTACCTCAAGGGCTATCTTGACCTGGAGTTCACCGAGAAGATCTCCCAGACGCCTGACCTGGACCTGGTGTTCGTGGCCACCCCCCACGGGGTCGCGATGAAGGAGGTCCCCGCGCTGCTGGAGCAGGGGGTGAAGGCCATAGACCTCTCCGGGGACTACCGCCTCCACGACGTCGACGTGTACAGCAAGTGGTACGGCCACGAGCACACGGACGCCGACAACCTGCAGCATGCGGTGTACGGCCTTCCGGAGTTCTTCCGCGACGAGATCAAGGGCGCGGACCTGGTCGCCAACCCCGGGTGCTACGCCACGTCGGTCATACTGGCCTGCGGGCCTCTCCTGAAGTCCGGGCTGGTGGGCGACGAGGTGATTGTGGACGCCAAGTCCGGCACCTCCGGGGCCGGGATGGTCCCGTCCCAGCGTCTGCACCATCCCACCTGCGGCGAGTCGGTGATCCCCTACAGCATAGGGACCCACCGCCACACCCCGGAGATCGAGATGGCAGTGGACCGCTTCGCCGGATCCCATGCGAAGGTGACGTTCGTCCCCAACCTCGTCCCCATAGTGCGCGGGATAATCTCCTCCTGCTACTTCGACCTGAAGGGCGACGCGACCCAGGAGGACATAGATGCGGTCTACGAGAGGCAGTACGGGAAGGAGCGGTTCGTCCACTACGTCCCGGATCCGTCCATACGCGCCGTCGTGGCGTCCAACCACGCGCAGACGGCCGCCCGCGTGATAGGGAAGAAGGTCGTGTCCTTCGGCGTCATCGACAATCTGGTCAAAGGCGCGTCTGGACAGGCCGTCCAATGCATGAACCTCATGCTCGGGCTCGACGAGGGCACCGGGCTCAACTTACCCGGACTGGGGGTCTGAAGAAATGGTAGAGATAATAGACGGCGGCGTGACCACCCCGCAGGGGTTCAAGGCCGCAGGAGTTCACAGCGGAGTGAAGTACCGCTCCCTGGACCTGGGACTGCTGTATTCCGAGGTCCCGGCGAGCGCGTTCGTCGGATACACGAGCAACAACGTCAAGGCGGCGCCGGTGCAGGTCATGATGAGGGAGAACTCCCCCACGCTCTCGGCGGTCGTCGTGAACAGCGGCAACGCCAACGCCCTCACGGGGCGCCGCGGGATCGAGGACGCCATCTCCATGAAGCAGGCGGTGGCCAACGAGCTCGGCCTGGACCCGATCCAGGTGGGCGTGATGTCCACCGGCCTGATCGGGCGCTTCATGGACATGCACAAGGTGCGCTACGGGATCTCCCGCGCGTCGAAGGAGCTCACCGTCGGAAGAGAGGCGGACAACCTCCTGGCCGAGGCGATAATGACCACGGACACCATCAAGAAGGAGTGCGCGGCCCGCGTCCGCCTCGGAGACGGGACCCTCGTGTACATCGGAGCCATCTCCAAGGGAAGCGGGATGATCTCCCCGCACATGAAGGTCCTCCACGGGACCACGCTGTCCCTGGTCACCACCGACGCCAACCTCTCCCCGGCGTTCCGCGAGAAGTGGCAGTCCATACTGGACGACAGCATGAACATGGTGTCCGTCGACGGAGACCAGTCGACCAACGACACCTGCATCCTCCTGGCCAACGGCATGTCCAACGGGAGCTGCGCCGACGACGACCCCGAGTTCGAGGCGGCGCTCCGCACGGTGATGACCAAGATCGCCCGCACCATAGCCATGGACGGCGAGGGGGCCACCAAGCTGATCGAGGTCCAGGTCACCGGGGCGGAGACCAAGGAGGACGCCCGCAAGGTCGTCAAGACGATCATCGACTCCCCCCTGGTCAAGTCCGCCATATTCGGATCCGACCCGAACTACGGGCGCATAATGATGGCCGTCGGCAACAGCGGGGCGAAGTTCAGCATGGACGACGTCCGCCTGATCATCAAGGGAGGGGACATGGAGGTCCCCATCCTGGACGCCGGCGCCCCCATCTTCCAGGAGGAGAGGGCCGTCGAGGTCGTGCGCATGGCCATGGACAACAAGGAGGTCACCGTGATGGTGGACCTCGGCGTCGGCAGCGAGGAGGCCGTGGGATGGGGATGCGACCTCACCTACGACTACGTCCGCATAAACGCGGAGTACGCGACCTGAGGGGGATCCATGGACAACCTGTACGTCCTGAAGTTCGGCGGGAACGCCATACGCGGGAAGGAGGGGCTCGACCGTCTCGCCTCCGACATATCCGTCCTCGTGAAGTCCGGCGCCAAGGTGGTGCTGGTCCACGGCGGAGGCCCGGAGATCTCGGAGGAGATGGAGCGCAGAGGCCTCAAGCCTACCAAGGTGTGCGGGGTCAGGGTCACGGACGCCGCCGCCCTGGAGGTCGCCGAGTTCGTCCTCCGCAAGATAAACGCCGACGTGGTGGAGAGCCTGAAGGCCTGCGGAATCGACGCCGTCGGATTCCCGGCGTACTTCTGCTCCCTGTGCGCCAAGAAGGCCCCGATGGAAGTGTCCGAAGGCGGCTCCTCCAGGAAGGTGGACCTGGGCCTGGTGGGAGAGGTCGTCGGAGTGGACTCCGGCGTCCTGGAGGACCTGCTGAACGAAGGGGTCCTGCCTGTGATATACCCCATAGGGAAGGATTCGGAGGGAACGACGCTGAACGTGAACGCGGACACCATGGCCGCCGGGATAGCGGCGGGCATAGGCTGCTCCGAGATGGTCGCGATAACCGACGTCCCGGGAATACTGAAAGATGTGAGCGACCCCTCGTCCAAGATAGACTCGCTGACGATCGAGGAGGCGGAGGCGCTCATCGCGGACGGGACCATATCCGGAGGGATGATCCCCAAGGTGGAGGCCTGCATGAACGTGCTGAAGGCCGGCGTCGGGTCCGTCCGCATGGTCGACGGGCGCAGCTGCGGCGGGGGGGTCCTGTCGTCAGGCGGCACCGTGATAAAGAGATGAATCAGATGAGCATAGAAGAGATCAAGGAAAAGACTTCGAAATACCTGTTCCAGAACTACGGGCGCGCGGACCTGGCCTTCACGCACGGCAAGGGCTGCATCCTCTACGGCCACGACGGCCGCGAGTACCTGGACCTGGTGGCGGGCATAGCCGTCAACGCCCTGGGGTACGCGCATCCCGAGTGGACCGCCGCGGTCCAGGCGCAGGTCGGCCGCATGGTGCACGTCTCGAACCTGTTCCTCGTCAAGGAGCAGGCCGACCTGGCCGAGCGCATAGCCTCCATAACCCCGTCCGGCATGGACCGCACGCTCTTTGCCAACAGCGGAGCGGAGGCCAACGAGGGCGCGCTGAAAACCGCTGTCCGCTACACCGGGCGCGGGAAGGTGCTGTCCGCCCTGAACGGGTTCCACGGGCGCACCTCCGCCAGCCTCGGCGCCACCGGCCAGGAGAAGTACCAGAAGTCGTTCGAGCCCCTGATAAGCGGCGCGTACGGCTACTTCCCGTTCGGGGACTGCGAGAAGGTCAAGGAGATGGTCGACGGGGACACCGCCGCCGTGATGGTGGAGCCGGTCCAGGGGGAGGGCGGGGTCCGTACCGTCCCGGCCGAGTTCTTCAAGACCGTCCGCGACGTGTGCACCGACAAGGGCGCGCTGATGGTCTGCGACGAGGTCCAGACGGGGATCGGGCGCACCGGGGAATGGTACGGGATCCAGAACTTCGGGGTCGTCCCCGACATAATCACCATGGCCAAGGCCCTGGGCGGAGGAGTCCCCATAGGCGCGATCACGACCACCGCCGAGATATCGTCGGTTATGGTCCCCGGGACCCACGGGACGACCTTCGGCGGGAACCCCCTGGTGTCCGCCGCCGGATGCGCGACGATAGACATAATGAAGAAGGAGGGCCTGGTGGCGCACTCCAAGGAGATGGGTGCCAGATGGATGAACGACCTCCGCGGCATATCCTCCCCGAAGATCAAGGACGTCCGCGGATACGGCCTCATCATCGGCGTCGAGATGGATTCCGCCGAGACCGCCTCCCACGTCCAGAAATACTGCCGCGAGAACGGGGTCCTGGTCAACGTCTGCCACGGAAACGTGGTGCGCCTGATCCCGCCCCTGATCCTGAACGACTCCCAGAAGGACCGCTTCACCTCGCTCCTGAAGGAAGCCGTTCTCTGAAACCGGTTCCCGTCGGGGATCTCCCCCGGCGGATTCTTTATCCTTTCACGTCGATTCGGATGCATGAACGCAGCGTGGCTACATCCCGTCATCATGCTGGCCGCGGCCGCCGCCGGCCTCATCGCAGGCTCCGCCCTGGGCATGGACCACGGGGACTCGGAATACATCGAGCCGTTCCTGATGGCCATGCTGTTCATGGTCTTCCTTTCCGTGGACGTCTCCACGGCCAGAGGGGCGTTCGAGGACAGGCGGTTCCTCCTCACCGCGCTGGCGGTCAACTTCGTCTGGACGCCGCTGTTCGCGTTCCTGCTTTCCATAGGCTTCTTCCCGGAATCGGTCGACGCCAGGACGGGGCTGATAATGCTGCTGGTCACTCCTTGTACGGACTGGTACCTCGTGTTCACGGGGATGGCGAAGGGGAACGTCTCCCTGAGCAGCGCCCTCTTGCCGGTGAATCTCCTCCTCCAGGTGCTGCTGCTCCCGTTGTACGTCACGCTGTTCACGGGAAGGGACGCAGGCTTCGACGCCGTCTCCATGCTGCTGGACACCGCATATGTGCTGGCGGTCCCGCTGGCAGCGGCCGTCGCGGTCAGGCTGGCCACGAGGCTCTCATTCCGTCTGAAGGGCGCCGTGGAGTTCATCAACTCGGGTACGGACGGCATACAGCTGCTGTTCCTGTGCCTGGCGATAGCGGTGATGTTCGGGGCGGAGAGCGCCACGCTGTTCGGGAACCTCGACGTCCTCGCATGGACGCTGGTCCCGCTCGTGCTGTTCTTCGCCGTCAACCTCCTGCTTGCGACGAAGGTGGGGAAGGCCGAGGGGATGTCCTACGACGACACCACCTCCCTCGTGTTCACCTCCCTCGCAAGGAATTCGCCGCTGGCCCTCGCCATAGCCGTCGCGGCCTTCCCTGATTCCCCGCTCACGATGCTGATGCTGGTGGTCGGGCCGCTGATCGAGCTTCCGATACTCTCGGCGGTCGCGGGCTATCGCCTGTCCCGGAGGAATGCGAGTCCGTGAACGGACATGCGGGTCGTTTATCGACTGAACGTTGATATAATCAACCAATTGTATTGAAAACAGACCTTTGAAACGTCAATATGTCCCATGTTGAACTTTATATACGTACATGGAGATGCGGGGAGCATGGCGCAGAACGTCCTCAAAGAGAGCCTGGCAGAGAAGACACGCATGTACATCGACGCCCATCCCAGCATCAAGGACTGCGTCTCCAAAGGGCTCGTGAACTATTCGTCCCTGGCTAGGCTTATAATGAAGGACATCGACGTCGACAACGAGGAGGCCGTGATGATAGCCTGCCGCCGCTACGCCTCGAAGCTCTCGGTCACCACAGACCATGAGATGAGCATCCTGAGGATACTCAAGGACAGCAGGCTAGAGATGAGGACCAAGACATGCATCGTCACGGCGAAGAACGACTGGTCCGTCCTTCACAAGATGGACAACCTGTTCAAGGACCTCTGGAACGAGAACTCCATCATGCAGTGCGTCCAGTCCGCCTCTGCGGTCACCATAATCGCCGACAAGATGCTCAAGGACAGGATAATGGACACCGTCGGAAGGTTCAACATCATAAAGGTGAGGGAGAACCTGGTGGAGATCGCCGTGAAGTCCCCTGAGAAGATCGTCGACACCAGCGGGGTCATAGCCTATCTGATCACCAACCTCTCCGACGCCGGAATCAACATAGAGGAGACGGTCAGCTGCCACACCGACACGATATTCATCGTCGGGGAGGCGGACATGATCAACGCCTACTCCGTGCTGACCAAGTGCATCCAGTCGGCCGAGGCCACCGTCGGGGACCAGTGACCTCGGTTTCCGTGGAACAGGCATTTGGTCTGGTATTCGGGCTCGCACGAGACGTATATCCCGAGCTTCTTGTAGAGCCCCTCGTCCACCGGCGAGATCACGACCGACGAGTGCGCGTCGCATCCCTTCAGCGCGGGGAGGGCGGAGAATGCCCTCTCGGCGTTCGAGTCGACGTTGGCGGCTATGGAGAGGGCGACGAGCATCTCGTCGATGTGGAGGCGGGGGTTCCTGTTGCCCAGGTACTCCACCTTCAGCCTCTGCATGGACTTGATGACCTCCGGGGAGATCAGCAGGACGGAGTCGTCGATGTCCGCTATGATCTTCAGCGCGTTGAGGATCATGGCGGAGGAGGCGGTGAGAAGCGCGGAGGCCTTCCCGGTCACTATGGCGCCGTCCTTGAGCTCCATCGCCACTATCGGGCGGGACTCCTTGTCCTCGTATTCGCGGACGGCGGTGACGGTCCTGCGGCAGGAGGGCGTGATCCCCGCGCGCTTCATGCACAGCTCCAGCTTGAACACGGCGGACTCGTCGCATTTTCCCTCGCGATGGTCCCTGAGGGCGCCGAAATACCTTCTGATTATTTCGTTCTCGGCCGCTTTCCTCACCTTGTCGTCGTCCACTATGCAGAATCCGGCCATGTTGACGCCCATGTCCGTCGGCGAGGAATACGGGGACTTGCCGGAGACGCTCTCGAGTATGGCGTTGACGACCGGGAACACCTCCACGTCGCGGTTGTAGTTGACGGCCGTCTTGCCGTAGGTCTCGAGGTGGAACGGGTCTATCATGTTGCTGTCGCCCAGGTCGGCGGTGGCGGCCTCGTAGGCGATGTTGACGGGATGCTTCAACGGAAGGTTCCAGACGGGGAACGTCTCGAACTTGGCGTATCCGGCGGGGGTGCCCCTTTTGTTCTCATGGTATATCTGCGACAGGCACACCGCCATCTTCCCGCTTCCCGGCCCGGGGGCGGTGACCACGACCAGCGGCTTGGTCGTCTCGACGTAATCGTTGCGTCCATATCCCTCGTCGCTGGCGATGAGGTTGATGTCGGCAGGGTATCCGGCTATCGGGTAATGCTTGTACACGCGGAGCCCCAGGGCCTCGGCCTTCTTCTGGAGGTTGTCCGCCGCAGGCTGTCCGGTGTAGCGGGTTATGACCAGCCCGCAGACGTCGATCCCCCTGTCGCGGAACGAATCTACCAGCCTGAAGACCTCCAGGTCGTAGCCTATCCCTATGTCCTTGCGGATCTTGTTCTTGACGACGTCCTCGGCGCTGATGACCACGATGGCCTCGGCATCGGATCCGAACTGCATGAGCATGGAGATCTTGCTGTCCGGCTTGAATCCGGGAAGAACGCGGGATGCATGGTAGTCGTCGAAGAGCTTTCCTCCGAACTCCAGGTAGAGCTTTCCTCCGAATTTCGAGATGCGTTCCCTGATGTGTTCGGATTGGGTCTTGAGATACCTGTCGTTGTCGAAGCCTTCGGACGAGTCCATGCCACGGTGTAATCTTGTTTCAGTATTAAGGGTTACGAAACGATGGTCTATCTATCAAGACATTTGAATTGATATAAGCGTATAATTATGTAATTAGATTATCAATTAGCATTTATAATGGATATTTGTCTATGAATTAGAATAATTTCATATGTTTGTTCATAAAAGATAAAATGGCATTCATGCGTGTGGTGAAAGGACGAGCGTGTGAGTGGCTGGATGATAAGGATTTTGCAATCTATTGCGCAGGAATGAAATGGGCCGCATATGCTATCGGATGTTCGGGTAGAAATCGATTCGTAGGATTCTTTGCCATACGATAGTTTTAAATAGTATTCAGCAGTGCGGGGAGTGCACGACACAACCGTGCGATGCATTTCATGCACCCGGACAGCCTCGCTGGCCCGGGGAAGAGGCCGGAGGGCCCCGTCGGATGAGAGCGGGCGGACCCTGTGACGGCCGACCATACGAAACCTGGACGTGTGCTAGATCATACG
>JAEEGK010005375.1_pt1 | contig 30994 bp, 19 predicted proteins | sample 8958771 | NCBI WGS metagenome assembly JAEEGK01 (sample SAMN16246547, study PRJNA631951) | gut metagenome | biome: gut microbiome; feature: rumen; material: SC-attached | host: Bos | place: Iran: Karaj | collected 2018-10
TTCCAATACCCAGAAGCGAAAACGCACAGAGCATGATAGCGAAAGTCTCTCCAAATAGGGGTAGCAGTAGTGATATGATCGTTACTGCAAGGGATAGCAGTACGGTGTTTTTTCTGCCTATTTTGTTCATCAGCATTCCTGTGGGCACGCTGAAGATCAGAAACCAGAAAAAGACGAGTGATGGAAACACATTGGCTACAGAGTCACTCAGTTGGAGATCTTCTTTTACATAGTTCGATGCGATGCCAACCAGGTCAACAAAACCCATGGCAAAGAAGCAGAACATGACGGGGATGAGAGCAAATTTCTTCATATTTTAGGTATTATTTGATTTCATAGATTGTTACTTTTCCGCCTTTAACTTTAATGCTGTTATAAGGCTCTGTGGGGAATACCAGATTGGTCATTGCCATCTTACCTTCGCTATCAAATACTTCGATGCTACAGCGGTCTATGAATAGGCGTAGCTGTTTGATGGTGCCGTAGGTTGGGGCTTTGGTAACGCATGGGAATGCTTCGCTGAAGTTCACAATGCCACTCTTGGTACGATCCATCGTAAAGGATTGCTTGTTTGCATCATAGCTCATCACAACTCGCTCACCCTTCGCATTTGATAACACAATCTCTGCTTGATTTTTTAAGTCTATAACAAGCTCACAGGCGTCTGAGGGCTTCTTCAGCTTGCCACCACGTACAGCCAGCATCTCTTTCGAAGGCACTACGCTGACGTATGTTTCTTCACCGCAAGTGAAAAGACCCAGGTCGCGAGGTATAGAGTTACCTGAGCGGTACTGCTTGGTAGGAACTTGATTGGCATACTGCCAGTTGCTCATCCAAGCCAAGACCACATGCCTGTTCTCGGGGGCATTATAGAATGACACGGTAGCATAATGATCCTTGCCGTAGTCGAGCCATTTTGTTACCTTGGGCATCGACTCGCAGGTGAACTTATGACCATCAAACTGTCCGACAAAATACTGTGTGGCGCTGCCGCCAAATGGACCGCCAGGATTGATGTTGCAGATGAGCACCCATTTATCGTCAAACTGAATCAGGTCGGGGCACTCCCAAACACCGCTGTGATTGCCATATTCCTGACCGAAGGCAGACTCATACTTCCAGTCTTTCAGATTCTCAGAAGAGTAGATCTGCATTTCCTGACCTACTGCCAGAATCATGATCCAACGTTTGGTGTCCTTATGCCAGAACACATTAGGGTCACGGAAGTCGGGTTTGTCGCTGGTCAGTATGGGGTTGTTCTCATATTTTTTGAAAGTCTGTCCACCATCGTGCGATATAGCCATCGATTGTGCCTGATGGTGTCCTGCTGATGTGTAGAATGCAATCACATCATTGTCCTTGGTGATACATGAGCCGCTGAAGATACTGCCTAACCAGTCGGGCTCGAAAGCTATTGGCTGTCCCTCCCAGTGTACCAAGTCTTTGGAAGTGGAGTGGCCCCAGTGCATGTTCTCCCATTGTGAACCATAGGGATTAAACTGATAGTAAAGGTGCCATACACCATCTTGATAGAACATACCGTTGGGGTCGTTCATCCAACCGTAAGCAGGGGTGTGATGATAGACAGGGCGGAAATGTTCGTTGTTGGTTGTGTCGAATGTGTCTGAGAACTTGATTTCTTTCCAGCATACGAACTCTGCAACGGCACCCTTCTGACGGCGATCGCCATGGAACTCGATGTCGAGAAGTTTGGCATCCTTCAATTCATAAGGAACATAATAGTCTACCCGGTCTACGGCTAGCTTTACGTTGATGCGTTGCGTCATATCGTTGTTGCCGTTCAGTATGGCAATTGCCGCAATGTCCTCTGTCTCCTGGACAGGCAGTAGAATGTACTTACTTGGCTGTTCTACTCGTAGCATGGTGTGCTTCTCTCCCAGCACCATTGGTGTTACTTGTGCTTGGGCTGTTATTGCCATCAGCACGGCAGTAGCCATCATCATCACACTTTTTTTCATCTTGCTATTCATTTTGATTGTACGATTATGGATTTTTGTTGCAAAGATAGTGCTAAACGCGTGTCTTATCTATAATTTATGTTTCATTTACTAAGAAAAATCGTTCATTGCAACATTTTTTGCCGCAATGAACGATTATTTTTACCATCTTCCATGAAAAAGATGACGAACTTTTGATGGACGATAGATTATTGCTGAGTAACCATTACATCGCTAACCGTGATATGACCACCGTAATTGTTGATACTCCAGCAGTTCTTTTGGATGCCATAGATGCGTTGGGTGTAGCAGACGGTGTCGTTGATATACATGACAATGACGCTATTGTCGGTGTAGATATCAATGTTGTAGGTGTTGTCTGCAGGACGATAGAATCCATAGCCGTCAGCAGCCTCAATGAATCCCTTACCTTCTTCGCCTTCCTGCTCGAAGTTCACCTTGCGCTCATTCTCTCCTTCAGGATTAACAATCATGGTGTAGTATTTCTTCGAGTCGGTGCCGCGTACAAATGAGATGCCAAACTTATCCCAGTTGTTCGAAGTCTTTACGGTAAACGAGATGTGATTGCACTCACCCAGACGGTTAAAGAGAACGAATGCATCATCACCAGTCAAGGCACCATCACTATAGCCATTTGAGTCCATAACTCTTACATCTGCAGTCTTGTTGTATTTAGCAGCCATTGCTGGCACAGCACCTAGCGACAGTGTGCCGTCGTCATGCTGAATCAGCTTGTGGCATACTAGTGCTCCACTCCAGTTAGGCTCGTTGCCATCGCCGGCACCTACGTTGGTGTTCTTCTCATGGATGTCAGCACCAGAACGGAAGGGGCACCATCCCCATATGTAGCGCTCTGCTCCGTTAGAGGCTGTCTTGGCAGCGTAGAAAGCACGTGTGCTGAGCTTGCCCTCGCGCCACAGTGGACCGTCAGCAGGCCATTTAGGACCATCGTTGAAACAGTTCTTTAACTCGTCATAGCTCTTGGCCATCATATATTTAACTACGCGGCTCCATGAAGCACGGAAACTCTCGCTGTAAACCAGATACCAGTAATCACCCATCTTGAAGATATCAGGGCACTCCAGCATACGGTCCCATATCATCTTGAAGCGTCCTACATGCTCCCAGTTTTTCAGGTCGCTCGACTTGAACTCTGCAAAACAGGGATCGCCTCCCCATTCTGGATAGGTCGCAATCACCATGTGATAGAGATTGTCGTCAGCAATGAATATCTGTGGATCGCGGAAGTCATTGGCCGAGTAGCCATAGTCAGTTCCTTTCAGTGTCCAGAGCTCATCCTTGGTCCAGCTTTTGAAATCTGTTGATGTGGCGCGCATCACCACCTCACGATTCTTGCAGTTGCCGTTATGACCCGTGTAATATATGTAGTAGGTACCATCCTTCTCGTAAGCACATCCTGTTCCCAGGGCTGCGTCCTGCTGCAGGTCGTTGGCACCGAAAGGCACTAACTCACCTAGCGACTCATAGTTGGCGCCATCTTTGGTAGATACGCCCCAGATGGGATGGAAGCGGTAGGGCATGTTGTTCGTGTACTCCTGTAGATAGAGTACCTTGAAGTCACCGGCTTTCTGATCGTAGAAAGGCATGGGGTCGCCTACGCGTCCAACAGCGGGAGTATAGTAAGTGTTAAAACCTTGGGCATCGTTTGATGCGAAGAATGTTGTAGTGCCGTTCCAGTCCTTAGCGGAATCGCCGCAGAACTCATCGTCGTTGCACGCTGTCAGCGCTGAGGCTGACAGCATGATTGCGAATACTGAATATATCATTGTTTTCATAACTATCTGGTTTTTATTTGGTGAGATAATCGAATGCGTTGAGCATAATCTTGCCCATGTTGTCGTGGTAGTTCGACTCATATGGGGTAGGAGAGTTCCAGTCGAAGAGACCAGAGCCCAGACAGATGATACCACCCTTGCCGAATTCGCCGTTGGCAGCCTTCAGCTCCCAGGCATTGACGCTGTTGTCGCCAGTTAGGGCGCGACCGCCAGTCTTTGCCTCCACAGCATCCTTGCCTTCACCGTATGTATCCCAGAATCCATACTGTGATGTGGTGTTACAGATCGTGTAGTTCTTGTCAAGTGTATAGATCGCATTCTCAGGAGCACCTGGATAGGTCTTGAGATTCTTCCACAGTGGGTGGCTGGCATCATAAGCCCATGTGTGCCAGGGGTCGTCACCCATCAGGTCGGAGCCTTCGCCACCGCCGCCGCCCCAAACATTGTTTGGATAAGCATCCTCAGGCATGGCACCCAGAGCGATAGCATAGTTCACTGCAGAACGTCCCAGTACGAATCCAACGCCTCTCTGCCATAGCTCTTTCATCTTCGAGAGGGCAGTCATGGCTCCCTGCTCAGCCTCAACAAATCCGTTGTAGTTGCCGTAAGAAGAGCAATGACGGTGGAAGAATACAAGTTTACATTCATCCAGTGAGATATTGCCGCTGGCCACGTCGCTCCATGAGGCATATGCAGCACTGGCAATATTACCGGTGAGCCACTTAGCTGCTGCTTTCTCCTCATCATTTAGCAGTTCGATGTTTTCTGCATCGCCTACGAAGATGGCTACAGGATTGGCGATCAGTGTAACATAGACGGTATAGATCGTCGTGGCCGTATGATCATTGAGGGTAATCTGGAACGGCTCGGTAAAGTTACCTTTGGTGCCGCTGGCAGGACTGCAGGTGGCATCCTCAGAGCACTCTACCTCGAAGGTGGCGTTGCTCAGGTCTATACCGCTGTTGGCCATTACACTCACGGTGATCGTCTTGTCCTGCTGGTTGATGGCTCCCTTTACACCTTCGAGGAGGAAGAGTGACATCAGGGCCTCATCGTTACGAACACTTACCTGATAGTCCATCACCAGGTCGCCATTTGCTACATGCAGGGTGCGGTCAGCGTCGAAGTTCACGTGGTCGCCCACCTTTAAATTGGTCTTAGCACCTGCTGACACGGTCAGACTGGTGATCTCCATGTCGCTCTTTTGGTCGAAGTCAACGGGCACCTTTACCTTGACCAGGCGTTTCTCTGTGTTGATGATGCCTTCGTACTGACCGTTGAGCACGAACTTCTCAACGAGGCATGAGCCACTTATGTCAATACTGCCTGTATGATCATCGCTGCAGGCTGTTAGTCCAAAGACGATGCAGACTGCGCAGATTATGCTATATATCGTTTTCATATATTATTCTCTTTAAACTATTCACTTTTAACTTCATAAATTACCACTGTCCGCAGTTCTGAGTGTAGTGGCCGTTCGAGGCTGCCATCTGCTCCCAGGGCACTGGCAGATACTCGTTCTTGTTGGCAGTAAACTGCGAACCGCTCAGGAAATTCATCTGCTCGCTTTCTGTCGAGTAGTACTTGTTTAGAACGGTAGCAGCATCGCCCCAGCGTACCAGGTCGAAGAAACGTTCACTCTCCATCGCCAGCTCCAGTCGACGTTCCATCTTCACAATCTTCATGGCCTCGTCCTTTGTGTAGCTGCCATGATACATGCCTACAGAGTAGTGCACACCATACTTGGTCTGATAGTTGGATACCACGCTGTTTTTTGTCATATCGTTAGCACGCTGGCGTACCTGGTTGACAAGAGCGATAGCTTCTGACGTCTGACCTAATTGAGCCTGTGCTTCAGCACGCATCAACAATACGTCTGCATAACGGAACACAATGCGGTTCATCGAACTGGCCCACTGTGAGTCGCACAGATAGAGGTAGTTGTCGGTGAGCGAAGGATCGACATTCTGTTTCAGTGATACGAAATATCCGAATGTACCACCCGAACGGCTCCAGGCATTGCTCTCAGCAATCATAAAGCTGGGGTTGAACATGTATGGCGTGCCAGGAACGCCTACTGTCTCAAAGAGGCGTGGGTCAACAGTCTGAGTGCTGCCTACGGTGTAGTTCTCATCTGCAAAGTTGTCAAGCATGGGCAGACCATCGCTGTTAGTGCGGTATGCGTTGACCAGGTTGTGAGATGGTTTGTAGAAGTCACAGCCAGAGTCGTGAACCTTGGGGATACAAGGCACTATCAGTCGGTATGAGAAGTTCAGGTTGCCATAGACGGTACCATCGTTTCTGGAGTATTGGATAGCCCAGATACTTTCCTTACCATTCTCGTACTGCTCTTCAGGACGGAAGTTGTTATGCAGGTCGGGCTCCAGACCGTATCCGGCTGCTGTATATAATGCAGGGTTGGTGTATTCTACCACTTTCTGCAAGTCGGCATCGCTGATAGAGGTTACCTGGTTGCTGTTTGCATCATCCTGATGATAGGCTTTATAGAGATAAACCTTTGCCAGGAAGGCTGCACAGGCAGCCTTTGTGGGGCGTCCCTTCTCTGTCTGGGTAACAGGCAGTACGGCATAGGCATCCTCGAGATCATTAATGATCTGCTGCCACCCCTCGTCATTGGTATACTCTGTATTCGAGAGGTTGTTATAGTCTGCTTCCTGCATGTTGAGCTTGTTTACGAAAGGTATCTTCTTGAACAGGCGCTTCAACTGAAAGTGTCCGTAGGCACGCAGAAACTTCATCTCTGCTGTGCGTTGTTGGATGGTCGCATTGTCCTGATTGGCGCTGGCCAAAATGTCGAGTGATAAGCTAACACGGCTTAGGTAGTTATAGAATCTGGTCCAAATTGATGAGAATGGCCAGTCGGTGGTCATCACACCCGTACTTTTCTCCAAGCGGTGGAAGGGCTCGCCATCAGCGAAGTCTGATCCGCCAACATAGGCATCGTCTGAACGGGTATCATAGTTCCAGAGTGAGAACGAGGCGTTCATATCTTCGATGGAAACGAGACCGGCGTATGCAGAGATCAGCACATTGTCGATATATTCCGGGTTCTTCACCTCGTCCTGAGTCAGCGTAGCCTGTGGCACCTGATCATCCAGGAAGTTAGAGCAGGAGGTCAGACCGCAGAAGACGCAGATTGCGCAGATTGATTTATATATCGTTTTCATAATTATCTTTTTTCAATTATCAATTATCAGTTATCAATTCATTAGAATCCTACGTTCAGTCCGAAGGTGAGATTGAGGGGGATAGGATAGTTGAATCCGGGGTTCTCTGGATCAGCACCGGTAAACTTACCACTCTTGATCGTGAGCAGGTTCTGAGCAGATGCATAGACACGAACGCGCTCCATGCGCAGTTTGTCGGTAACGCTCTTGGGCAGGTTGTAGCCTAACTGGATGGTGCGCAGCTTAGCATACGATCCGTTTTCAATATAGTATGAAGATACGCGGCCTTCGTTGTTGGTATCCGAGGTGGTCAGTGCAGGAATGTTGCTGCCAGGATTAGCAGGACTCCAAGCACTGAGTGCGCGTCTGCCCTTATTAAGATAAGGTACGTTGATAGCTGAGTTGGCCCAGAAGTCGGTCTGCGACTTGTAACCGCGACAGTCTACATCTACACCCTGTACACCCTGCCAGAACATGGTCAGATCCCAGTTCTTATACTGCAGATAGATATTCAGACCCCAGGTGAAGTCAGGGGTTGGGTCATAGATCCAGTCCTGGTCAGCTTCTGTAATGATGTGATCACCGTTCAGATCCTTATAGCGGATACGTCCCAATCCGGCACCTTCCTGTGTAGCATGGTTGTCAACCTCTTCCTGGCTCTTGAAGATACCATCGTAGATATATCCTACCTGTGAGAACATGGGGTGACCCACAACACTCTTCACACCATTACCGCCGTATTTTCCGTTGGCGGCTACGGTCTCAGGCAGTTTGGTAATCTCATTCACATACTTACTGATGTTACCGCTGATATCCCAAGAGAAATCGTTGGGAAGACGATGACGGTATCCTACAGTCAACTCCCAACCGTTGTTCTTTACCTCACCGGCATTTATCCACTGGCCAGAACCTTCTCCCATAGCAGCGATACCTTCCATGAAGAGCAAGATGTCTTTGGTTTTCTTGTTGAACCAGTCGAAACTACCATAGACCTCATTCTTCAGGATTGCGAAGTCAATACCGATATTGTGCTGTGTGGTGGTCTCCCACTTGATATCATTGTTACCGCGCTGGTTGCGAACATAGCCGTTCTCCAGATCGTAGCCACCGTTCTTACCGCTGATGTCATATGAAGAGCCAGCCTGACCGCTGCCCCAGAGACCGGTAGATACAACCGACTTGTAGAGTGTATAACGGGCAGTATTAGAGATCTCCTGGTTACCAGTCTGTCCCCACGAGTAGCGGAGCTTCAGGTTGTCGAGCCAGCCTTTGGTGTGCTCCATGAACTTCTCCTCAGAGATGCGCCAACCGGCGCTGACTGATGGGAATGTTCCATATTGCTTGTTGCTACCGAAACGGCTGGAACCATCTCGACGAATGGTAACAGATGCCAGGTACTTGTCATCGTAGGTGTAGTTCACCTTACCGAAGAATGACAGTAGACTGAATCCCTCGCCAAAACCTTCTGCCAGCTGACGTCCGGCACCTGCTGATGGCCACATATAGTCGGTGTTCAGAATAGCCAGGTCATAGCGCTTGGCACTACTCATCTTGTAGTCCATGCGGTTTAACTCGGTTCCGATCATGGCATCACCACGATGCTTGCCAATCTCAAGATTGTAGGTCGCTATAGCGTTCCACATCCATCGCATGGTGTGCTCCTGCTTACTCTCTACGGCAGAGTCGGTACGCATCACCTTACCATTCGCGATAGGGTAGGTAAAGAAACGCTGTTCTTTCTGTGTATAGTCCATACCTAATGTGGTGCGGACCATGAAGTTCTTGATTGGGGTAACGCTCAGGTGTACATCACCGAACGAGCGCCATTGGGTGTATTCATTGTCCTTGTTATTATCAATCATGCTCAGTGGGTTCTCGCGCTCAGAGTAGGCACCCAGTGCCTGAGCATATTTTCCGTTCTCTGCCCAGATAGGGAAGTTTGGGTTGAACTCCAGGGCATGCTCCAGTACACCGCCAGGGGCATCCTTACCCTTGGTGCGGTTCATGGTGAAGTTCTCGCCAATTACAACCTTGCCGTCAAAGAGCTTGTAATCGGCATTCGCACGTGCAGACAAACGATTGAAAGAACTTTTCTTGATGGTACCCTGATTATCGTAGTAACCGATACTGAAGAAGGAATTACCCTTCTCTGAGCCGTTGCTCACTGAGAGGTTGTACTGTTGTACCACGCCTGTACGTGTAATCTCCTTGAACCAGTCGGTATCACCTGTGCGCACGCTGGCATTTTCGTCCAGATACATGTTCATTGTCATGTGGTTCAGCACAGGGTGGCCTTTGGCATCGTAGCTCCAGTCGTAGTTGTAACCCAGGTTGTTGTTGCTGGGGTTGATACCGTCGTTGACGCAGGCCTGCCAGTAGGCACGCCCCCATTCGCTGGCGTTCATGGTCTCTATCTTGTTGGTATAGAAAGAGGTAGCCACGCTACCGTCGAAGTTTACCTTGACCTTACCGTCCTTGCCCTTCTTGGTGGTAATGATGATAACACCATTGGCTGCACGGCTACCATAAATAGAGGCTGACGCGGCATCCTTGAGTACCTGGATGCTTTCGATGTCGTTGCCGTTCAGTTCGTGCATGCCTGCCTTTGTGGGTACACCATCAATGATGTAAAGAGGATCGTTGTCGTTTAAGGTTCCCACACCACGGATGCGGACCGTTGCAGCACCTGATGGATTACCATCAGCAGTGATATTCATACCTGGTACACGTCCCTGCAGGGCTTTCATCGGGTTGTTCTCGTTCTGTTTGGCCATTTCATCCACGCTAACGGTCGAGATGGCACCTGTCAGGTCAGCCTTACGCTGGGTGGTATAACCTGTTACCACCACTTCCTGTAGCAGTTCAGCATCATCCTTGATGGTCACTTTCATACCTTGACGTGCTGGCACCTCCAGGGTCTGATAGCCAATGTACGAGATGACGAGGATGGCACCATCGTTAACGTTGATAGTGAAACGACCTTCGAAATCGGTAATTGTACCATTCGACGTGCCTTTCTCCATGATAGTGGCACCGATGACCGCATCACCTGAAGCGTCGATCACCGAACCACTGATCACAGTTTGTGCGTACATTATAGTACTCACAAGCATGAGTGCAAAACTCAGAAACAGTTTTCTTAGTTTTTCCATTGTTGACTTTAAAAATTGGTTAGTACTTCCGTGAATTATTTTTTTCGCAAAAGTACGATAGTATCGCGCATATGACTTAAAAATATCGTTCATAGCATGCAAATTTTGTTTCAATGAAACATTTTTGATAGGATTTGAACGATTATTATTATGTTTGAATTTTGAATTCACAAAAAAAGGAAAAAAATGTGCTTGATTCAAAAAAACTTCTTATATTTGCAAAAAAATAAACCACAAAAAGGATGAAAAGACTACTGTTATATCTATTGCCATTACTCACAGTTATCTTCAATGCTTGCACGCCCGACAAGCCCAGGTATATAATAGGTGTATCGCAATGTTCTGAAGATATCTGGCGTAACTGGCAAAACTCAGAGATGAAGCTGGAGGCTAACTTCCATGAAGGTGTGGAACTACGATTTGCAGCAGCTAACGACGATTCACAGTTACAAATCAAGCAGATTGACAGTCTGGTTGAAAGTGGTATCGATCTGTTGATTGTGGCACCTAACCAGCGCTCATCAGTCACACCTGCCATTGATCGTGCCTTTGATAAGGGTATCCCCGTGATTGTGTTTGAACGTAAAACCAACTCACAGAAGTACACTGCTTTCATGAGTGCTGACAACTATGAGATGGGGCATGTGATGGGTGAGTATGTCGCTAATCGCCTTGGTGGAAAAGGACAGGTTTTGGAAGTGCTGGGGCTGAAGGGATCGTCGCCCGCTGAAGAGCGTGGACGGGGATTTGATGATGCCATCGCTGCCTATCCGGATATCAAAGTGGTCGCTAAACTGCAAGGTGACTGGACTGAGCAGACAGCCTACAATGCAGTGGATAATTGGCAGGGTAACCTGGAGGCTGTTGACCTTGTCTTTGGCCATAATGACCGTTCTGCCGTTGCTGCGCGTCAGGTATTCAAGAAACATCGCTCTCGCATGCCGCTCTTCTGTGGCATCGATGGTCTTCCTGGTGAGAATGGGGGCATCCAGTTGGTACGCGACTCGGTGCTTGAGGCTACCTATATCTATCCCACGCGTGGAGACCAGTTGTTGCAACTGGCTCTCAACATACTCGATGGTAAGCCTTTTGAGCGTGAAACATTGCTGACCTCTGCTCTTGTCACGCGTGAGAATGCCAAGGTGCTATTACTCGAGAGTAACGAGGTGGCACGTCAGGCGCGTAATCTGGATAAGCTGCAGACTAAGGCGCGTGGCTATATGGAACAACTTGCCACCCAACGTGTCATCACCCTGTTGGCGCTCTTCTTGCTGGCATTGCTCTTGCTCACTTCGGTGCTTGTCATCATGTATCTTCGTAGCAAGAGCTCGGCTCAGCGTGAACGTGTTGTTAACAATCTGTGGAATATGGACGTTCCTGTGCAGGAGAACCCCGTCAAGGTTACTGATGAGGCTGTGGATATCCCGTTGGCTACAGAAGAGGCGTCGCCGTCTGCTGCTACTGTGAGCCAGGAGGAGCATTCTGCCCGAGAGTCGCTGTTTATTATCCGGTTCAAAGATGTGGTTGAGGCCCGTTTGTCGGATAGTGATCTCACTGTCGACGATTTGGCTGCGGCGATGAGCCTGAGTCGTGTGCAGCTATACCGGAAGGTGAAATCCGTGTCGGGGGCGTCGCCTGTCGAGTTGTTACGTACAGCCCGTCTCAATCGTGGTTACCAGCTGCTCGTAAAGGGTGATAAGACTGTCTCTGAGGTCGCTTATGAAGTGGGATTCACTGCTCCAAGTTATTTCACAAAGTGTTTCAAGGACGAGTTCGGTATTAGTCCATCCGATCTTTCATAGACTTTTATGGATTTTTCAGATAGAAAAACGGTGCGACTCTCACGAGCGGCACCGTTCCTAATTTTAGTTTCTAAAACCAAACCAATTACTACTTTAATTACTTTTTACTCTTTAAATTTTAATCACCAATCAACTATACACATTATATAAGCCTTTCATTCGTTGTCTCTTTATTAAAAGGTATTAGATTACAAGGCTTTTATTATCAATAACATATTACTTAAATACTTAATCAGCCCCTCTGGGCGTGAGTGTTATGGGTGGGGTGAGTGCTCAAAACACGATGGAACGTGCCGAGCGCTGTATGAGCGACTGATTGCGTCGAACCTCTCGAACAATCACATCGTTCTTGTGCTTAAGCTCATCCTGTTGGCGCATGTTGCGCCAGATGAGGATGGTTATCAGCAGCGCGAGTACGACTACGGTTAACGAAAGCAAAAGGATAATAGATGTTGTCATGGGCGTGTATCATATTTATTTCTGTGGCAAAGATAGACATAATTGTTATAATATGCAATAGCAAAGACAAGATTTCATAGGTTTTTGGACAAGATTACATATCATGGTGTCTTGTCTTCATGAAAGGGGGCTTGCAGATGGGGGCAGATGGCATCCTGACAGACAACTATAAAAAGAGAACGGTGCTACTCTCACGAGCCGCACCGTTCCATGTTTTTCATTGTTACCTAAAACCAAACCAATTACTAACTAAATCTTGTATTACTCTATAAACCAAATTAACTAAAAACTATAACAAAGCGGTTATTTCTGTGGATTTCGAAATTTTGATATATTTTATTTTTCCTGATGCAAAGGTATAAAAAAATGTCTGTACTTGCAATAGCACAGACAAGATTACATACCTTTTTGGACAAGATTTAAAGGGTATGGACAGGATTACATAGAATCTTCGACAGGATTTGATATTCTTAATGAATTTCTGAACTCACTTGGTGTCATGCCAAAGCGTTGGTGGAAGCATTTGCAGTAGTAGCTGTAGCTACTGAAACCGCTATCTGCTGCCACTTGGCTGATGCTCAACTGGTTTTGGGTAGTCATGAGCAAGGTAGAGTAGTCGAGTCGCAGTTCCTGTATGTAGTCTGTGAGTTTGGAGAACTGGCTTCCTTTTGAGAAAGCAGTGCCTACCTGATCCTTGCTGAGTTGCAGACGCTTCATGATGGTCTGGCGATCGAACTTGGGATCGAGGAACAGTCGTTCACGAACGATGAGATCATCGATATAGAGAAACAGCTGCTCATCGTTGAGTGTAGAGAATTCAATGTCCTCGTTACAGGCTGGTGGCGTATTCTCGTGCTTCTCCTTGTTGTAGAGATCCTTATAGGTGAGCGATTCTGCTATCTGTGCAGCCAACGACTGGTTTTTGAGGCTGAGTACATGCTTCTGTCTGACGACGATGATGGCATAGATGATGATAGCAAAGAGTAGCAATAGGGTGATGGCCAGAACGGCATACTGGCGCGTGTTGGTTGTTTGCTGTCGTAATAGTTGCTCCTCTTGCTCCTGGACATGATACACCGCTGCCAGCTCCTGAGCGTTCCTGTGGGCTTGGCGGTTCTTCAGCGTGTCGTTGATGATGATGACCTGTTGTAAGAGGGCGGTAGCCTGCTTGTCGTAGCCCAAGTGGTGATAGACATCTGCCAGCCCCCATTTGGCACTGCTCATCATCTCGCCCAGTGTGTCGCCATGGGCTTGCACACGTTTGATGAGATCCTTATAGATAGGCACCGCCTCATGGTATAATCCGCGCATCCGCAGATAGTCTACGATAAAGTAGTCGCGTGAGTGGTTTCCTTCATATTTCACAGCTTTCCAGGCGGCATAGGCCGAGTCGGCTCTCTCCACGTTACCCATCCTCACCAGTATGAGTGCTAGCTTGGCCAGTGCCATACGCTGGTCTATCTGCTGCTGAACTGCATTGGTGCCCCAGCGGGTGCCCCTGTGCGTGAGGGTCACGTTTTGCTCGTTAATCCTCAAAGCGTTGTCATAGTCCTGCATCTCATTATACAAGCCTGCAAGAATAATCATCTGACTGTGTGCCAGATGGTCTGCATCCTCACGCTTGCTCTTGGCGATGAGGTCAATTGATTTCTTTACGTAGTCGATTCCTCTTTGTTTGTCCCCCTCTTCATACACACGTTTACCCATGGCCAATAACCCCTGCGAGTGGTAGTAGTCGTCACCGGTCTTTTGTGCCAGGTCGAGCAACTGTTTCATCCAGGTGGTCTGTTCAGACTTGTGATCAGCCAACTCGCTGGTCATGCAAAGGCTGTTGAGGGCGTTCATGCGCTTCTCATTATCGTTCTGTGCCTCCGGGTGGTCAAGTAATTGACGATACAGATCGTAGGCTTCGCGGAAGTGCATGCTGTTATAGAGAGAGTCTGCCTCGTGCATCGTGCGGTCGAAACTGGTGGTTGAAGCAGGTGCCTGCTGCTTGTCCGCATTGCTGCTGCAGCCTACGGCGATAGCTGCTAAAAGGAGAATCGATAGATGAAGTCTGTGTAGCATATTTTTGTTAATAAATCAGTAATTGGTATGCAAATGTAGAAAAAATAATTCAATCCGGCAAGGATTTTTGGATTTTTTGCATGAAAATGTATCCAAAATTGTTTTTAAAAATTTTGTAGTTCGAACGAATTGCACTACCTTTGCACCCAAACAAACAAAAAAGAGCATATGATTGAAGTAGTAGATTTCAGCAAGACAAACACGGTCATCAACTTGTACATGTCGGAGTTGAGAGACAAGAATTACCAGAAGAACCGACTGTTGTTCCGCCATAATATCAAGCGTGTGGGCGAGATGATGGCGTATGAGTTGTCAAAGACATTGGAGTATCGTCCAAAGACGGTGACGACACCTCTTGGCACGATTGACATTCCATTGCCTAAGGAGGATCTGCTCATTGCTACCGTGCTCAGAGCCGGTCTGCCTTTCCATGAGGGATTCATCAATGTGTTCGATCATGCTGATAACGCCTTTGTGTCTGCTTATCGCATGTACACCAATCGTGAACATACCGAGGTGGGTGTTCATACCGAGTATCTGGCTGCTCCCAGCGCTAAGGGTAAGACGTTGGTCATTGTTGATCCTATGCTGGCCACGGGTGGCTCTATGGCTGCCAGTATCGAGGCGCTGATCAAAACTGGCAAACCCAAGAAGATTCATGTAGCTTGTGTGATTGCCGTTCCCGAGGGACTGGAGGTGGTTAAGAGCGCCCTCCCAGATGGCAGCACCATCTGGTGTGCAGCAGTCGATCCAGGTATGAACGAGCATAAATATATCGTTCCTGGATTCGGTGACTGTGGCGACCTGTGCTACGGTGAGAAATTATAAAAAGAAATCCCGCTCAATCGAGCGGGATTTTCTTTTATTAGTTATTTAGATGAGGTTCAGTGTTCCCATCAGGTAAACAAGACCGAAGCCTAATGCCATTGAAATAATACCCATGATGATACCAATCTTCGACATCTCTTTCTGTCTTACATAACCTGTGGCAAATGCCAGCGCATTTGGTGGGGTTGAGATAGGCAGGATCATGGCTGAAGAGGCTGCAATGGCCACACCGATAAGAATGGTTGGTGTGCCTCCGATTGGAGCGAGCTTGTCGCCCATGGCACCGCATACCATAGCCAGAATAGGCATCAGCAGAGCTGCAGTAGCAGAGTTAGAGATGAAGTTACTGAGCAGGTAGCAGATAGCACCACCAATGAGCAGGATGATGAGTGGTGAGAACTCGCCGAATGGGATGCTCTCCACAGCATTGGCTGACAGACCTGATTTGTCCAAGCCGTGACCCAGGGCGAAACCGCCGGCTACCATCCAGATCACACTCCAGTTAATCTGTTCCAGGTCGCGCTTGTTGATGACTCCCGTGAGGGCGAAGACACAGAATGGAATCATTGCTACTGTATTGGCGTTGATACCGGTCACTTGGTCTGACAGCCAGAGCAGTACTGTGAGGATGAAGGTGATGATCACAACCGTAGACTGGAAGCCCTTTTGCATGCCGCCGTCAATCTTCAGTTCAATTGTCTTCTGACTGAAGGGGAAGAACTTGAGCAACAGGCGCCAGCTGATAAACAGCAGCAGGATAACCAGTGGGAACATGAACATCATCCACTGTCCAAATCCTAAATCCATATTCAGACCTTCTGGATCGTTCAGGTACTTCAAGGCTATGGAGTTTGGTGGTGTACCGATAGGGGTACCCATACCACCCAGGTTGGCTGCTACAGGGATAGACATCGCGAGTGCTATACGGCCCTTACCCTCGGGAGGCAGCTGGTGGAACACAGGGGCCAGAAAGGTGAGCATCATAGCTGCTGTGGCAGTGTTCGATACGAACATAGAGAACAGACCGGTGATAAGCAGGAAACCCAGCAGCACCATCTCGCTGCGTGTGCCGAAGGGGCGTAACAACACCTTGGCCAACTGGGCGTCGAGACCGGTTTTGGTGGCGGCAATAGCCAATACGAAACCACCGATGAACAGCATGATGATAGGATCGGCAAACGAAGCCATCACACCTTTGTGAGAGAGCAACTTGCCTACTACTTCTGGGTCGACCATAGGTTTGATACCGCTGTCGGAGCAGAATAGCAGCATCAATACGATGATGGCAATCGATGTGGCCCACGATGAAACGACTTCAAGTATCCACATCAGCGTGGCAAAGGCAAAGATGGCGATGACGCGCTGCTGGATAATGGTGAGGTTCTGGATGCCAAACCACTCGGATGGCATGTTCCAAAGAAACAGAGTAATGAGTGCTACCAAGGCAATCTTGATAGCGCGTTTGGTACCATCCGCAGGATGATACTTGCGGTCGTGACGCATTTTGTGATACGTCTCAACGAGATTAAATCCTTCGTAAATGTGAAACATATTGTTTAAAAGTTGTTATTTAATATTTGGTTTTAAGTGAAAAAAATTCGAGCGCAAAGATACTATTTATTTTCTTAAATCTAAAAACTAAAAGATTAATAAATCTTTGTATTGAGTGTATAATAACACAAAATCATCCCCACAGCGTATTGCCATGGGGATGATTGATATGTGGAGTTTGCAAATACCTTATTTAACCTCCCAGATGTCGTTGGTTTCGAGTAGTTCCTCGAAATTGTGGTATTTTTTCTGGGCGCTCACCTCTGCTAACTGAGCGTGAACAGCATCGTTGTAGGTTGGTGCCTCAACATCGCGGATTACACCGAGTGCAATGGGGAAACCATCCTCGGGAGTCATCATGGCAAGCTTCAGCTGCAGGGTGTTGTCCTCGCAGTGGGCATCGTGCACCAAAACATCATCGATGGTATAGCCATCCTTGCCAATCTCAACCACCTTCAGACCAAAGCCCTGCTGTACCAGTCCAAACTCATTGTTCTCACCGAATACCAGCTTCTCGCCATGCTTCACATAGATGGCATTCTTCTTGCGGCCCTCATTGTTATAGACTACATCGTGGCAGTGGTCGTTAAAGATCACACAGTTCTGCAGAACCTCTGTCACGCTGGCACCTTTATGCTCGTAAGCGGCCTTCAGTACCTCTACAGTTCCCTTGGCATCGGTAGCCACACAACGGGCGAAGAAGTGTCCGCGGGCGCCAAAGCAGAGCTCTGCAGGACGGAAGGGATCCTCTACCGTGCCGTAAGGGCTCGACTTGGAAACGAAACCACGGGGTGAGGTGGGAGAGTACTGTCCCTTGGTCAGACCGTAGATGCGGTTGTTCAGAAGAATCATGTTCAGGTCGATGTTACGACGGTTGGCATGGATGAAGTGATTACCACCAATAGCCAGACCGTCACCATCACCTGATACCTGCCAAACGGTCAGGTTGGGATTGGCCACCTTAGCGCCAGTAGCGATGGCGGCGGCACGACCATGGATGGTGTTCATGCCATAGGTAGCCATATAGTGAGGCAGACGGCTTGAGCAACCGATACCAGAGATCACTGCTACGTTCTCGGGGGCTACGCCAATCTCAGCCATAGCCTTATGGAGTGAAGCCAGGAAGAAGTGGTCACCGCAACCGGGGCACCAACGGGGCTGGCCTTTCTTGAAATCTTGTGCTGTATAACTCATAATGCTTTACTTCTTAATAATTTCCTCGAATGCGTTTACTAACTCCTCTACAACGAAGGGCTGACCCTTTACCTGATTGAACTGGTAGGGCACAAAACCATCTACCTTCATGCGCAGGTAGGCTGCCAGCTGACCCATGTTCTGCTCAGCTACAACCACCTTCTTGTACTTCTTCAGTACCTCGGCAGTGTTCTTGGGCAGTGGGTTCAGGTACTTGAACTGAGCCTGTGCTACCTTGTAGCCCTTAGCTTTCAGCTCATCCATAGCAGAGTGCAGGTGACCATAGGTGGAACCGAAGCCCACAATGAGCAGGTCGGCATCAGCCGCATCGCCTGCCACTTCGAGGTCGGGCACCTGGATATTGTCGATCTTCTGCTGGCGCAGACGGGTCATCAGGTCGTGGTTCTCAGGGTTGGTAGAGATGGCACCGGTGTTAGAGTCCTTCTCCAGTCCACCCAGGATATGAGCGAAGCCCTCGCGGCCAGGCACAGCCCAGTAGCGGGTGCCGTTCTCAGCACGCATGTAAGGAGTCCATTTGCCTTTCAGCTCCTCAGGAACATATGGTGGGTTGATGGCATCAAGCTTGGCCATCTCGGGCAGCTTGAACGCACCCGAACCATTGGCGATATAGGCATCGGTGAGCAGTACGACTGGCGTCATGTGCTCAAGGGCAATCTTGGCAGCCTGGTAAGCAGCGTCGAAACAGTCTGCAGGACTGGTGGCAGCCATCACAGGCATGGGGCTCTCACCGTTACGGCCAAAGAGGGCCTGCAGCAAGTCTGTCTGCTCACTCTTGGTAGGCAGACCGGTGGCTGGACCACCACGCTGCACGTCGAGTACCACCAGAGGCAGCTCCATGATGACAGCCAGGTTCATGGCCTCGCTCTTCAGGCAGACACCAGGACCAGAGGTGGAAGTAACACCTAAGGCACCGGCAAACGAGGCACCCAGGGCTGAGGCGCAACCCGAGATCTCATCCTCGCACTGAACGGTAATGACACCGCATGACTTATGCTTAGAGAGCTCGTGGAGCACATCGGTAGCAGGGGTGATAGGGTATGAACCCAGGTAGAGGCGCAAACCAGCCTTCTCGGCAGCGGCAATGAAACCATAGGCGGTAGCCTTATTACCGGTGATATCCATATAGCGGCCAGGTGTCTTCTCCTTGGTCTCTACACGATAAACATTGATAGCGTTTGAGTGGGTGTTGTGACCATAGTCCCAACCGGCCTGTATTACTTTGATATTGGCTTCAGCAATAGCAGGCTTCTTGGCAAACTTTTCACGCAGGAAGTTAGCAACGAGGTTCAGGTCACGGTCGAAGAGCCAGCATACCAGTCCAAGAGCGAACATGTTACGGCACTTCAGCATGGCCTTGTTGTCCATACCGCTGTCAGCCAGACAGTCCTTAACCATCGTGGTGAGTGGGCACTGGATCACACGGTCTGGGTCGATACCCATCTCGCCCAGATAGTCTTCTGTGGCAAACTGGGCCTTCTCCAAGTCCTTTGGACCGAATGAGTCGGTGTCGATGATGATCGTTGCACCAGGTTTGGCGTAGCGATACTGTGTCTTCAGTGCGGCTGCGTTCATGGCTACGAGCACGTCACACTTGTCACCAGGGGTATAAACCTTACCAGCACCGATGTGTACCTGGAAACCGGATACACCTGTGAGCGAACCTTGCGGGGCGCGAATGTCAGCTGGGTAGTCGGGGAATGTCGAGATGCCGTTACCAACGGTGGCACTGACCGTAGAGAAGATGTTTCCGGCAAGCTGCATGCCGTCGCCGGAGTCACCTGAAAAGCGTACGACCACTTGGTCGAGCTCTTTGATTTCTAATTTTTCAGCCATATGTTATTTCAAACAGATTTATTTCAGCGTGCAAAGTTACTGTAAATTATGAAAAACGCAAAACAAATAACAATAAAAATGCAATAACAGTGCTTTTTATTCACCGTCACTGCATTTTTATGCACTATTTCTAGTGTATTAATATTCAAAAGAACTGCCCCCAAGGAACTCGCGAAGAAGCGAAGTCGGTGGAATATGCGCTTCGGGGATAGGCTTGATATAGCGGAGGAACTTCAGAAGACGATAGGCCTCGGCGTATTCAGGGCAGTTCTCGGGCACTTGCTCCAATAACGGCTCTGCTTGACTCTTGATGACGGCCAGTTCGAAGAGCATGGCGGTGTTGAACATCGCGTCGGCATTCTCCTGGAAGGGGAATATCCATTTGTTTTCACCTGCTCTCACCGATGGCCAACGGTGGATGGTATCCAATGCAGATACCCCACGATACTTGTAGTCACGGATAATACGTCGTAGTAGGCGGTTGTCTGTAGTCGGGACATAGTTGTGGTTGTCGAGCAGGATGGTAGTCAGAGCCGAAGCATAGACTCGGAAGATTTGTTCATTGGGAATCTGTGCGGTTAATTCAGGATTCAGCGCATGGATACCTTCCACCACAAGCACTTCGTCATCGTGCAGTTTGAGCTTTTTGCCGCTCTTTACGCTTTTGCCTGTTGGGAAGTCGTAGCGAGGCAACTCTACCTCTTCCCCCTTGAACAGTGCATTAAGCTGCTCGTTGAAGAGCGGGAGGTTTAAGGCATGCAGATGCTCGAAGTCAAAGTCGCCTTTCTCGTCGAGTGGTGTCTTCTCGCGGTCGAGGAAGTAGTCGTCAAGAGAGATGCCGATAGGTTTGATGCCATTGGTAACCAGTTGGATGCTGAGTCGTTTGCAGGTTGTGGTCTTTCCCGATGACGAAGGACCGGCAATAAGTACCAGACGGATGCCCTTGCGCTTGGCAATCTCATCGGCAATCTTTCCGATCTTCTTCTCCTGAAGCGCTTCACTGACTTGGATCAGGTGTGACGAGTGCCCATTGAGAATGGCTTCATTCAGGTCGCCCACAGTACGCAAGCCTATGATGTCCTGCCACTGGTGATGTTCCTTGAAGATGCTGAACATCTTGTCCTGATGAGTCATCTCGCCTAATTCGTCGGGGTGCTGGCTAGACGGCAATCGGAGTAGCAGCCCATCGTAGTATTTCTCCAGTCCGAAGAGATAGAGCTGCGATGTGTTTGTCAGCAGTGAACCATAATAATAGTCGATATAGCCATCGATGTCATAGTAAGTCGTAAAGAGACGCCCTATGCTCTTCAATAGCTTCACCTTGGAGCGGTTGTGCTTCTCGTCGAAGATGCGGATGGCCTCTTCCGTGGTGGTCTCATGGCGGTGGATGGGCAGGGCGGCGTCGATGATCTCCTGCATCCTGCGACGGATACGGCCTGCATCCTCGATGGTTACCTCGTGTCCGATGTTAAGATTCACATAGTAGCCGTTGCTCACGGGGATATCAATGGCCACCTTGCACTTCTCGTACAGGTCGTGGACGGCCTTGCAGAGCACGAAGAACAAAGAACGGGTGTAGGCGCGCATGCCACTCGGCGACGTGATGTCGAGGAATTCCACCTCCTTCTGCTTGTACAGTCGGAAGTGCATACCCTCTACCTTGTTGTTCACATGGGCATTGATAGGACCATGAGTCATCTGAATCCCAGATTCCTTATAAGCCTCTTCAAGTGAAGCGCCTATAGGTACTTCTATTACCTTATTATTATTACGGCAGTAAATCTGAATAGTCTTCTCCATATTGATTGTGATTGTTTAGGTTTCATTTGATGCAAAGGTAAGCAATTATTCAGTAATATAAGGATTTAAGCAAAGAAATTTTGCATCATGTTCTCATTTTTTCTTAATTCTTAACTCTTAATTCTTATTTTCTTTGTATCTTTGTGCCCGAAATATCGTTTAAACTAATCTTTTATGTCTATCTGGATTATATTTAAGCTTCTTGGCTCGCTCGCCCTTTTGATGTTTGGTATGAAGTCGATGAGTGAGGCCTTGCAGAAGATGGCAGGTCCTCAGCTGCGACATGTTCTTGGTGCAATGACCACCAACCGTTTTACAGGTATGCTTACGGGTATGCTGGTGACAGCATCTGTTCAGTCATCTACTGCTACGACAGTGATGACTGTTTCGTTTGTAAATGCTGGTTTGCTTACACTGGCACAGGCTATTTCGGTCATTATGGGTGCCAATATCGGTACGACACTAACTGCCTGGATTATGTCGGCAGGTATGTCGTTTGATATCACCAGTGCCGTCTATCCTGCATTCTTCTTGGGTATCATCTTGATCTACCTGAAGAAATACCGCTATATCGGTGATTTCCTCTTCGGTCTGTCCTTCTTGCTCCTTGGCTTGGGAACGCTGCGCATGACAGGTACGGAGATGCACCTTGGCGAGAATCAGACATTGCTCAATTTCTTTGCCTCGTTTGATCCCGACTCGTTTGTTACGACGCTGATATTCCTTCTCTTGGGTGGTATCATGACCTTCTGCGTACAGTCGTCGGCAGCTGTGATGGCCATCACGATGATTCTCTGTTCTAGTGGCGCCCTGCCTATTTATCAGGGTATTGCGTTGGTGATGGGTGAAAATATTGGTACTACGGTTACCTCAAACCTGGCAGCAATGTCTGCCAATACGCAGGCTCGTCGTGCAGCATTGGCTCATATGTTCTTCAATGTCTTTGGTGTCATCTGGATTTTGTTTGTCTTCCGTCCATTCATCGATATGGTCTGCGGATGGGTAGGCTATGATGTGACGATGGATAAAGATGCCGTTGAGAGCCGTCTCTTCCTGGCTAATTCGGCTAAGTTGAGTTTCGTGCTTGCTGCCTTCCATACGGCTTTCAATGTGGCAAACACTTTTATTCTTATTTGGTTTATTCCTCAGATTGAGAAATTTGTATGCTGGGTTATCAAGCCTAAGAAAGTTGATGAAGAAGAGGATTTCCGCCTGCATTTCATTACAGCCGGTTTCATGAAGACCCCAGAGCTCTCTGTGCTTGAGGCTCAGAAGGAGATCCAGTCGTTCTCTAATCGTATGCAGCGTATGTTTGGCATGGTGCGTGAGCTGCTTACGCTCTCTTCCAGTGCCACTAACAAGAAAGACAATCGGGCAGGTGACTTCAATAAACTTTTCACCCGTATTGAGAAGTACGAGGGCATATCCGATAACATGGAATTGGAGATTGCCAAGTATCTCGACTCCGTGAGTGATGCCCATCTCTCCGATGATACCAAGGCCAAGATCCGTGCTATGCTTCGTGAAATCTCTGAACTCGAGTCTATCGGTGATGCTTGCTATAACATGGCCCGCACCATCTCCCGCAAGTACAATGGCAAGGAGGATCATTTCATCGAAAAGCAGTACGACCATATCCACCAGATGATGGAACTCACTGATCAGTCGCTGACACAGATGAATAAGCTGATGGGTGGTCGCAAAGAGACATTCGATGTCAATCGCTCATTCAATATAGAACATGAGATCAATAACTACCGCAATCAGCTAAAGTCTCAGAATATTACCGATGTGAACAACCACGAATATACTTACGCCGTCGGTACCATCTATATGGATCTTATCAATGAGTGCGAGAAACTTGGCGACTATGTTGTCAACGTTGTTGAGGCTCGCATGGGTCTTCGGTAGTTGCCTAAGTCTTCAGCCCTTGACGCTTTAGGCTTCTGGGGTTGGAGGCTAAGGCATAGGAAGATTAAGAGGCACTTATCGAAACAATAAGTGCCTCTTTTTATGCAGAAAAGCAAAATTAGTGTTTTGCGAGATAGTCGCGGAAATAGGTGATGATATGATCCAGACCCTCATCAAGCGTGATCTTTGGCTCCCAACCAAGCTTATTCTTGGCGACAGTAATGTCTGGTCTGCGCATCTTTGGATCGTCACTAGGCAATGGGCGGAATACGATCTTACTCTTGCCGCCGACTTTCTTGATGACTTTTTCGGCTAGTTCAAGCATGGTAAACTCGCCTGGGTTGCCAAGGTTGACGGGACCCGTGAAGTCGTCGCCTGTCTCCATCACGCGCAGCATGCCATCGATAAGGTCGCTGACATATTGGAAGGAGCGGGTCTGCTGGCCGTCACCGTAGATGGTGAGGTCTTCTCCGCGAAGAGCCTGTACGACGAAATTAGAGACGACGCGCCCATCGCTGACAGCCATGCGTGGTCCATAGGTATTGAAGATACGAATCACCTTGATGCGTACATTGTGTAAACGATGGTAGTCAAAGAAAAGGGTTTCTGCGCAGCGCTTGCCTTCGTCATAGCAGGAGCGCAGTCCGATTGGATTTACATTGCCCCAGTAGCTTTCTGGCTGTGGGTGCACATTGGGGTCGCCATAGACCTCACTGGTAGATGACTGGAGGATCTTTGCTTTTGTGCGACGGGCCAGACCCAACATGTGATAGGCGCCAAATACAGAAGTCTTTGTGGTCTGTATAGGGTCTGTCTGGTAGTAAATGGGTGAGGCAGGGCAAGCTAAGTTGTAGATCTCATCGATTTCTGCCCAATATGGGTTAATAACGTCGTGGCGTACCAATTCGAAATTGGGCTTGCCAATCAAGTGCCATACGTTTTCTTTAGAACCGCTATAGAAATTATCAACGCAGATGACGTCATTGCCATCGTTAACGAGTCGTTCACAGAGGTGAGAACCGATAAATCCAGCTCCGCCTGTAACCAATATTCGTTTCATATAAAATCGTTTTGTTTCAATGTTGGTGCAAAGATAAGCATATTTTTGTTCATTTACAAAGAAAAGTGAAAAATCTTTTGGCTCTTCCCCCAAATATTCGTAACTTTGCAGCCGCAATTCTTGCTTAGGCAAGCGTGCAAAAGATACGATTTCAAGGGGTGCCTGCTGTTGCAGGCTGAGATGATACCCTCTAACCTGATCCGGATAATGCCGGCGTAGGGATGGAATTAAGGATATTTGTCAATACAAGATTTCCCCCTTTACATTATTTATTAATTAAAGGTACAAGTTAGTAGTATGAAAAGATTTTTTTTAGGAGTGGCTGCGCTGGTGAGTGCAGCGAGTATGCATGCAGAGGATGACTTGGATTCACTGCTCTCTGTAGAGTTGCAGGGCATACAGGTAACATCAACTCGTGCGTTGAAAAAGACGCCTGTGGCCTACACGGACATGTCGCAGGAACAGTTGAAGGCTGTGAACTTTGGACAAGATGTGCCCTATCTGTTGTCGCTGACGCCATCAGTGACGATGACGTCGGATGCGGGTAATGGTATCGGCTATACCTCATTGCGTGTGCGTGGTACCGATCCCAGTCGCATCAATATCACAGCCAATGGTATCCCCATCAACGATGCCGAGAGTGCCCAACTCTATTGGGTGAACATGGGCGACTTTGCCTCGAGTGTGCAGTCAATACAGATACAGCGTGGTGTGGGTACATCAACCAACGGTGCAGGCGTCTTTGGTGCTACGTTGAATATGCAGACTGAGAATGTAGGCTTGAAACCTTATTTCGCGCTGGATCTGAGTGGTGGCTCTTACTATTCGCATAAGGAGACGCTCCGCTTTGGCACAGGTTTGTTGAATGGACACTGGGGCATTCAGGGACGCTTGTCGAATATCGGCTCGAAGGGTTATCTGGACCGTGCTTTCACAAAACTGAACTCTTATTTCATACAAGGCGGCTATTTTAGCGACAATACGGTAGTGAAGTTCATCACTTGGAATGGACAAGAGCAGACATACCATGCTTGGAACTACACGTCGAAGTACGAGCAGAGCCTCTACGGACGTACCTATAACTCGTGTGGCGAGTATTGGGACGAACAGGGTAACGTTCACTACTATGACGGACAAACCGACAACTATCACCAGCAGAACTATCAACTGCTATGGAACCAGCATCTCTCACGCTTGCTGAACCTGAATGTGACAGCCCACTATACGAAAGGTGATGGATATTATGAGGAGTACAAATCAGGGCGCAAATTGGTGGAATATCTGCCAAAGGGCGCTTGGTATGACGAGAACCCGAAACTGAAGAGCGACCTGATTCGCCAGAAGAAGATGGATAACGACTTCTATGCTATGGTGGCCTCGCTGATGTATAACAATCATGAGGGTGTCGAGGCAATTGTCGGAGGTGGTTGGAACAAATATAGCGGTGACCATTTCGGACTCGTGAAGTGGATTAAGAACGTGCCTAAAGGTCTTGAACTGCTACCCGATTTTGAGTATTATCGTAACAATGCCCAAAAGACAGACTGGAATGTCTATGGCAAGGTGAATTACGATCTCATGCCAGGTATGAATGCTTTCCTCGACTTGCAGTATCGCCATATCGGCTATAAGATGCAGAATCCTGGCGACTGGTATGGGGCTAATCTTGATGGCAAGACTGTAATCGACGACAAGTTCAACTTCTTCAACCCTAAATTCGGATTGAATTACGACATCACGCCTCACCATAAGGTGTACGCCTCCTATGCCATTGCCCATAAAGAGCCAACGCGTAACGACTATGAGGACAATCTCGGCACAGAACTAAAGGCAGAGCGTCTGAACGACCTCGAGGTCGGCTATAAGTTCCAAAGCGGGCAATTCTCGGCTGGTGCCAACATCTACTGGATGTCGTATAAGGATCAGTTTGTGCTGACTGGCGAACTAAATAATATCGGGGAGGCAATTGCCAAGAATGTCGGCAAGAGCTATCGCTTAGGTATCGAGCTGGAGGCTGCCTGGAAACCCATCGATTGGTTCCGCTGGGATGCCAACGCTACGTTCTCGAGGAATCGTGCCAAGAACTGGGAGGTAACACTGATGGACGGTTCGGTGGAGAACTTGGGCGACACGCCGCTATCATTCTCGCCAGAAGTGATCTTCAATAATATATTTACTTTCGACTATCGTGGACTGAAGGCCAGCGTTCAGAGCCAGTATGTGGGTGATCAGTATCTGACGAACACAGGTTTCAAGAGCTACCAGACACTTGACGATAATGGTAAGACGACGGATGTGAGCATGATGCTTGATGCCCATTTCAATACCAATATCGACTTGAGCTATACTTTTGGTTTGAAGCAGGTAGGCGTGAAAGATGTGACGCTAGGTGTGACTCTTTATAACGTCTTTTCGGCAAAATACGACAACAACGGCTGGGCAGCCCCTGCTTTCGATAAGCAGAATGGAAAGGTGATAGCTACGGGGTGGGATACATCAGACCAGTATGATGCTGGTTTTGCTCCTTCTGCTCCGTTTAATATGATGGCGCATCTATCGATAAGTTTTTAATATGATGGAGTTTATCGGGGAGCATTGGCTTGACATCTTGACGACGATACTTGGACTGATATACATCTGGCTCGAGTATCGTGCGTCGATAGCCCTTTGGTTCATTGGCATCATCATGCCAGCCCTCGACATCTACCTGTATTGGAGTCACGGGCTCTATGGTGATGCTGGTATGGCAGTCTATTATACGTTGGCAGCCGTTTATGGCTATGCGATGTGGAGGTTTGGCCGCAAACGGAATCAGAAGTCGGCAGAGATGCCGATTACGCATACGCCCTTGAAGCTTTATCTGCCTATCACCATCTTTTTCTTTACAGCTTGGGTCGTCACCTATTATATATTAATAAGGTGGACTAACTCTACAGTGCCCGTGCTCGACTCATTCACCAATGCACTGTCCTTCGTAGGCCTCTGGGCATTGGCTCGTAAATATATCGAGCAGTGGTTCTTTTGGATGGTGGTTGATGTCGTATGTGCTGTGCTCTATGTACAGAAGGGCATACCTTTTAAGGCCGGACTCTACGGTCTTTATGTCGTGATTGCGGTGATGGGCTATTTTAAGTGGAAACAATTGATGAAGGATGAAACGATTCCCGTTGATAAATGAGGTGACGGATTTTGATGCCATCATTTTGGCGGATGGTGAATTTCCTGTAGCAGCAGAGCCTTTGACTCTATTGAGGAAGGCTTCTTTTGTCTGTGCTTGCGACGGGGCCGCAGTTCACTATCCTATAGCAGACGTCATTATCGGTGATGGCGATTCTGTGCCAAAAATCTTCAGGAATCGTCTAGTCCAAGTGGATGAACAGGAAGACAACGATCTGACGAAGGCCACCCGCTATTGTGTCTCGAAGGGACTGCGTCGTATCGTCTATCTTGGAGCTACTGGGTTGCGTGAGGACCATACACTTGGCAATATTTCGCTGATGGTGCGCTATGCCCTGGAAATGGGTGTAAGGCCGCTTTTAGCTACAAACTATGGCTGGTTTGTTGTGGCAGAAGGAGCAGCAGTATTTGATTCATTCCCGAGGCAGCAGGTTAGCATCTTTAATGTTGATTGTCAATCGCTTACGTCGGAGAAGCTCCGTTGGAATGCCTATCCCTATCGTCAGTTCTGGCAGGGAACGCTAAATGAGGCCTTTGGCAACGAATTTCTGTTGAAAGCAGATGGTCATTATCTGGTCTATCGGACCTACAAACCAAAAGTCTGAGGCTTTCGAATAAAAATACCTGCAATTATGAATAGCTCGTTGGGGATTTTTTCGTATCTTTGTCCCCAAAGTAGAAAAATAATATGAATAAGTTCGCTTCCATTCTCCGAAAATGGACGGAGACGAGTTTGGTGCTCCGTATTTTTATAGGTCTGGTGATTAGTGTCATCCTAGGACTGACTGTTCCACAGTGGTCTGGCATCAGCATTCTCGGCCTAGTATTTGTGAGTGCTTTGAAAGCAATTGCCCCTGTGCTGGTTGCTGTGTTGGTTGCTGCCTCTATTGCAAATGCAAGTGGCGGTCTGGGGCATCGTTTCCGACTACTGATTTTGCTCTATATGCTGAGTACGCTTGCCGCAGCCCTATGTGCTGTGATGGGCAGTTTCCTATTCCCCGTTTCACTTTTGTTGAGGGATGCGGTTACAGTTCAGGCTCCTGGTGCGCTGAAGGATGTATTTACCAATCTGTTGACGGGTATGGTGGCGAACCCTATATCTGCTTTAGGCTCAGCAAACTATATTGCCATTCTGTTTTGGGCAATCCTTGTCGGACTTGCTTTGAAGCTTAAGGCTGGGAAGTCGACTATTGGTGTTGTGTGTGATTTCGCAGAGGTGATAACAATTGTCGTGAAATGGATTATTCAGTGTGCACCGTTTGGTATTTTCGGCTTGGTGTTCAATGCTGTGTCGGCAAACGGACTTGACATTTTTACCAGTTATGGCCAATTGCTGTTGTTGCTTGTTGGGTGTATGTTGTTTAATTCTTTGGTTCTCAATCCGCTTATTGCTTTTCTGATGCTTCGTAAGAACCCATACCCGCTAGTCATTACCTGTTTGAAGGAAAGTGGACTTCAGGCATTCTTTACGCGCTCATCCGCTGCAAACATTCCCGTCAATATGGACCTATGCAGGAAACTTGGACTTAATGAGGACTTCTACGCAGTGAGTATTCCATTAGGAGCGACTATCAATATGGGAGGAGCTGCCGTGACCATCACGGTGATGACGCTGGCTGTGGCTCATACTGTTGGCGTTAATGTTTCGTTTGCCTCAGCGGTGTTCCTGAGTATTCTTGCTACTTTGGGCGCTTGTGGTAGTTCTGGAGTGGCTGGGGGCTCTCTTTTACTGGTTCCAATGGCGTGCTCATTCTTTGGGATGGGTAATGATGTTGCCATGCAGGCCGTTGCTATCGGTTTCATTATTGGTGTTGTCCAGGATAGTGTTGAGACAGCAATTAACTCCAGCAGTGATGTGTTCTTTACGGCTGTGGCCGAATCGTTTGATAGAGGTAAAACAGTATAGAAAGACTGGTTTTTAGGTAAAAAACTGCCGTATAATTTGGCTATCTGCTGCATTTTGCGTACTTTTGCACCGAAATAGCTAAAGTGATTATGCAGACAAACAGTCATCTATCCAGTTTAATCCACGATCAGGCCAAGCATTATGGTGATCGCGAGGTGCTGATTTACAAGGACTTTGGCGGGTCGGAGTGGAAATCGTATTCGTGGAATCAATTCTCGGACACGGTAAAGAAAGTGTCGAATGCCTTGCTGAACCTTGGTGTCAAGGTGCAGGAGAATGTTGGCGTGTTCTCACAGAACTCCGTTCAATACCTCTTCTGCGACTTTGGTGCATGGGGCATTAGGGCTGTCACTATTCCTTTCTATGCGACGAGTTCGGAGCAGCAGATTCAGTTCATGATCAGCGATGCGAAGATTCGTTTCCTCTTTGTGGGTGAGCAGGAGCAGTATGACAAGGCTCGGCGTGTGGTATCGATGTGTCAGACGCTAGAGCGTATCATCGTCTTTGACAGGAACGTGCGCATCTCAAGCCATGATCCTAATGCGATGTATTTCGACGATTTCCTGAAACTTGGTGAGAACTATCCCAGGCAGACAGAGGTGGATACTCTGCAGTCACAGGCTACGATGGACGATATCGCCAATATCCTATATACCAGTGGCACGACGGGCGATTCCAAGGGCGTGATTCTGACCTGTGGTCAGTATCATGCTGCTATGGTGGCTAATGGTAAGTGTGTACCTGTAGATGAGAACGACCGCGTGCTTAACTTCCTGCCTTTCACGCATATCTTCGAAAAGGGATGGAAGATTCTGAGTCTCACGAAAGGTGCTCGTCTGATTGTGAACACCTATCCACAGGAGGTTCAGCAGTCGATGAAGGAGACGCATCCGACGTGTATGTCGAGTGTGCCCCGTTTCTGGGAGAAGGTCTATATGGGGGTGTTGGAGAAGATAGAACACTCCAGTGCCGTGCAGCGTAAGTTGTTTACCCATGCCTTGAATATCGGACGTAAGCATAATATCGATTATCTTTCCAAGGGGAAGCGTCCACCGCTTGCGCTCCATCTGGAGTATGAGGTACTTAACCGTACAGTATTCTCGCTGGTGCGTAAGGAATTAGGATTGGAGAATGCGCATTTCTTCCCTACAGCTGGTGCTACTGTGAATCCAAAGGTCGAGGAGTTCGTACATGCTATTGGCTTGAACATGGTTGTCGGCTATGGTTTGACGGAAAGTCTGGCTACCGTTAGTTGTAATCATCTGGGTGA
>JAEEGK010005377.1_pt1 | contig 30986 bp, 16 predicted proteins | sample 8958771 | NCBI WGS metagenome assembly JAEEGK01 (sample SAMN16246547, study PRJNA631951) | gut metagenome | biome: gut microbiome; feature: rumen; material: SC-attached | host: Bos | place: Iran: Karaj | collected 2018-10
ATCACCTCAAGGATTGCATCGAGAAGTACATCGAACTCTGGAAGGATGACTTCGGCAAGGACTATGCAGCATTCAAGAAGTGGTTCAACAAGTACTGCTACGTTTGTGCAACACTCGTCGATCGCATCGTTCCCGGCTTCCCACGCAAGGATATTGCCCGTCTGCAGAAGCGTGCAGGCTATGCCGACAACCTGATGATCCAGGCCGAAATCTTCCACCTTTGGGTTATCGAGCGTCCCACCAACATGACCTGTGCAGCACTGCGCAAGGAGTTCCCCGCCGAGAAGGCCGGACTTCATGTCCTCATCGCCGAGAGCGAGGCTCCTTATCATGAGAGGAAGGTAACCCTGCTGAATGGTCCTCACACCGTCCTCTCCCCTGTCGCCTACCTCAGTGGTGTCAACATCGTGCGCGACGCCTGCCACCATCCCGTTATCGGCAAGTATATCCACAAGGTGCAGTTCGACGAACTGATGCAGACCCTCAATCTGCCCATGGCTGAGCTTGAGCAGTTTGCTGGCGATGTACTGGAGCGCTTCGACAACCCATACGTCGATCACCAGGTTACGAGCATCATGCTCAACTCGTTCCCCAAGTACCAGACCCGCGACCTTCCTGGCGTAAAGGTTTATCTCGAGCGCAAGGGCGAGCTTCCCAAGGGACTCGTTCTCGGCCTCGCTGCCATCATCACCTATTACAAGGGAGGCGTGCGTGCCGACGGAGCACCCATCCAGCCCAACGATGCCCAGGAAATCATGGATCTGCTTAAGAACCTCTGGGCTACCGGCGACACCCGCAAGGTGGCCGAAGGTGTACTCGGCGCTGTCGATCTTATCTGGAAAGAGCAGGGCAACCTCAACGAGATTCCCGGCATGACCGATATGGTTACCGACTTCCTGAACCAGATTCAGGAGAAGGGCATGCTCGAAACCGTTAAGGGCATCCTCTAAGGCATAGTCTGATCCTGCACTATCCTTCGTGCAATACAATCTGAACAAAATGGACAATTTACTTGACGTCGGGCCGCACTGCTGAACCTTTCATGTAAATTGTCCACTCTTGTTTTTCAGTAATACCGACTGATCTTATACAAAGAAAAATTCCTACTAAAACGATAATTATTGTGAAACAATTTCTGAAAATCAATCCAGCAGACAACGTGGTTGTTGCTATCCAGCCCCTGACCAAGGGCACCGTGATTGACGTTGACGGCGAGCAGATTACCCTCGTCACCAATATCCCTGCAGGCCACAAGTGCGCGCTGAAGGATTTCGCTGAAGGCGAGAACATCATCAAGTACGGCTTCCCGATCGGCCATGCACGTCATGCCATCCAGAAGGGCAGCTATCTCGACCACGAGGACATCAAGACCAACCTGGCAGGAACCCTTGACTACAGCAATATCCACATCAAGGGGCTGAAGAAATACGAGCCATCGGGCGAGCAGCTCACATTCCAGGGCTATGTTCGTCCCGACGGGCAGGTCGGCATTCGCAACGAAGTCTGGGTCATCCCCACCGTCGGCTGTGTCAATGGCATCATCAAACAGATTGTCGAAAAGACCCGTGCTGCATTCGGCGGCGACAAGATCGAGGGCATCGACGGCATCTTCAACTTCCCGCACAATTTCGGCTGTTCGCAGCTGAGTGAAGACCACGAGAACACCAAGAAGATTCTGCGCGACATGGTGCATCATCCGAATGCCGGTGCCATCCTCGTGGTAGGTCTGGGTTGCGAGAACAACCAGCCCCGCATCTTCGAGGAGTTCTGCGGAGACTACAACAAGGATCGTGTAAAGTTCATGATCTGCCAGGAGGTGCAGGGCGATGAGGTACCCTATGGCGTAGGCCTCCTCACCGAACTCGTCAAGAAAGCACAGCAGGACAAGCGCGAAACCGTTCCTGCCAGCAAGCTTCGCATTGGTCTCAAGTGCGGCGGTTCGGATGGCTTCTCGGGCATCACCGCCAACCCGTTGCTCGGAGCCTTCTCCGACTTCCTCTGCGAAAAGCAGGGCGGCACCACTATCCTCACCGAAGTACCCGAGATGTTCGGTGCCGAGACCATCCTGATGGAACGTTGCGGCAGCGACGAGCTGCTCGGCGAAACCATCTCGCTCATCAACAACTTCAAGAACTACTTCCTCTCGCACGGAGAACCCTGCGGCGAGAATCCTTCGCCAGGCAACAAGGCTGGCGGCATTTCGACGCTCGAGGAGAAGGCCCTCGGCTGCACGCAAAAATCAGGCAGCTCGGTGGTATGCGGTGTGATGGAGTATGGCGAACGCCTCAGGAACAATGGTCTCAACCTGCTTTCTGCTCCTGGCAACGACCTCGTGGCAGCTACAGCACTTGCCGCAGCAGGTTGCCAGCTTGTACTATTCACTACAGGTCGAGGCACGCCATTCGGCACCTTCGTTCCTACCATGAAGGTCAGCACGAACTCTGGTCTCTACCAGCGCAAGCCCAATTGGATTGACTTCAATGCCGGCGTGCTCGTCGAAGACAAGAGCATGGACGAAGTTGTCAAGGATTTCACCGACAAGATTCTTCGTGTAGCTAATGGCGAATACACCCACAATGAGGTTGCAGGCATCCACGAGATCTCAATCTTCAAGAATGGTGTGACGCTCTAAAGCCACTTCTCACAATTAAAAATGCGTGCTTGGCCCCGATTGTCCAAGCACGCATTTTTATTATTGTCATAAAACCATTATTCTTGTGAGAGGTCATAAGCTGTAGCTCTTAACAGTTCCCTCATCCGCACCAACAAGACTTGATTCTCGCTCAGCACATCCCATACACCGTCTTCCGACAGTACACCTCGTTTCAGGTCTTTGGGCAACCTCCCAGCCTCGTCGTCAGCGAAGTCCTGTTTCCATTCGTCACTGCCATAATAAGAATTCAAGATCGAGAGTTCGTCTTGTTCGGAACGATAGGCTTCAAGAGCCTCGGAAAGTTTCGTCACAGCGTCCGACACCCGGTCAAAACGCTCCTCCATCAATTTTATTCTTTCAACGTTCATATCTTTATGTAGAAAAACCCTTGTGTCCCAATTTCTAATTGAACGACTCCTTGAATACAATCATTTGATAACACACTTCTTCCCATTGTGCAAATAGATGCCCTTTATCTCGGGCTTGCCGTTGAGCCGGAAGCCATCGAGGGTGAAATAGGAATCCGTGTACTTGGAATGTTCGGAACAATCGGAGATTTCGGAGATGCACGTCTCATCATCACCAAAGTCAAGGACGAACGCCTTGATACCTCCGCTTGTGCCAACGGGCAGGCCTGCCGTAATTCCTGCACCAAGCTGGAAGTAGGCGCGGAAAGCACCGATGGTCATTTCGCCGTCGGGATAATAAAGTTGGTTGCCGTCTCCAAGGAACAGCTTCGTATCGTCAGCCGAATCGAGATGGAGAGGATTGTAAAGACCATTGAATGAAATGATGTCATTATCTGCTGGTGAAGCAGCAGGAGCAGCCTTGTCGATGGTGACGCCCTTGAATGTCGGAGCTTCGAGCGTAGTACCCGAATCAGCCCACCTGATGAGGTAGGAAGTGCCTGCCTCAAGTTTGCTGCCCGCATCTCCGAAGGTCAGGATGAGCTCATTATTCACAAAATTTGCCCCAGTGAGCTTCCTGACCGCCAGACCTTCGCCCGCAAGGGGACAACCCGTGGCTGTCAGATCCACATCGAACGGCAGGCATATGGTGTTCCAGGAGCCATCCTGATAGAACGTGCGCCCACCGAGGGTGACGTTGACGGTTCTTCCGTCGAGCAGGTCAATGACGTCCGTGTTATTCCCGTCATTTTGGAACGAATTGTCCCTGCTAAAGAAAACAAAGTCGATGGTTCCATCTTCGTTCTGAGTGATCTGTTCCACCGAAGCATCCAGCAGGTAGCTACCGTCGGCATTCTGGTTATAAAGCGTAGCAGCTGGTGTAGTGGTCGGTCCAAAGGCATTCACTTTGCCGTAAGGGAACGGGTCGGAGCTTGTTCCATCGAACTTGTATTTACCCGTTTCCGGATTGGTGTCGTACACATTGTCAGCAGGAATCCAGGTCATACGCTGATGATCAGGGTTGTTATTCACCTTGTTAGTCGACCAGGCTTCCGCATCATAATCCACGTGGAGGATGAGCAGGCCAGGGGCTTTGAGATGAGTATCCCATCCCGTCAGCTGACGATTTTCAAGGAGATAGTACTCGTTCCGGTTGCCCTTGTTGTAGATGACGTAGGTGTCGCCACCGTTCTGAAGCCCCTCCATGCCTGTGATTGCCACGGTCGAAGTCAGTTCAATGGGAGTCTTCCATCCGGCCATCCAACGCTCATAGCTCGTATAGCCCGCTGGCATGTATCCGCCCCATAGATAGCATCCCGTATCCATCAGGTCCCAGACGTACATTCCCTGGCCACCATTGTCATCGGTATCATAGAAGTCGGGATAACCCAGACAGTGGCTGAACTCATGACAAAGGGTGCCGATTCCCGCCAGCAGATTTTCTCCGTTCAACTCGCTGCCACAGGCGTAGGTGTTGATGGTTACGCCATCCAGCGTTTGAGCACCCGATCCATCATCATTATTCTTGGCCGACGACAACGTCCATTCATGGGGCCAGATGGTATTACCGGCTCCACCATCAGCCTCGCCCTGTCCGGCATAGATCACATACACCTGATCGACTTCGTCGTCATTGTCCCAGTCATACTTGCTGAAATCGACGGCATTATTCACCAGACTCAAAGCCTCGATCACCATCTCGGCAGGATGCTCGTCGTTGCCATCCGTATTGTTTTTGTTATTCCCATAGTACGCTTGGTTTCGACTCACCGTAACCGGTCCCACGACGTCGAAAGTCAGATCGAACTTTCCATCGCTTTGAGCCAGGAAGTAGTCGCGCACCGAACCCTCGAAACGCCAACCGTCGTTGAAATCCTTGACGTTGGCAATGTCATCGAAACGTTCGCGGGTATGCTCGTTCCCGAATGTCACATCCTTGAAGTTGACCAGGATGATGAGTCCCTTCTTCTCGCCTTCATAATTGCCAACAGCACCTACGTTGCGACGAGCTGGAGCCAGACGCCGTGCACGGCGCTGGTTGGCTTCTTGTCGACGCTGGTTGGCATTGGCGATGATGGCCTCCCTGTCAACGAGTTGATACGTGTCGCCGACACTTTGGTAAGCCTTGCCGTCGTCGCCCAGCCAATAGTGCCCGTGCTCATCTCCAACGAGGCGGGCGTGAACGGTGGTTCCGTCCGGAAGGGTCAGTACCCTGAACAAGCCGGGCTTGGCAGGCACGGCATATACTATTGTCACAATCAAAAATAGCAGCGATGCCACCACACTGCGCATCGCAACACGCGAAGACAATCTTTTATTCATATAGTTCACTATTGTATTTACAAATGGCTGCAAAAATAATACAATAATTCGAGAAAACCAAAATTATCGCTGAAGAAAACTTGCTCAAAACGATTCCCTCCCAATTAAATGCTTATTTGACAGCTCTACCTATCATCAAAAACCGACACGGCAGAAGCATAAAAAAACGGGAGTTAGCCGATAAAGCCAACTCCCGCTAAAATGAATGTTTTATTGTTGATCGACATGCTTCTTGCCGATAGCAACTTTCTGTCCATTATGGATGTAGATGCCTGGCGACTCGGGACAACCGCTGAGACGGAAGCCCTGGAGCGTGTACCATGCATCGACATCCGGTTCGTCGGCACGAACATCGCTGATTCCATCAGGCAGATGCTGCAGGTCGATGACGAAGGGCGACCACGGATCACCGTACTGTTTCTCGATGCGGAAGTTGTAGGTACCGCCGCCTTCATCCTTCAGGCCATTTCTTTCGTATTCCCATGCGGCGAATACGGGAGAAACGCCTGCCGACGACAGGACGAGTGACAGGACGAGTTGAAGGAATAAATGTTTCGGTTTCATAAGTTCATGTGTTACAGGTAATTTATGCCGATGTGTTTCACGGGCTGTTGCATTCGGCTTTCTGTGCGCAAAAATAACGAAAAAACAATCCGTTCCAACTTTTCGCCATAAAAAATGGATGAAAAGAGCGACAAGGCACCATTCTGACAACAAATTGGGGAAATCGGTCGTAATTTTGTCACGTATTCAGTCGAAATAATTATCTGATTCTGCAATGGAACATATATGTTCATAGAAGTCCTCCAAAAGAATGAAATGGAGCGTCTATGTTCATACATGTACTATTTCATTGTGAAATGGAACGTCTATGTTCGTAGATGTACTATTTCGTTGCGAAATGGAGCGTCTATGTTCGTAGATGTACTATTTCATTGTGAAATGGAGCGTCTATGTTCGTAGATGTACTATTTCATTGTGAAATGGAGCGTCTATGTTCATACACGTGCTATTTCGTTGTGAAATGGAGCGTATATGTACGTAGACGTCCTATTTCATCTTTGATAAAGAATTCTCACAAAATATCGGCCAACCTAAAAAATTAATTATCTATTTTTTCTCTCAAAAAATCTTTTGAATATGAAATTTGGGCTGACAGCGAAAAGGAATCGCTGCCAAGCCCAAAGAGTCATTCGATCGAAGATTTACGGATTATTGTCTGCATCGGCGCCGACAGCCACCTTCTGACCTCGGTGGATGTAGATGCCGGGCGACTCGGGACGTCCACCGAGACGGAAGCCCTGGAGCGTGTACCAGGCATCGTCGTCGGCATCTTCGTCGGTCGAAATGGAGCCGATGGCATCGGGCAGATGCTGCAGGTCGATGACGTAGGGCGACCACGGATCGCCTATGTTATCGTCGCTGGTGAAGTACTGCGAGTCGTCGATCAGGACCATGCGACCATCGAGATACGTATAGAGCTGCATCGGAACGGAACTTCCCTCACCCGATATGATGAGATAGTAGAGTCCATTGTAGGAACGCGTTGCACCCCGGCATTCCCCGTTGACGAAGGCAGCCACTTCGGCCGAATCGACCACTGCCTCACCGTCAGTGAGCTGGATGACCATCGTCATGTTGTCGGGATAGTGATGACGATCGACGGGCGAGAAGAGGGTGGGCTGGTCGCCTGCATATGCCATAGCTCGCATCCGAGCCTGGCTGCTTGCCGAAGGCGACGGATAGACGAAGCTCTTCCGGACACCCGAAGAATTGTAGTACATGTATCCATGACCGCTTTCAAGCGACTTGAGGTTGCCCTCCCAGCCGGTATTTCCGTAGATGGCAATGCCACTCTGCGACTTCACACGATCGCCACGCTGCGGGTTGGCTCCTGCCAATGCCTCGTCGATGGTCATCGAATAGAGCGGCGTGTAGGCAATCCAGTTCCATTCGTCGTGGAGTTCGACGGGTGTGGTCGATAGCGTGACCTGACGGCCTGTGACAGCCAGTTGCGAAGGAAGCTGAGGACTCGTTGGCAACGAAGTTACACGGAGCTTGTACATCGTACCTGCCGTGACGGAGAGCGGGCCATCCCATTCGGTGCCGTTGCTCCACGCCACCTGCGAACCCTGGTCCTTCATCATCAGCGACCAGCCGTCGTAGCTGCTGAATACACTCTGCGGACTATCATCCTCGGGTTGTACACCCAAGCCTATCCAGTTCCAGTTTTCGTGGATCGACAGACTTTGTTCAACCTTGCCGCTCTTGGTCCAGATGGCAGGCTGATCGAAGTCGCCGATGAGCTCGTCGTGCTTGAAGAGCACCTGGGCAGGCGTGCCGTCGGTCAAGGTCAGATCGACATCGACGTAGGTCATTCCATTCGACGCATCGTAGATGGCGAAGGTGACTGGCTTGTCGGCATCCTGATTGCGATAGCCATTGCCATAGATGCTAAGGGTGACATAGGCCGCGCCACGCACCTTCTCGGGCGAAGCCAGGCCACGGCACTTGCCACCGATGAAGGCGGCCACGATGCTCTCGGTGTTCTCCATCAGGATACCGTCAATGCGTACCTGTCCGATGACGTTCATCTGGTGTTCGTAGGCAGTCGGGTCGAAACTCCAGTCGGGCTTTTCGCCACTCACCTTCAGCTGGATACGCAGCGGTTCGAGAATCTCGAAGTTGCCCTGCAGACCTATGGTGACATCGTAGAGACCAACGCGCACATATGGATCGACACGGAATCGCAACGTCCGGGAAGATGAGGGTGCCACCTCGTCGGCAGCATTGCTTTCGACCAGCGTGAGCCACTGCGGAAGATTCTCGACCGAATAGTATTCGACATTTCCACTCTTGTTGATGACATCGACGTCGAACACAAGTTCCTCGCCATAGAGCTTGGTGAGGCTCACGGAATCTCGGGTCCACAGGAGCGGATTCCGCCTGACGTAGGCTGTCCAGCGAATGGGCTGCGAAGCATTGCCATTCAGGTCGCGCACGTCGGCGACGGTGAGGTTGAGCGTCGTGCCCTCGATGTCGCGTGGCGCGATGTTGTCGCCCTTCAGTTTGACGACCAACTTGCGCTCGGAAGCGATGGGCGAAGCCAGGAGGCGCGACTCCTCGGGAGCCTTCTTGATGGGCGCCGCAAAAACGGCCGACGCCTGGCTGTTGGCGATCACCCTGAGTTCGTCGGTGGCACCGGGCACACGGTTCTCGAACGTGTAGGACTTGGTGGGCACGCCGTCGATGGTGTCGTTCTTCTCGAACGGGAAGTAGAGAGCCAGACCACGCGAATAGACGCTGGCCGTGTCGATGCAGTTGAACATATTGGAGAGCAGACGGCCCTCGGAGAGCGTGGCACGCCAGTAGCGCACTTCATCGAGATAGCCTGTGTATCCTTCGCCAAACTTCATTACCGGACCTTCGACCTGAGGCATGTCGGTTTCGGAAATAACCGTGGTACGATGGCCGTTGAAGTAGAAGCTGGCGCTCTGTCCACGTACGACGTTGAGGGCAATATGGCTCCATCCGCCTTCGAAATCGAGTGTCGATAACTCGTTGTCGTCGGCCACCATCTGCTTCTTTTCGCCGTATTCAAGCCAGAGGTTCTTGTCAGCATCGTAGTAGAGCCGCAGACGATTATACGGATTGGTGCCCGTCTCGAAGAGCGTAGCCCCTTCGGTAATCTTTTCGGGGTAGGCCCACATTTCGATGGCATAGCTGTCGCCAATGCCTGTGGCAAGTCGGGAGATGTCGGCCGTCATACCTTCGCTCGTGAGGAAGCGCACAGCATAATTCCGATTGTCGATCAACCAGGTGTTGACGACATCGAAGTCGTGCGTATGACGGGCGTCAGCAATCACGTAGCCATGTCCTTCGTTCATCGGCCAGTAGTTGGTCAAGCCATAGGTGTAGGCAGTCTTCGACTGATAACGGGTGGCGGCTGCATCGTTCACGTCGCGATAGATATTGAAGAGACTCAGGTCGTGCATAGCACCACCGAGCAGGTCGCAACTGATGTAGAGGTAGTTGTCATCGGCATACTGGATGACCTGGGTGCCTGTGTCGGACACAGGTTCGTTCATGAACAGATCGACGTTGGTCGTACCATACTGGGCAAGCATCGAGAACGTCTTTTCGCTCGACTTGTAGCTGAGTGCCATGAAGGTCCACGGACCAGCAGGCAACGTCTTGGTGCTCACATGGTCGGTACCGCCGATGATGGCATGGACATGTCCGTCGGCATCAAGGCTGAGGGCAAAGGCGTTCTGGCCCTTACCGTGCCGGAGGATGGTACCTGCCTGATCCCACTTCAGCCAGAAGTCGAGGGAGAAGTCTCCGCTCAGGAAAATGGGGTTGCGCGTCCGTCCGGCCGGTGCACGCGGAACGAGCTGATAGGACACCTCGTGGTCGATCGGACGGTCGTTGAGCACCGCCGTGACAATGACGTTCTTGTCGCCCACGTAGCCTGGGACGATGTCCTCAGTGAACTCGATGCTCATGTCGTCGCCAAAGCCCAGGATGCCGCTGGACGGCGTGGGTGTGGTGAGCGGACGGGGAGCGATGTTGTCCTTGATGACCGTCACCTCATCGCTATAGACATAGACGTACTGGTTGTCGAAATCGGCAGCTGTAAAGGCGCGGAAGGTGTAGGTACCCTGCGGATAGCTGGCCTCACTCTGCATATCCAGCGACAGGGGCAGGTCGCCCGATGTAGGAAGAACGGGATAGTCATACTTCGCCGTATCGGCCGGATTGACCAGATACTGGTAGAGCGGTGTCCAGCCGGTGTTGCCGGCGAAACGGTATTGCACACCGACGAACTTAAGGCTCTTGAACGAACGATCGAAGTCAGTCACCTTCATCGCGAGGCTGTTGCCTGTCTCGATATTGAGAACGGGCTCGTCGATGACTAGATTGACGGGCGATGAACTGGGCTTGAAACGGGCATTGAGCGTGACATCGGAGTTGATGATGGCGGGCTGGTACTGCGAACAGAAGCGGATTTTGATACCGTCGTAGTTTAGGATACTCTGGTCGGTCTGCCGGATGGTCAGCACCTTGGTCACCGTCTCGTTGTGGTTCAGATAGATGGAACGGCCATTGATGGGAACTCCATCCATCAGAATCTGCAAGCCATCGACATTGGTGTTCTCGAGAATGATGAGATTATAGCTGAAGTTGATGCCCTGGTGTGCAGTGGCCAGATTGGTGCAATGCAGAACAACATGGGCTTCGCCTCCAGCGGGAATGTCGGTGAGCGTGGCACTCTTGGCGGGATGCTGCCCGTCGAGGCTGATCTGCAGGTCGGGCTGTTCCATCTGCAGCGTGGCATTGCCCAAGGGCGTACCAGGCTGATACCACTTCGTCGTGTCCTGACCTTCGTAGGGATTGTAGGTCTGACCACCGAAGATACTGAATATCAAACCATTGTTCTGATTGGTGGGCTTGTACTGATTGATGGAAATGTCGGTGTCGCGGTTGCCATCCTGCACGGTATATTCCCACTCGGTGTAGTTGCTGGTCTTGGTCCCATCGCCATCGACATAGCCTCGACCTGCTTCGGAGGTGATATTCGTGATGATGCCGAACTTGGCGGTTGACAACAAGGACCATCCGAAGTGTTCGCCGAACACACCGCCCATTCGCCAGGTAGTCTTCTTCTCGTCGGTCTTGGACACTTCGTGACGAGAACTGAACGTATAGGTGGATCCTCCATCGATGGAGAAGTTTTCGGGTGTGCTTTTCTTCATCACCTCGACCTTCTCCTCCTCGTTCGTGTAGAGTTCCTTAATCCAGTGCTGGATCTGCTCGTTGCACCACATGACGCTGTCAATCTCGCTTTCGAGAGGCTTGAGAGGAGCGACATAGACATAGGTGGAATCTTCGCCATAGTCGGGATCATTCTCTGGCAGCCAGGTGAGCCACACGCCCTTCTGGCCCGTGTTGACATAGTTGTCGGCCTCTTCCTTCGAACCGATTGGGGAAAGATACTGGCGGCGCATATCCTTCCACTTGGGAATCATCACGGTCTCGATCTCGTAGGTGGTGTATTTGAAGGCGGTGGCTATCTCCTGTCCAAGGGACAGCGCATCCTCGAGTTCGATGTAATATTTGAGTGTCTGTGGATCCTGCTTGATGAAGAGATTGCGGCAGGTGCCAAGTAGCATATTGGTGGATGTGCCGACAAACACGTCACCCTTGGCTCCTACATAGGGAGAGGTGGCGGCGGTCGATATGCTTGACATTTCGGTATCGATCACGACGGTATCCTTCACATGATTCCACTCCCACTGGGATGCGACGCCGAGGTCGAGCTGATTATCGACCTTGTTGCCCGTGATAACAAAGAATCCGATACCCGTACCGACATCCAGTTCAGAGCCCATGATCAGATTGTTGACCAGACTGTGGTTGCCATAGGCGCGATAGGTGTCGTAATGCGTCTTGGTGGTTACCTTGCCTCGCTTGAGTGTCGTCTTGGACTTTGCTCCCGGAGGATCGCGCAGGATGAACTGAACCAGATCGGGACCCTTGGTAATGAAATTGTTACCCATGGTCAGTGCACCCAGCACAACAGCATTGAGGTTTGCCACGACATAAGTGCGTCCGTTGCGCTCGAGGGACGTGGAGAAGAGACGGGTGTAGGGCTTCACGATGTTGGGGGCACCGACCTTCCACGACAGGCGTCCTTCGCCATTGCTATCCAGATCGAACGATTCGTTGACCAGATCATAGAGATCGCCCGGCTTATAGGGAGATTCGGGATCCTCGACCTTGCAGACCACCTTCTGAGCAGAGCTCATCTCGTTGGTCACCGTGAGTGTGGTCCCACGGAGAGGAATGGTGTCGGTGACAACGACCTTTCCGTCGTAGTTGGCGTATGCCTCGTAGGCTCGCAGATCGAAATACCGGACATCGCCGGTCTGATAGATGGGATAATCCAACAGATATTTGACGGAACCATCCTGCTTGCGGGTCCACAGGTCGCCAATGACGCGGTCGGGACCTCCCTGGTCGTCCTTATAGACAACCTCCTTCATGCCAAAGGCGCCGGGGTCATTCCCCTTTTCAACGATATCGAGCCTGGGTTCGGAGAAATAGGTCTTGACAAGTTTGGTGTTGTAGGTATAGGTGAGACAGATGCTGTCGCCGTTCTGGTAAACCTTCAGCGAATCGACAATCGCCTTGTTCGGATTGGTCAAATCAATCTCGGGGAGCGAAGAGAACTCGATGTCGGGATTCTTGTCGATCTTGATGTTCTTGGTGATGTACTTGAGCGGCGGAAGCAGGGCTGAGAATTCGCCCGTGAGCGAATCGGTACGGATGTAGATGTACTTTGAATAGGGTCCTGTACCAGCCCAGGAATGGCTGTTGATGGACGTCGTGTCGCTTGCAAAGGGTCGGTTCTGGGCAGCTGAGGTGATATGATCGTCCAGGCAGTTGAACGAGAATGACTCGTTGTTGAGTTTCAACGTGATGGTTGCAATACCGATGTTGTTCTTCGAAGCACCGAAACCGACAGCCAGCGTGTCGTTGCGTTCGCCGCCTCCGATACGGCCTACAAAGTTGACCAGGGTGGAGTCGGCAAAGTCGTGGATTACTGCACGGTCGAAGTTGAACGTGCCCTGATGGGGGAATCGACCGCCATAGGCCATGCGGTGACCATCGAGCTTAGCTTCGACGTAGTGTTTGCCAATCGGGACAGAGAGCGAGTAGAAGCCATCGGCGTTGGTCTTGACTGCCTGTCCGTCCTTCGACTGCATTTCACCATCGACATAGAACATGATGCCCTCAGCGGGTATGTTGGTGCCGGCATAATAGATATAGCCTTCCATCGGGAACGCCGAGACGTCCTCGAAGTTGACATTGTTGGCTGTCAGACTGGTGGGACTGACGAACATCGACGACGAGTTGGGACTGAACTCGTGGACACCCAGCTGGGGTACAACCTTGTAGTTGGTGCCGCCTTGCTGGAAGGGGATACCGCGGATGATGTAGTCACCTTCGGCATCGGTCATGCCATAGAGCCTCAGATGATCGGGCACAAGGGGCGAGGGCACAGCATTGACACCCACTTCGGGATGATTAAGCTGGTAGATTCCATCCTGATTGGCCACATCGAAGATATAATGGACAATGTTGACGCCTTCGTCGAAGGGCCAGTAGAGCACTAGTCCTTCGTCGGTGCCTCCCAGGATGCGGTCGAAGTTGTTGTTGACCTCCTTCTGCGAAAGTGCACGGTTCCACAGTCGCATATCATCGACATTACCCTTGTAGGCACCGCCCGTAGCATGCAGCGAACCTCCCAGACCGAGTGTGACGGTACCACGGCTGCTGCAGGAATTCCAGTCAGTGCTGGCCACTGCGATGGTATCGGAAAGCAGCGTGTCGCGGCCTACCGAGAAGATCCAATTACCCTGCTGATAGCGGGCTGTGACATGGGTAAAGTCGAGGGTATGGAAGGGCAGGTTCTGGAACTCGGTCACACGATACTGCGTCGGGTCACCAGGTGTCAGATCGACGGCGTAGAGACAATAGGAATTCCGATCGATGGTGTCGGAGCTGGCAGGATGAACCGTAGAGGCTATGCGGTACGTGACGATCCGATAGTTCACGGGACTCTCCTCGACGCGCGGCACGACACGATCGTTGCTATTCATCCAGTCGGCGCCCAATAGCGAGGGTTTGACAGCTCTGGACGAGATGTATTCTCCTTGTACTTCGCCCATGGCCTTGGTATAGTAGGAGTTGTTGATAACCAGGAACGACGAAGAGCCGCCGCGCACAAAGGTGGCACATCCCGAAGTGACGGGGACACTGGCAGGATTCATCAGACAGTGGACGATCTCAGCGGTGCGCCGTTCGAGCTGCAAGCCTATAAATCCGCCGCATTTCGTCAGGCCGTCGCCCTTGATGACACCATCGAACAGGCAGGAGTTGACAATAAGCATGCCACCCGAACGGGCAATCAGGCCGCCGTGGTTCCCTTCGCCGCCGCATCGGCTTTCGATGGTTACCGACGACCAGCAGCGGTACAGGTTTACCTTGCAGTAGTCTTCACAGTCACCGATGATGCCACCGGCAAACTGTGCGTTGGTGCTGATGGTGCCTGCCACATGCAGATCCTCGATGGTACAGTTGCTGACGTAGGCGAAGGGTGCCGTACGATAGGAGTCGGAGCCATCTTGGGAGCTATGGACATAATAGTGGACCGTCAGCGTATGTCCATTGCCGTAGAAATGACCGGCATAACGGTTCCGCCCTTCTTCGCCCACCATCGTCTGGCTTTCCTCCAGATCAATGTCGGCAATCATTACGGCATCCTGGTTGAACATGCCATTGCGGACGAGCTCGGCAAAACGTTCCCAGTCGGCTGCCGAAGCCAGGATAAGACGGCCAGCAGCATCGTAGCCGTTCCGTTCTTCGGCTACGACCGTATAGTTGGAGTCATCGCTGATACGCTTCACACCGAGTTCGAGGGCATTGGTGAGATGCAGGAAACTCTGCTTGGACAATCCGGATTCCATCGTCGGCTTGGCCCAGAGCTGCAGGGTGAGTTCCTTCTGTCCATTGAGGACCGAAGCATATTTGGCTGAATCGGCTGACCAGGCGATGCCCTTGCCATCGCCCTCAATGAAGCGCGACAGGTACTGAGGCTGGTCGGTCACCACGTCGGACGACGACTTGACCAGGTTGACACGCACGTCACGGACGGCTGTGCCCGTACCGAACGCCACATGACCGGTGATGGTGCCGCGAGCCTGCGAGAAGCCCGGGGTAATCTGCGAGTCGGTGCGGACGAACTGGTCGTCGCACATCGCATCGTAGGCCTCGACGGTATATTCGTAGTAGGAACCGGCTGCCACACGCGTATCGGTAAATTGGTATTCCGATTCCGTACCGCGGATGTCGTCGGCAAGCAAGGTCCATTCTTCCGCCCCGATGAGACGACGCAGCACACGATAGGAAGCTTCGTGGGTAACATCGACGCGTGCCACCTTCCACTTCACAATGACACTGGTCTCCTCCGTGCCCGTGGTGGCGGTCACTTCGCTGATATAACTACCTGCTGGAAGGTTGGCAGCCAGGATGTTGGAGGTCAGTTCCTTGCCGTTGACGGTGGTCAGCACACGATATTCGAGCACATCGCAGACCGTACCTTCGACATCGAAGTGCTCTTGTGACTGGCTGGCATCGACGGGAATCGGATCGTCAACCGGCTTCCAGACGATGGAACCAGGGGTACGCCGTTCGATGCGCCACGCCAGATCCTTCAACTGGATATTATAATCCCAGACGAGGCGCACAGCCCGTTCGAAAGTGCGATCTTGCGAGAGCCGGATGGGCACTTCCATCAGCGTGCTCACCGTCTGTTCCTCCCATAGGTCGCTGGAAGAATGGGAAGGTGCCTGACCAGGCAGATCGGCCAAACGATCCTTGAAGTCCGCTTCGAGCAAGGCGGGCAGGAAAATCACACGATAGACATACTGACGATCGTATTCGATGTCTTTGTCGGTATAACAAAGGGACGAATTCAGACTGGAGCCGTCGATGGTGGCAAGCAACTTGTATCCGTCGGCCTGGGGATTCTTCCCCTTGTCGTAGCGGATCAGGTACCACTTGCCATCGGTGCGGCATTCGACGTCGCTCACCGTAGTACCATCGTAACCGGATGCCCGGTAGCGACGGGACCAGCGGATGGTGTTGGTCATCGCCCACTTGTCGAAGTCCGATCGGAGATTCTCGGGTCGGGTATAGGGTTTGACCAACTGCAGGACGTAGGGTTGGTAGTACCAAACGCCACTGAAGTAGCATTCGGCATCCTCGGTATTGACCTTCGATTCGCCACGATATCTTACCCACACGGGTGTGGTGTAGGCTCCGCCACTGAGGTACCATTTGCTGAACGCAACGTCCATCTTCTTGTCGGACTTGTGCTCGATGTTCACACTGCTTTCATCGAGCTTGAAGTCGTCGTTGTAGAAATCCTTATAGCCGGGATAGAGATACTGATAGACACGGTACTTCTGCTCCATGTAGCGGTTGTCCTTCGAGATGTCTCGCAGGTCGGTGCCCTGGAACGACAAGGAACCGTTCGTGTTCCAATCGGTTGTCAACTGGGGCATAGGCCGATGATCATCGAAATAGTCCAGGTCGATATCCTTCTCATACTGGAACCATCCCCATTCGCGGGAATCCTTGAAGACGAGACGATTCTTGAAGATAATCTTCTTCACGCCATCGATGAAGGCCTGCCGGCGAGGCAGGAAGCGGATCTTGACATGGCCGTTGTCGGTGTCCAGATTGTAGGTATGGAAACCGCCGTACTCCTGCGTCTTGTCGTTCGAGAAGGAGATGAACGATTTGTCAGTCTTGTTTTTCTTCCAGGTACCCAGCGAATGAAGGACATCGTCGGCGGTGACCACAAAGACCTCGCCTTCGATAAGCGTCTGCTGCACTTCGCTGCTGTACCATAGCATATTCCATGTGCTTTTGTCGAAGTCGATGATCATGTCGCAGCAGACACGCATCTCGAACTCGTAGTAGAACTGGTCCTTTTCGCCGTCGAAGCGTTTCCTCGTCACGAACCAGTCGAGGTGATTGGAGTCGTAGTTCTTGCCGTCATAGGTGAAATAGCGCTTTTCGTTGCGGAAGGTGTAGCTTCCTCCACCGCCTCCTTCTTCCCCCTTTTTTTCGTATTCCCATCCGGCAAAAGCTGATGACAGGCCCGCCGCAAACAGAGCAAGCGACAGGACGAATCGCAAGAAAAATTGTTTAGATTTCATATACATAGGATGATTGGTTTAGTTACTGATTCTCCGATAATTTCAATGGAGCAATGACAAATTCACCTTCATTCAGCTTGGCCGAAGCCGTACCGGAATACGCTTTGCCATCAGGGGTAGTCACTTCGAACGTGAAACTACGCTTACCGGAGGGCAACAGGGCCACATAGACTTCGGTTTTCCCCGAAGCATTGACAGAGAGTTTGCCCGAACCGGGGACACCCCGGGCGACAACCGATTCCTGCGTATTGCTTTGCGAAACGACAATCGATGCCGACTGGGGATAGGTGCCCGCGTCAAAGCCGGAACCATTCTTCGTATAGGAAATGGTGAGCGTCTGGACAGACAGCGGCGTTCCCTCTTCATCGGCAAATGCAAACCTGCAGATGGTGAGCAGGGGCTTCATGCTGATGAGTGCACTGGCAATATTATCCTCTCCAACGGCTACGGAGGTTACTCCGCAAATCAGGTGATAGCGCTGCGCAATGGTCTCGAGCGTACCGTCCTGACCAGTGAGCGGCAGGGTATATTCGGCACAGTTATCGCCATTCTCGAACGTATTCTTCGGATAGACTACAGCAATATAATCCCCGTTCTTGCACGTTAGCGAACCCGTAAATCGTGATTTTTGGGCGGTGGATTCAGCCACCAGCTCAACGGTGCTCACGGGGATGTCGGGGGAGGGCGGTATCGTGCTGAGATTGCAGCATCCCATCCGATCGCCTTCGGTCCACGAGGCGCCCAACGTGTTCCCATTGGGCAGCAAGGTGGCTCGAGTGAGGTCGGAAACGGTACGCGTCGATTCGGCATCATCGACCGGAGTGACAGTCAGTTGGCACAGGCGACGGCCATCGTCGCGCACAGCGTCCTCTTCTTCGTTGGAAGAGGAACAACCGGCACAAGCAGCCAACACGACGAGGGCTGACAGTAGGATTCTTGTTTTCATTGAAGGATGTTTTTCGAAGTGATTGATGCTTTTCATTAGATACTGTTCCCGTCAGGATTACTCATCCCAGGGGCTACGATGTGCGGGGGCATTGCTGTCTTCCTCCTGGCAGAAGCCGCCACCCGTGTCGGCTCCATATCCGGGATTCTTGGCCTGTAGTCCATAGCCGCTTGTTGAGATGACAGATATCGGCGTAACGCTGCCGACAATCAGAAGATCTGGACGTTGATATTGCTTTTTCATTGTTTGAACGATATAGATACGATTATTCAATGTGCAAAAATAGCTAATAATTCGATTCTTCCCAATTTTTCGGGGATTTTTTTTGAAAAAACAGGCGCAAGGAGGCCGAAAAGGCGACAAAATGGCGGAATAGGTTCATTTTTTGTCGCGTATGCCTTCGAAAAAACAAAAATCCCCGAGCTCGAACGGCTCGAGGATTAAAGGGAGGTTTGAGGGGTTTGAGAGGGAAAGCACTATGCCTCAGCGACAGGCTGCTGTCGGATGGCGCGGTCGATCTGTACCTTGTAGAAGAGACAGGACGTGAAGAAATAGATGAGCGACTGCGCCCAAAGGGCAAAGTACTCCGTGCTGATGTCCTGAAGCGTGGCTCCCATACTATTCACCGCAACAAATCCCTTCACACCGAAGGTTGAGGGTAAGAGCCATGAGACACCTTTCCAAAAGACAGGAATGGCTTCAGAAGGCCACGAGATGCCCGACAGGAAAAGGAAAGGAAGCGATGTTACCACCACCAAAAGCATCACGTTTTCACGATAGCGCACCAGACACGAGAGGGTAATACCGAAGAATATACAAGAAAGTATATATGGAACAAGCAAACCTAATAATGCCTGCGGAGAACTCAGCAACGGGAAATGGAATAGTTTGGGCAAGATAAGCGTGAGATAAGATGCTACCAAAGCATAAATCATGAAGTAGCAAAGAGCCTTACCCATAACTATACGGAACAGACCTCGATAATGACGGTCGATAGGAATCAGTTCACCATAGCGATTATTCTCTCGACTAGTTCCTGCTGCCAGACCAATGCCCAACAACAAAGTCTGCTGAATGACAAGTATAAGGACTGCGGGAAGCAGGAAACTGCCATATCCACCCGAAGGATTGAAGATTGGCACTTCGTCATATTCAAGCGGACGAACAGTTACCTCATCATCACGATCGGTAAAACCTGAATTACGGGACAATTGTATTTCAGAACCCATCTTTGACGAAACTGTCTGAACGGTTTGGAAGATTGCTTTATAAGTAAGCATCAGACTCATGTCGCAGAACAGACTGACATGGGCTTGATCGCCTCGATTGATATTGGTATCAAAATCGGAAGGGAACAAGAGAACACCTTTGACTTGCTGGTGACCCACCAGATTACGAGCCTCAGTCAGACTCATGCAGTGATAGGCGACCTTGACATCAGGTGAAGCATCGCACAAACGGATGAACTCTCGGCTTTCGGCCGAATGACTGTAGTCAACGACAGCCACAGGCACTTCGCGCACCACCTCGTTGTTGTAGATCCAAGCATAAAGCAAAGGATAAACAAGAGGTGCAAGCACAAAGAAGATGAGCACAGCTTCATCCTTGACGGTCATCTTCATCTCATTGGCCCAGATGATCGCCATGTCGCGGATACCCTCCTGAATGGTCAGCTTTAATTTTTTAAAATTCATTTCTTTATCGAAGTATTCGGAGTGTTCTGAGTTCATGCATAATCGAAATACTTGAGGAACTCAGAGCAACCTGAAATTGACTACGGTATATACTTATAGACCAACATGGCTCTATAAATGTTGCGCATAACGAAGAACGGCAATATCATGAAAACAATGAGCATTGCCCAATATGGCCAAGCATAAAGAAGCGGGAAGCCATTAAAGATATTGATCTGATAGATCATATAGTAATGCCGTAAGGGGAAGATCCATGACAAGAGCTGTAAGGCACCATCCATAGCAAATACAGGGAAGGTGCAGCCCGACATACTGAATCCGAGCATCGCCAACAGACTACACAACGTCATCGACATACGGAGTGAGGGAGCCAAACCGAAAAGGAATATGCCGAAACTTTGTGATGATAAGACTGCGAGAAGTCCGAGTAGAAGGATGGGCCACACACCACCTGGATGCGGGAAATCGAGTACATAGAAAATGTAGAACTCGAAACCATAGAAGACCAGCAGGAAGACGATAGTCTGAGGTATCATCTTGCCGATGACCGCTACAATCGAATTGCCGTCAGCCATACGCATCCATTCATGCGATGTACCAAACTTCAATTCCGTGCCAATGGAATAGGCCGAAATCAAGAACATCATCAGCATCAACAGTCCTGGCGCCATGGAGGTCGAAAGATAGACATTGTAGTTAGACCAAGGATTGCTCACAAGATGTGTGTCCAAGGAAATCGGTTGCAGGAAAGCACGTATCTCATGCTCCGTCTTGCCAATGGCCGATAGTTTCTGCTGCCCTACTCCTGCCGAACCCAATGTTGCAACTGTCTTCAGGTCACGGAATGTAGTAGAACCTGCCATGATAAAGGCACTGTTGTAGTAGAAAGAAATCTTAGGCTGACGCGACAAAGATAATCCACCAGTCGTTCCCTCGGGGATGAAGAGAAAAGCATAGATCTCGCCCCGCTGGATGGCATTTCGGGCATCGTTGACGTTGGCATAATGCCCCACGACGTGCGACGTCTGAAAACTGTCGAGCTTACGGATGAGCTGACGCGACGTAGCCGTATTATCCTGGTCAACTACACCCACAGGCAACTCTACTGCCTGGCCATTACTCAGCACCGATGTCATGAAGAAAATGACGGTGATGGGTATCAGCACCATGCAGAACAAGTAGATGGGATTCTTGAACACCAGGATACGGCATTCGCGTCCAGCAATCTGTATGATTCGCGAGAGTGTATTCATCTTAATCCTTAATGATCAGGCTCATGCCTGGACGAAGACCCTCAAACTTCTCCGTAGGTTTAGCCTTTACTTCGAAAGTCTTGAGGTCATATTGTCCGTTAGCCTTGGTAGCCTTCCATGTGGCAAACGAACCTTCGTCCTTCATATATGTCACCTTCAACTGGAGTTCCTTCTTGAAAGCAGGAATATAAGCAGTCTTTACATCGCCGACCTTCAGGCCATTGAGTTGATCCTCACGAACATTGAAAATGCCCCACATATCATCCATAATCGAGATGGTCATGATGGGAGAACCAAGGCCTACAAGTTCGCCTTCCTTGGGATAGATAGAACTAACCTCACCGGCAACGGTAGCAACCTGTACGGTCTCACGCAATATCGAATTGATGAGATCGACTGCACCCTGAGCGGCCTCAACCTGCTTGCGAGCAGCCTGCTTCTCTTGGCTACGTGCACCATTCTTTGCCATTTCATACTGGCTCTTGGCTGCCTCGACCTGTGCCTGGGTGGCTTTGTATGCTGCAAAGGCTTCGTCACGCTTCTGGGCGCTTACCACTCCTTCATCGAAAAGGTTCTGCACGCGCTTATAGGTCTTCTCGGCAATCTCGCTTGCAGCCTGGGCTGCCTGATACATCTGGAATGCGGCCTGGATGGTCTCGGCACGAGCACCAATCTGCGCCATCTCACTAAGAGCAGCAGCTGCGCCTTCAGTAGCTTGGGCCACCTTCTGTTGAGCAGTTGCCTCAGGCACTTCAAGAATCACGAGCGTATCGCCTACGTTCACATACTGGCCTTCCTCAACACGGATGTCGAGCACACGTCCGGGAAGCTTGCTCGAAACACGGAATTCCGAAACCTCGACCTCACCCTGGATTATGTCCTCGCTCTTACCAAGTGTGAAGAAGCCAATAAGGCCAATCACTACTACAACTGCCAAAAGACCAAAAACGGCCAGCAGGATGTTGTTATGTTCTCTATTTTCTGTCATATTATTAAGTTTTATTTCATTTCTTTTTATTAAAGACCTTTAGGATCCTTTCAGAACTCTTCAGGACCTTTTCAAGCATTTATTGCAGGATGCCCAACGCCTTCTTCAAATTCACCTGAGCGAGTTTGACATCAATCTCAGCATCGATCAGTTGCGACTTGGCGAGCTGCCAGGCTGTCTGTGCAGCCATCACTTCGGTACTCTCCATCACACCCTCTCGGAAACCGACGTTGGCACAACGCAGATTCTCTTCGGCATTGGCAACATTGCGGGTAGCCATCTGCAGACGCTTCTTGGCTTCATCCACCTTGAAACGGCTTTGTTCCACCTGCAGATCAATCTTTTCACGGGCATCGTCGAGTTCCAGACGAGCGATATTAGTAGCCGTCTTGCTGGCACGAACCTTATAGACGCCTTCAAACCAGTTCCAAACGGGAACTTGCACAAGTACACCTACATTCCAAACGCCTGCGAACTTCTTTTCGAAGCCATTGAACACATTTGGATTGGAAACAAGGTAACCGCCTGTCAAAGCAATATGGGGCAGGAATGCGGCACGGGTAAGGTTGGTACTCTGTTTGCCAAGTTCCACTGCATGTTCCAGCATATTGAGTTCAGGACGATTGTCGGGCGAAAGGCCTTCGAGTCCTGCAGTCTCATCAACGAGATTCAACATTTCATTATCCTCGTCGGCAAGAGTAATATCGCTGGTGGCAGGAATACCACAGAGTTGACAGAGCAACATCTTCGACAGGGTAAGGCCATCCTCCACCTGGGTGAGTTGCATATCGGCCTCATTAACTTTGACATCAACCTTCAGACCATCGGCACGAGTTGCAAGACCCTGGTCAATCATCTTGTGTACATCATCGTTAAGTTTCGACACGAGGTCACGATAACTGAGCGCAAGACGCTGCTTCTGTTTCAGCGAAACTACAAGCCAATAGGTCTTGTCAATGTCATAAAGCGTATTCTGCGTCATTCCACGCAAATCATCTGCAGCAATCTTCTCAGCAATATCAGCCATCTTGTTGGCAGCGACAACGGCACCACCCATATAGATAGGCTGACGAGCCATCACGGAGCCCATCCACATGTTACGATTGTCGGTGTGGAATGCATCCACGATGTTTTGTCCGACGGCATCACCCATTTGAGCAAGGCCGGGACCAAGATTCTGGAAGATAGTTCCCAAATCCTGCGCAGTGGTGAGCGAAATAAGGCCATTCTGTGCCAATCCCGTGAGCAAGGTGCTCAGATTGGAACCTAATGACGTGGACACATTGGTACCAAGACTTGAAAAGGAAGCCTTCTGCTCATCACTGAGCAAAGAGATCTGCTTGTTGAAATATTCGTAACCGCCCACAGCATCAATCTTGGGCAGATAATTGGTACGTGCAGCCTTGCGTACATCCTTGGCTACATCTTGCTTGAGACGGGTAGCATTCAACTGATTATTGTTGCGAAGTGCCATGGCTCGACAACTATCGAGTGTCAACGTCATCTGAGCAAAGATTGGCAAGGATAAGGCAGCTAAAAGAACTAAAAATAGATACTTTTTCATATATAGTTAAGTGATATTATTCGAAAATTTGGTGCAAAGATATTAAATAATTTGCACATAAAAAAAGAAATTAACTATTTTTGCAGTATTTGGAGAAAAAAAGTTGTATTTTAAAGAAATAAATGCTATCTTTGCACCTAAATAAATTGTTATTTAAGAAATATCAGCAACAAATGATTGAATATCTTAAGGGAGAAATCACCGAACTTGACCCGACCATGGCCGTCATCGAATGTCATGGTGTAGGATATGCATGTGCCATCTCCGTCTATACTTACGATCACCTGAAGAAAGGTCAGGTGCAGAAGATTTATGTCAGTGAGTCGATACGCGAAGATGCACACCTCCTCTATGGCTTCTCGTCGAAACAGGAACGCGAACTCTACGAACTGCTCATCACCGTGAGCGGTGTGGGGCCCAACACCGCACGTTGTATCCTTTCGAGCCTGTCGCCCGACGAACTCGTCGCCGTAGTGAGCAGCGGCAATGATCGGCAACTCAAGAATGTCAAAGGTATTGGCACAAAGACAGCCCAACGCATTATCGTTGACCTTCGCGACAAGATGGGCAAATTGGGTATCAGTGCAGCTACGAAGGACTCAAGCGTGCTCATTGCCAGCAATGAGAATGGCGACGAGGCAATCCAGGCACTCATGGCTTTGGGGTATCAGCAGGCCAATGCGCAGAAGGCTATCAGCAAGCTGCTTGCCAAGGATCCTACAATGTCAGTACAGGCCCTCATCAAGGCAGGACTTCACATGATGTAGCTTTTGCGATTCTTCTTGCCATTCGGCATCTTACGAATCTCCTCTACCACATCATAGTTGATCGGGACCTTCCAGGTTTCGGTCAATTTTTCTTTTAAATACCGGGCTATTTCCTTTTTATTGAGTGAAAAGCCTTCTTGAAGCACGACCAACAATTTCGGAACCTGTCCCATCACGGGATGAGAAACTGGGATACAAAGACAGTCAAGAATCCCTGCGAAACCCATGGCTGCATCTTCCACCTCAACGGGACTCAGTTTCAAGCCTCCAATGTTGATGAATTCGCTGGAACGTCCCGTAAGGAACAATCTTCCTTCCGCATCCAAATAGCCCAGATCGGAGGTTTGGAAACTTTTGCCAACAGGTTCAAGTTGAAAGTGCCCATCAGCATCTTCATTCAGATAACCAGCCATCAGCATCGGCCCACTCACGCAGATTTCGCCATCAGGTCCAATCGAAACCTCGGAATGCTTCATTGTTGGTCCGACACAACCTTGTAATATAGATTGCGTCAGATGGTAAGGATAAGTACAGACAATACCCGTTTCGGTGCTTGCATAGGTATTATATAGTCTCGTATTCGGTAAGACCTCACGCAACTGCTGCATATCGGAAGTAGCCATGGGAGCTGCACCCGTTTCGATGAATTCGATGCAGTCTGCAAGTTTTGCCAAGCGTTCACGACTGAATTGCAGCAGCATACGAATGGCACTGGGCACAAGGAACGTTGCTGATTTTGCCTCGACATTAGCGAATGTGCTTGGTCGAAGTGCATCGAACAATGCATCCAAATCCTTCAATCCGTCAAGAATATGCAGCGTACCACCTGTCATAAATACGGGAAGCATCTTGCTCCATGGTCCGAAATGGTCCAAGGGGCCGCATATCACAAAAGTCAATCCGTGATGAAAACCCATAGCATCGATAAGATTCTCGCCATTGGCTATCATTCCCGCATCGCTCAGCAGCACAGCCTTGGGTTTGCCTGTTGATCCTGTCGTATAAAGGATGTCGCATCGTGCTCCTATCAAATGAAGGGCCAGGAAACGCACTACATATGCAATGTCCTGCGTGCACGTCTGGATATAATATTGTCCTTCCTGAATATGCTCAATGTCACGAAGTCGGAGTGCCTCCTTCCCTACTGCCTCCCACAATTGGGCATAAGTCAACTGCTCGCCATGACAAATCACAGCGGGATCGTCGGGATAACGCTCCACGACCTTTGCAACATAATCAATCCATCTCACTGCTTCTCGGCAAGTTTGCGTTCGACCAAAGCCACCAGGGAATCAAGGCTACGAAGATTCTTTGGCGTAGCATCTCGACTATCCAAGAGGATGCCGAATTCATCGGACAAAGTCATCAGAATCGTAGTCACTCCCAGTGAATCAAGTTCCTGATAGAGTGTTTCGCTATCAAGGTCCACCAATGGAAGCTGGTCTTCGAGCAATATACGAATTTTTTCTTTCATTTTATACACCTATTAAAATATAATCACGTAAAGATTTATCATGGCTGACAAGCCAATCGAATAAAAGCGGAGGCACAATCCACGCCATAAGTACCACTACACCCATACCGATGATAGTCACCTCGGCCAAAGAATGCAAGGCAGGATGTTTGGCCACGATCAACGTGCCGATGCCGATGAACATGATAAGTGCCGACAACAGAATACTGCGACGATAACTCATCAAAGTTCGATGAACAATTCGTCCCGTCCTGACAGACTGTCGATAATCGCTAATCAATCCTTCCACCACGAATATCGTATAATCATCCCCTTGGCCGAAGATGAACGTGGCAAGGATGATGTTGACAATATTAAACTGAATGTCCAGCAATTGCATAATGCCCAAAATCCATACCCATCCTATAAGCATCGGCAGAAAAGCCAGGATTGCCAGTTCAATACGACCAAAACTGATCCACAAGAAAAGGAAGACGATGAGCGAACAGGCGATTCCAATGTAGTTGAAGTCAGAAGTCAAAGTATTCAGGACACGTCGATTGAGACCTGGCAGATCAAAGCCTCCAGTCATTCGCTCCACTTCTTCCACATGCTCCAAAGGAACCGAAAGTTGAGCCACAAACTTTCCCGACTCTGTCTGGACAAGTCCTGTGAGGATATTGTTTGTCAAAGGCGCAAAACCACCAATTTGACAGGTGTCAACAGTTGTCTTGGCCAAAAGACTTGCAAAGGGTGCAAAAGCTTCGTCAGTAAATCCCGCTGCAACGGCTTTCTTATGAAATGACGAATAACTGAATCGTCCTTCTTTTTCGAGCCTTTGCCAATAATTGTTCCAAAGAACCAAACGTTTCTGCTGAACCAGTGTACTTGGAAGCAATGCGGCTGGGTTCTTCAAGGAAGCAATCTTTCCCGTCTCAACAAGGCTTTCAAGTAAAGGAGTCTTATCTTCCAGTTCAGCCAAACTACCTGTCGGTAAGAAAACGTTTGCACAATCTTCCTTCTGTCCCTGCATCTCAGTGAGACGAGCAAAGTCTGCACGTTGCTCCTCGGACATATAATTGATGTGATTCAAATCGGTATCGAAACTGGTGTCGAGACTGAACCACCCAAATAATAGTGTCAAGACGAGAAGGGCAACTCCCAAAATGAATCGTCGTGCAGACTTGTGACTACCATTTGTCGTTTTTTCTTCATAGTTTGCACCATAAGGACGTCGTGCTTCTACGTTTCCTACCATATGTGGAAGAATAAGAAGAGTAAATAAGATGGTGCCGACAAGCATCAAGGCAGCAAAGATTCCCAAGTCGCGCGTTGCTGTGGCTTTTAGTGGGATTAGAACCAAGAACGCACCCACCGTCGTGATATTACCAATCAAAAGTGGTGAAACGAGTTCGCGCCAATCGCCTCCCTCCTGCTTGTGACAAAGGAAATGCAAGGGATAATTGACAGCAATGCCGATGAGAATAGAAGTCATGCCTACCACAATCAACGATATTTCGGCATGAACCAGACGCATGAGCCCCAAACCGAAAAGGAAACCGAAAGCGATGGTTACCAGAATATAAAGCAATTGCTTGAAACTGCGGAAAGCATATAGCAGGAGCGCCAATATCAGCAGAATTGCCAAAACAGCAGAAAACAGCGTGTCTCGACGAATCTGCATGCTATTACCAACTGCTATGACCGGAGAACCCGTTGCTCGAACAGTCACACCGTCGGCAACTTGTACATCTTGTCCTATTTTGTCTAGCATCTCGATCAGACCTGCATTGCCCGCACTCTCACTGCTGCCGAAAGGCGAAGTGACATTGACCAAAAGACACAACGTATCGGGAGTAAAGAGATAGCCATCGATATTCACCAGATTCATCTCTGGCTGGAAATCTCGAAGCGAAGCAGCGACACGATTACCAAGTCCCAATGGATCGTGTTGCAGCATCGGTTGTAGGAAGGTTCCCGACGAAGAAGCCATACGTTGCCTTATCCAATGAAGACGTTTCTCAACATAGGTTGAATCTGCGTCAGGCGACATTGACATCAGAGAGTCAAATGTTTGATAGTCCCGCTCCTCTAAATAATAAGGCAAATGAGCATAAACAAAGTCGAAAACATCGAGGATGCGCTCCACATCGACCTGAGGCTGCCAGGAATCAATGACCCATCGGGCTGTATCGTATTCTGAAAGCAAATTGCCGAAATGCTCTACAGCAGATATCAACTTGTGAGGATCTTCTTTCGAAGGAACTGACTTCTCATCGATGAACTGCAAGACAATCTTGTTACCAGCCGCTACCTCTTGATAGATTGACATCGCCTGCTTGTATTCGTCATCGACAGGCAGGAAGTCAGTAATCTGTTCCTTGAATTCCAATCGAGAAACAAGCATAACAAGTGTGGCTACCACAACAGAGAGCAGCAGCCACAACCTTCCCCGATGGGAGGCGAAATATTGATATGTTTTCTCAAAGAATCGGATGTTCATCTCACAGATCCTTGATGAATGTGCAGCGACGCTTATGAAGTCGTTTTTCAAAATCGCCCCACAGGTTCGAGACCTTATGGTTTGTTTCGAGTTCGTTGTTCGACTCTACATATTTATACCCATTGGCCTTGAATTGTGGAATGAGTTCCGTGAAGAGCAGGGCATTGACACCCTTGCCCTGCATATCGGGTCGAACAGCGATGAGCAGGAGGTCACATGTGTCGGTGCCACCATGGAGTAATCTTCCCCAGAAACTGTCGGGGTTAAGATACATAGCACGAGCAAGATAGAACCAACCTATCGGCCACATCTTCCCTCGGGCTTTCTGTTGGGCACGACTTAAAGATGGACATGCGATACCAAAGGCCAGGAGATTGTCATCCTTATCGACAATGAGACGTATCAAGTCGAGACGAACCTGAGGAAGATAGAGGTTGATGTAATAATCTATCTGCCGATCGGTCAAGGGGGTGAAAGCATAAATCTCGGAATACGCCTGATTGTAGAGTTCGAAGATACGATGGCCATACTGCTCGACGAGCGTCTTGGAGTCGGTGAACTTCAAGGCACGTAAACCATAACGACGAGCGGAAATATCTGCCACACGACGATGCTTTTCTGGAACTTCATCCACCATCGACATCCGATACTCGTTCCAATAAGCTTCCGGCCTCATCCCGTACGCTTCGAAATGCTTGGGATAGTAGTCGTAGTTATAGAGTTCGGCAGACGTACACAATTGGTCGAAGCCTTTGACAAGGCAACCCTCGTAATCCAAATCGGTCAAACCCAATGGTCCGACGATTTCCTTCATACCCTTGCTCCTGCCCCATTCCGAAACCTTATCGAGTAAAGCCCGACTCACGGTTTCGTCGTCGATAAAATCAAGATAGCAGAAGCGGCATTGCTCCTTCCCTACCCGTTCATTGGAGTGGCGATTGATGATGCCGGCAGCACGTCCCACCAACTTGCCATCTCGCGAAGCCAGGAAAAATACTGCTTCGCAAAAGTCGAAGGCAGGATTCTTTGCAGGGTCCAAACAATCGATTTCGGACTCAATCATCGGAGGAACAAAAGCATCAACGCCACGATACAATTCCAGTTGAAACTGTACGAATCGTTTGAGCGCCCTTCTGCCCTTGATTTCCTCGATGACTATCATTGAGCCTTGTTCTGATGTTTGCGATGGTGGGTATGCGGATCGTTGATGATTTCGCGAGCACGTGCCAAGGCTGAGAGAATGTTGTCGAAGATATTCTCCTCACCCACTTCCTCATAGAACGACGTATTCTTGATTACACGCATCACCTCAGGACGGACACCCGACAGAATGACATGGATGTTGTCCTTATGGCTCTTTTGCACAAAGAGTTCAAGGTTATGGAGTCCAGTAGCATCGATGAACGGAACCTTGCGCATACGGATGATACGCACGTCGGGATACGAATGATGTTTGAACATCGAAGTGGCAGAAAGTTCGTCGAACTTGTTGGCAATGCCGAAGAAGAATGGACCATCGATCTCATACACCTGTACCTTATCGGGAATCTGCAGGTGATCGACTTCGAGATTACCCGTAGCGAGGTCGGTGTCGTCCTCGATGTGTACTTCACCATGCAGCAAGGAGACATGGCTGGTGGCGGCCACACGACGGAAGAGCAACAATGCTGCAAGAATAAGACCGAACTCAATGGCAATGGTCAGGTCGAAGATGACAGTGAGCAGGAACGTGATCACGAGCACGGCTATATCCGACTTCTGGCTCTTGAACAAAGCACGACAAGTACGCCAACCCGACATATTGTACGCCACAATAACAAGAACACCTGCCAGACATGCCATCGGGATATAGTTGGCAAGAGGCATCAGAACAAGCAGAATGAGCAGAAGCACAATAGCATGGACGATGCCTGCAACAGGCGTACGTCCACCGTTATTGATGTTGGTCATTGTGCGTGCAATGGCACCAGTAGCAGGGATTCCTCCGAACATCGGGCAAAGGATGTTGGCCACACCCTGACCAATAAGTTCGGTGTTCGAGTTATGACGATCACCAATCACACCATCGGCCACAGCTGCAGAAAGCAACGACTCGATAGCACCCAGGATAGCAATGGTAAATGCAATAGGCATCAAGTCGTGAATCATCTCGTAACTGATGGTCGGAACGGCAAGTTGAGGCAACTTGGACTCAATCTGATAGCGATCGCCAATGGTATCGATACCCTCGATGCCCAAGAAATTCTTCATAGCCAGAACGAGAAGCGTCATGAAGATGATGGCATAAAGGGAACCTGGAATCTTGTTCAGTCCCTTAAAATTCTTGACATAGTTGGGGAAGAAAATGATGATCAGAATGGAAAGGATGGCGATGAAGAAGTTCCAAAGATTGAAAGTCTGAAAGTGCTCGAAATAGCAGATCCACTTGCCGATGAAGTCACCAGGTGTCTTGAGTGGAGCCATCACGGCAAGGCCGGTATCGGGATCAACGACGACCTCGCCAGTGGCAGGATCGATGACCGTTTCCTTGAGTCCGAAGACATCACCCATCTGTGTCGTAAAGATAGTCAAGGCAATGCCCGCTGTGAATCCGATGATGATGGGATAAGGAATAAACTTGATGACCGTGCCCAACTTGAACACA
>JAEEGK010005378.1_pt1 | contig 30985 bp, 24 predicted proteins | sample 8958771 | NCBI WGS metagenome assembly JAEEGK01 (sample SAMN16246547, study PRJNA631951) | gut metagenome | biome: gut microbiome; feature: rumen; material: SC-attached | host: Bos | place: Iran: Karaj | collected 2018-10
AAGCCAATCTCCGTAAATTCCAATCATGTTGTCTGTAATATTTGATGTGATGTCAGTTACGGGGAAATTGTCATCTCCCACAACGCCAATCATGTAAATCGGAATTCCGGGGTAATACCCTTCCGTTTGCTCGATTCTGTCTGCAAGCCTTAAGCAGTAAGCATAGGTCTTTTCATACTTCTTTTGAAGATTTGAATATCCGATATTATCTGTAACTATGTTATTAAAGCAAAGTAAGAATGTGGAAATTAAAAGCGCCACACTTGTGGCCTTACTTATCATAGGCTTTAAAGAAACATCGTTTTCTTTAAGCACATTAAATGTGTAAGCCACCAAAATAATCTCTAAAAATACCCATTGATAACGCATCAAAAGATGATAGGTTACGTCTTTTGACACAAGCAGAATTGCGTTTGTAAATACAGGCAGTAAAACTCCCGTTACCGCTAAGCAAATGTAAAACCATACTGACTTAAAGAGCCCGTTTTTCTTGGCATCTAAAATCAAAGTCGCCAAGAAAAGAATAATGATAAGCATTAATGCTATCAAGGAAATCGTGTTATTAAAAAGCACATTTCCCTTTATGGAAAATACAAAGAAATCTTTGTATATAACTTTTAAAGATGATAAAAGCCCTGCCTTTTCAAGGCCGTCCATTGAATTAATGCCCTGATATGTATCAAGAACCTTTCCCTGAATCTTTAAAAGGATGTTTAAAATCACATAATAAGCAGCCGCTCCGATAACCCCCATGTATACGTAGTTAAGGGCGCTAAGAATCTTTTCTTTGGGTGATATTTTTGATTTAAATACTAATAACACCATATACAAGCTCAACAAAATAGCGATTGGTAAGTATGCCTGATAGGTGCCCATGCTTAAAGCAAGGAATAAGGCTCCGATTAAAAATCCAAACTTAAACTTATCAACAAAGTATACAGCCAATACTGCGAACAATACTCCAAGCATATACCCGTCCATAGTGAATACATAGGCAAAATTGGACGCTATGGATGGAAATGTGATAAGTAATCCACCGATAAGAGCTGCAACCAAAGAGTTGTCCACATTCAAAAGCTTAATTAAAAACAGTGCCGTAATTGATAAGTAGACAATCGACAAAACGCCTATAAGCCATGGAAGTGAATAAAAACTTGATATTCCGCAGGCGGTTCCCAAAAACCATCTTCCGGAGGTTATCATGTTTTGGTCAAAGTAGACACTTGCAAGGCCGTCATGATTTGGCGTATCCATAACAAGTGCAGGCATGTGGGCGATAAATCCAAAGATGAGCGTAGCAATAAAGCCTGTCTTTTGAGCTTTTGAAAGTTTAGTATTTAGTTTTTTAAAAAGCCCGTTAATTATCTCCATCAGTTTCTCGCAAGTGCTTTAAAATGTTTTGTATTATAAGTTCAAAACCGGCGTTATTAGCGTGAAGTCCACCGGGAATGTATTCTTCGTAATTATCCTTATTGATTGGAAGATCATGGAAGTTATCTATCACCAGGAGGCCATACTCTTTTCCAACTTCTATCTCTTTTTGAACATATGATTCAAGGAGCCCCCCACCGTAATCCGCTTCAAAGCAGTCTCCGGAAAGTCCTAAAGGATTCATATAAATAGGGGTCACAAGCACAATTTGAGCATTAGGCACGCCCTTTTTTATGTTTTCAATGGAAGTTCTAAGAGCTCCTGCAAAAGTGTAGGGGTCATATTTATCTTTTATATTTTCAATTGTTATACCATTGAGATAATCATTGGCACCATGTTCTATGAGCACATATTTTACGCTGTCCCAGTCCACATCATAAAGCCCTTTAGATGTGGGGTACCAATACTCGATAACATTTTTGTTTTCTTTTTGTGATGCAAGAACCTGCAAAGAAAAATCTCTCTCTTTTACAGATTGGGAAAGGCCTATCATAGTATAAAGGTTATCCTGATTACCTGACAAATGCTCTTTATCGATATAGCTTAAGGTCATGCCACCGAAGGCACCGTTTAAGACGGTAAACTCACTCTCACTATTAAATTTTGTCACCAAGTCTCTCTCGGAGTGATCGCATGCTATTATGCTGTCTCCAAAGAAAACTATATCGTACTTTGCCGTTTTCTTTTTTTCTAAGAAAAGAAGCACAAAGCACAAAGTAAGGGCCGCAACTATTCCCGCGACCACATACATTAATAACTTACTTTTCTTCATTCTTTATTCTTTCTTTTATTACGTATTGAGGAGAATTATTCATGCTTATATACATGCGGCCTATATATTCTCCGATAAGTCCAAGCATTAAAAGCAACATTCCGCCTATAAACAAAAGAGCTGTCATGATTGCGGGATAGCCCATAGGAGCTGCATCAGGATGAATAATCTTTTTTATGATTGTCGCTATGCCATAAATAATTCCGCCTGTAGCAAGCACTCCTCCGATTCCGGTCGCTATTCTTAAAGGCTTAACAGAAAATGCCGTAAAGCCGTTTATCCAAAGATTTAAAAGTTTAGAGAAGGTGTAGCCGCTTGTACCTACTTCACGCTGTCTATGGTTTACTTCCACATTTGTGATGTTTTTGGTGGCTCTAAGCACAAGGCCTATAACGTAAGGGTATGCATTTTCATATTTAAGCATATCTTCAACCACAAATCTCTTTACGCCAAAGTAACTTGATACAAAAAGGTTCTTTGGCTTTCCAAGCATTACTTCCGTCATTTTTTCGTTCATAAAGGTTCCGAAGTTTCTGAATGCAGAATGCTTCTTTGAAGGGTAGCTAGCATATACGGCATCAAAGCCCTCATCAAGCTTTTCTAAAAGCTTTCCTACTTCGTTAGCGGGGGTCTGTCCATCATCATCAAGGCAAATCACGTAATCGCCCCTAGATTCCCTTAATCCTGCCATGAGGCCTGAATGCTGGCCAAAGTTCTTAGCAAAGTTAATGCCTGTAATGTTTTTGTTTTCTTTTACAAGCTGTTCGATTGCTCCCCAAGTGTTATCGGGAGATGCATCATTTACAAGCACAATCTCGTATTCGTATTTCTTTAAAGCTTCCATTGTGGCCTTTATTTCATCCACAACCTTTGGAAGCGTAATCTCAGATCTGTAGCAGGGAATAACGAAAGTAACAAACATAATTTTTCTCCTAAAAATCGCCCAAGTTTTATTTGCAAACATAAAAGGGCATCATAAAGTATTATACTCTAGATGCCCTATCATTTTAAAGGTTTTTCTTTATATTATTATTAAAAAATCATTTATTTCTAGCCGTTTATGCGGACTACCCACACGCCGTTTATGCATTTGATTGAATCTTTGCTTGGATAGTTTTCCATGTTTTTAAATTCATCACTTGCAACAATTGCCTGTTCCTCTTCATTTGTCGCAGGAACAATAGTGATTCCCATAAAATGTTTCATAAACTCAGAGTACTTTCCCGTAGCATTTACGCAGTAATCGCCATCAACTCCAAAGTAACCGGAAAGGTCTTCCTTAGTGATATCGGTCTTTGGATAATTTGTTTCATTGGGATAGCCTCCGAGGATTGCCACCGGCATTCCTGCTTTATAGCCTTCAGTCTGTTCCAATCTGTCTGCAATTCTTAAGCATATTGCGTAGCTCTTTTCATATCTTTCATTCATGTTAAAAGCCGCGATATTTGCAACTACAGCAAATTCAAAAATCATAACTATAGCACAAATCACGCCCACCGCTTTCACGTATTCAAAAGGCTTTGCTGTGTCCGCACATTTTTCTAAAAGCAGACACAAAAAGATTAAAATCACTGCCCATGGCATTCTAATAAGCAAATGCATGTAAGTATTTGGAGAAATGACCATCACGATTGTTGCGGCAATAGGCATTACAGCCACAATTATCGCCACGAACCAAAAGTTATACCACTCTTTATACTTCTTGTTTTTTATAAAAAGATAGATAAAAGAAGCTATAGCCACAAGCATTAGCCCTATAAAGGCAAACTTCATGGAAGGTGTCGTGGTAAGTACATTTTCCCATCTTGCAAAATTTACAAAAGACCAGAAAGCCATTTTAAGGCCCTCGCCAATCACGCCTAAGCTAAAACTCGTTACTGCGGTTGTGCCTTGATATCCCGTAAGTGTCACGTCCTCAAGCTTAAGCATTATCTTCAATGTCAAAACATAAAAAACGTAAGAACACGCCACGGAAACAATAACCTTTATTGCCTTATTGATTATATCTTTCACACTCGTGTCTTCAGCCACAATCAAGAGAAGGAAATAAATCAAAAATAACACCAGGGCATAAGAAAAATATGCCTGATATATTCCGATTGATAATCCCAAAACAAAAATCGAAGGAATAAATCCCCTCTTATACTTTAAGCACAAGAAAACAGCCAATGTTGCCAATAGCTCTGCAAGCATATAGCCATCGATTGTGTACGTATACGCAAACGTTGATGTAACAGTCGGAAAGCAAACAGTAAAGCCCGCAATCAAAAAGGCTGTAATCTGCTTTTCAACGTTAAATAATCGAACAAGCAATGCTGAATTCACAGAAAGATATAGAATGGCCAACACTCCGTTTAGCCAAGGCAAATCGTAGTCTGAGCTAATCCTGCAAGCAAACATCAAGAACTGTCTTCCAAGCTCAATCATGTTTTGATCAGAGTATTGATTCCACATTGAATCAAGTGTCAAAAAATGATGCGTTAGGGTGAAGCCATATGCAAAAAGGCCACATATTATAGCTGAAATAAATGCTGTTTTTTCAGTCTTTTTAAGTTTAAAAAAGTCCATGTGTTTTACTTTCTGTAATATTCAACAACCTTCTTAACGGCCTTAATGGTATCTTCTATTTCGTCTTCTTTAAGGGCTGCATAGAAAGGAATACTCATTATCTGTTCATATGTGGCTTCCGCTACAGGGCACAAGCCCTTCTTGTAGCCAAGCTTCTCGTAATACGAATGCATATAAACAGGTAAATAATGAACCTGAGGACAAGTGCCTTCAGCGTAGAGAGCATCAAAGAACTCTCTTCTTGTGCACTTAAGTTTGTCAGGATTAAGCCTGATTATATATAAATGCTGAGTAGTGTCAGATTCAGGAATAGATTCCTGTAAGATGATTTCAGGCATATCCTTAAAGGCCTCATCATATTTTGCTTTAACTTTCTTTCTTAAGTCCGAAAACTTCTGAAGCTTTCCTAACTGGCTAACAAGTAATGCGGCCTGGAAGTCTGTCATTCTATAGTTATATCCTAATGTCACCTGTTCGTTATACCATAAAGCATCAGATTTATTCACCATTTCATCAATGTCTCGTGTGATGCCGTGAGATCTAAACAAGTGAAGCTTTTTATAAAGCTCCTCACTGTTTGTCATGCAGGCTCCGCCCTCTCCCGCTGTAACAGTCTTTACAGGGTGGAAAGAAAAGGTGGTAATGTCCGCAATCGATCCAACCGGTCTTCCCTTATACTTTGTGCCGATTGAGTGAGCCGCATCCTCAATTAAGTATAAATGATGCTCATCGCAGATTTTTCTAAGCTCATCAAGTTCTACTGCCTGTCCGGTAAAATCAACAGCCACGATAGCCTTAGTCTTGGGCGTAATCTTTCTCTTTACGTCTTCTACATCGATGTTGTAAGTGTCTTTCCTGATATCTGCAAATACAGGAGTGCCGCCACAGTAAAGCACGCAGTTTGAACTTGCAGCAAAGGTCATGGCGCTTACAATTACTTCATCGCCTTCTTTAATACCGATTGCCATACAAGCTATATGTAAAGCTGCGGTTCCGTTTGATACGGCAACAGCATATTTAGCTGTCGTGATATCGCAAAGCTTCTTTTCAAGCTCTACGACCTTGGGACCGCATGTGATGTAAGGGCTAAGCAAAGTCTCCTTTACAGCCTCCACATCATCATCTTCTATCCACTGTCTTCCGTAAAAAATGTGTTCATTTTTCTTTCTGACGGGAGTACCGCCAAAAATAGCCAATTGTTCCATTATCTGTCCTCTTTTTCTATATGGTTAATCCTAAGTTATAGCAAATAAATGTCACTAAGAAATACATTGCTCGAAGCCAAATAAAGCCTGCTCCGATATATACATAGCCCTTTGCCTGTGGTTTCTTCTCAAATATTTTAGGCCATATTGCCACAATTGCAAGTGTTAGTAATGCAAGTGTTCCGTAAGTAGCTCTGTCAGGGTAATGAGGCGATGCTATAAATGCGCCCCACGAAAGAACAGCACATATGATTACATACACTATTTCTCTTCCGATATAAACATTGCAAAAGCACTTACATATTCCGATTGATACTATCAATATCAAAACCGCTATAAATAAATATTCAAAAGACGCTTTACCTTCATAGTAAAGTCGCTCGTAAACTTTCCAAATAATTCCGTGATTATCTACTATCTCTGCATTTCTCACAAGATTTCCGGGTGCTAAAATGCAGGCTACACTACCTAAAAGTGAGCAAAATGAACCGGTTATCATCCAGCCTTCTACCACATGTCCAACCTTCTTTACGTAAAGAATAGCCATGACGCTGAATATAAAGGCTACGGGCCCCATATTCTCATTACTCCAACCTGCGATAAGTCCTAAGGGAATAATCCAAAGGCCAACGCCAAATAAAGGCTCTTTGCTTCCGAAGCAATCGTATGGAATCTCTCTCATATACACCCACATAAACAAAAGAATGAATACTGTGATGTATAAATAGTTGCAAGCTCCCGACTGCCAGCAAAGGCTTAAATTCCAGTTCGCATTAAGAGCCACAAGAATAGTCATAACTATTGTGGTGCAAAGAAGCCTTTCAGGAAAGCTTCTCTTAAGCCTTGTCATTGTTTCGCTCATAAAGGTCACAATCACACCTGTCAAAACCATCATTACAGTATTTAGTATATCTGCCACAAGCTCGCCCGATAAGAGCACAAGCTGCAAAATGGTGTGGGTGATGCTTCGGCCTCCCCAGTTCATATAGTGCCATTTCTGAGCTTTGAAAATATCGAAGAAATTCTTAATTTTTTCATCTTTGTACAAAAATGTGGAATACCAGTTGTCGTCCATCTGGAAACGAACAAACCTGTTTACAAAGAAAATCACTGCCGTTGTAACAAGAAAGAACAATGTTACCACTATGCAATACCACACTTTTCCTTTTTTACTCATCGTCGCATAATTCATATACAAAAATTCTCCAGTAACTTGTGTCGGTCTCGTATTCCCCAACCAATGTCATGCCCTTCTCTTCGGCAGATTTTATTTCACCTGCGCTAAAAATGTACCGACAATTCATTTCGCGCATTTTATCTAAATTAAACTCAAAATCGTTTATCACAAGGTTTTCATGCTTGTTTATAAAAAAGGCATTTCCCCATTCATGATAAAACATATAGCAACGGTTTCCCCAATCATCAAAATACTGAGCATTATAATCATTTAGCTCAAGCTCTTTTTCAATTACTTTTCTAAATTCATGCTTATAGTCAAGAGAGTAATTGTTTGAGTAACCGTCTATTGTGTAAAATCCATGCATCAATGGCACCACAGGGCAGATGCCGATGCTTGCCACTCTGTATGTGGATTTATCTTTTCCTATGTCACTATCTATTTTACTCATCAAATCTTCTGAGTAAAGAGCTTCCCATGTAATATAGCCCGTAATGTCTTTATTGTTTATCTGATTTACATTCATGTAAAAGATTGAATCAGGGTTCTTTGCCACAAAGAAAAGTGTCGGAACATACACCAAAACTGCCAAACCTAGCGAAGCGATTTTTAAATTCTTAATTCCTTTAAGTATCAAGGCAATTGATATTCCAAGAAGCACATACCATAGCCCCGGAAGTATCAAATAAAACCTTTGAACCTGGAAAGATCTTATCATCCCCGTTGCCGATGCTTTCCATTTCATCACCGTTTCTGAGCCAAGGAATGCCGCCAAAACTGCCACAATAACTATCGTAAGGCAAGTAATTAAATATGTTCTAAAAAGCTCCTTGTTTTCTTTATATCCTATTATTCCAAATATCAGAGCTACCGCAACTGCTATATAAACATACTTATGAAACGACTCGTTAAGCCCCACACCTTCAAAAAGGTATTCTTTAAGCGCTTCAAAGAATGGCTTTCCTGTAACAGCAAATTCTTCTCGGTGGCTCCTCACTCCATCAGAAAGAAGAACCTGCTTTACTATATCCAAATTCAAAAATAGATATGTAAAACCCATTAAGAAGCAAGTGATAAGCATTGATACATCTAAACGCTTATTCTTTATAAGCCTTACAATCATCCAGGTTCCAATGGAAAGTAAAACAGCATACCCTATAAGTACAAGGCTTGAGGATGCTGCATAGTAAACACATCCTAAGTAAGCTAAAATACGCCTTCCGTTGGTTTTCTTACTTAAATCCTTTTCTTCCAAAAGAATAAGCAAACAGTATAGCAAAAGTGGGATTCCCGAAAGCATATTTCCGTACACGCTTCTAAAGGGAAGAAGTGTAAATGCCCCTGCAGAAAGAATTGCCGCTATGGAACTTTTTGTAATCTTTTTTACGCAAAAATATGTTCCAAAGCAAGCAGTCATAATTACGATTACATACTGAAGTAAAAATGCCGCGAATGGCGAAAACCACATAAACAAAGGCAAGAAAAAGGGTGCAAAGGGCTTTAGGCTCTCAGTGGATACCGCCCCGCACATCATAGTTTCAAAAGTCTTCTCTCCAAAGAATCTTGCGGAGAAAACATAGTTTAATATGGTTTCATCAAGCTGATCAAGGACCGGAAATACAGCTCCCTTTTTTAAATAAAGAATCGGCGCCATTATAGTAAGCACTATAATGAAGCACAAAATCTCTAAATGAGAAGCATCAATCCAATCAATCAAGCGATTCAGTTTTTCATTTATCTTTTTTAAATTCAAACCGTTTTCTTCCTACAAAATCTGTAAATCTTTGTTTTCCTTCTTTTCACCTAAGCAAGAAGTGATTAAGTATATTAAAACAATCAGGCGCACTATAGCCACAAGATATTTGGGAACCGTGCTTGATAGCGCCCCAAGAGTCAAATAATCGGCATAAAAGGTAAGTGTACATACAAAGGTAAATACAGTTGCCAAAATGTGCTTTTTATAAATGCACGCAAATATAAGCAGTGCTATTTCTCCAACGTATGCATATCTTTCATGCATGCTTGGAAGAAAGTAATTAAGCGCCAAAACTGTTATAGCCGTAACCAAAAGAAGATTCTTTAAATCAAGAGATAGCTCTTTTTTGTAGAACAAATAGTAAAACAAGAAGAGCACCATCACGCCTGTCACAAGGCCAAACATAAAGCTTCCGTCATGGTTTACCATATCAGAAACCTTGTCTCCTACAAGAGTATAGAAATTAGGATACCTCATGTTAAGAGAAGTGTTATATTCTCCCGTTTCTTGCACATACACCATAAATATGTTTTCAAGGGTTTTACCGCATAAAAACATGGGGATTGAAGAGACAAAGTAAACAACCGGGAACCATACAAATTGAGAAAGTCTGATTGCTTTATCCGCTTCCTTCTTTCTTTGAGCCACGTAGAAAAAGAGTAATACAGGCAATGTAAAGATTGCCTGAAGCTTTGTGGCGAAAGATAACGCAAACATTAATACGGCTAAATCAGAGTACCTTCCACCCTCAGTTTTAACCTTTGATAAAAAGTATATTCCAAAGAACAAAGATACAGCATATGCCGAATCGCACTGACCCCATGCAGCGGAATTAAGCACGCTTATGGGATTTAAAAGCGTAAAGAACAAAATGCAAATTCTTCCAACTGTTGTAGCTTCCTTACCTTTACAAGCGTTATAGATGAGGACTGCTGCCAAAGCTATAAGAAAATCGCATATTACGGGAACAATCTTAACTATTGTTAATGCCTTAAAGGGAAGCAGTGAAAGCAATGTCAAAATAGTTGTGTATAGAGGTGAATAGTCTGTAAGGCAAGCGCCAAGAGATGTCTTTATTCCAAGATATCTAAACTGTTCCACCCAGCCTGCAAAGTAGCCTATTGAGTCTTCAGTTTCAAAGCTAAAGAAACTGATTCTTACAAAAAGAGCAAGTAAAACCACTATGATACATGCAATTACATCTACTAAAGCTCTGCCGTTTTTAAGTTTAAGGCTTAAGAGCTTTTCTATATCCGCACCCTTATCACACCACTTATCAAGCAAAATCAAAATAGCGCTTCCGATAGTGGTTACCGCCAAAAACAGTATCACTCTTTTCCCTGTCATGGTGCCATGAGCCGTAATGGTAAAAAGCACCGTAAACATGCATATTAAAAAAGAAATCAGTCTAATAAGGGTCCCTTTTTTCACTTGGTTTCACCTTTCTTTGAAAATAGTTTCTTTATGCCCTTTAATAATAAATCCATACATACAGATGCCACTATAACAGAAGCAAAGTATAGAATCATTATGAAAATCTTATCTTTATCTGAAAGTAATTCGGTTTTAGGGTATATGCTTGTAAATATCCATTCCCTAAACACGTTGTGGATTAGGTACATATTAAGTGTTAAGCCGGAGGAATACACGATAAACTTCTTAAATCCGGGTTTAGGCTCATTTTTGAAAGGCACAAATGCAATTGTCACTCCTAAGAAAAGAAAAATCACATATAAAAAGTCATAAGGCGTTTCGCCATATCTTAAAGAAGCTATGGGCACAAATGTAAGTATACCTATGCCCAGTGCTTTAATTAGCACCCTTACAAATGCCTTTTTATCATTTAAGAATTCCTGCAGCTTTTTAGATAATATGGCCGCATACACTCCAAGGCTCATGCCCGCAAGGCCTCGTATCATTGCCGGTGTAAGAATTGTCCATCCCTCCGTAGCGATAGTAACATCAAGAGAGCCATAAAACTTATATAAATAAAGAAAACCCAAAAGTATATTTACAGGTGCGAGAATAAAAAGAAAAACCTTTTTATACTTAGACAAAATCATGTAAATAAAGAAACCTGCAATTATTAGGACAGAAATATACCATGCGGTGTAATTAACAAATGGCCCTTTACAAATAAAGACGCCCTGAAGCAATGATGCTTCAAGAAAAGCATTTACAATTCCATCTGCCTTCCAATACTCTAAAGCTGTATCAGATACGGCCATTATGACGATAAATGTCACAATGAAAGCCAATATATAAGGCGGATAAATCTTCTTTATTCGCTCAATCGTGTATCCTAATGCACTTAGAGTACCCTTACTTTTTTCTGCCTTTTTAAAAAGCAAAAATCCCGACACTATAAAGAAAAAGTCTACAGCAATGTACCAGCCGAACACTCCGCCTTTGCACGCAATCGATCTTACAAAAAAGTGTGTGTCAAAGTGGTAGACCATAATCATGAACGTATAGATTATTCGCCATAAATAGATTGCATTCATGCGTTTCCCCAATTATTTCCTGATTGCCACTCCGTATGAACCAAAGGTCTTTACTTCTATGTCACTTTGATTATCAAAGATACTTTCTTCTTTAAGTCTAAACACGCATACATCGCCCTTTTTAAGGTCTTTTGGCGACTCTAAGTTTACGTACATATATCGCTCATCATAAGGAATGCCCTTTTCCAAAGTGCAGTCCTCCATATTCCTCCAATAATGAGAGTCAACATCAAATACAAACAAAGAAATTATTTCACTTGTCTGCTTTGCCCCCTCAAATTGAGAATCAGGAGTGATAAAATACCTGTCTGCATCCTGTTCCTTGGCGCATTCAAGGGCCTCTTTAAAGTCAACAAACATGTAGGGATGAATTCTTTCATCCGCGTATTTATAATAAGCATTTATGAAAAGCACCGATAAGCTTAAGTACATAACGCCCAATGCTATTCCACTAGCTTTAAAATGCCTTATCACAAAATCTATAGAAACTATAATAAGCAAAATGTTTGCATACTGGATTTCATTAAGTCTCTCAATATTTGTGCCATTTACGAGAAGACCTAAGAACAATGAACTTACGTAGTAGATAAGAATAAGTGCATAGGACGCACGCTTTCCTTTATCTTTAAATATCTTCCAGATGCAAATAACAAGCCCTGCAAAAAGAAGAGACAAAGAGCATTTATAGATAGTAGTAAACTCGCTGTAAACGTCCCAAGTATCAAGGTTTCTTTGGAAAATAATCACATCAACAAGGCACAAAAAATTAGTCTTGAGCTGAGCGAACACATTTCCCGAAGAAATAAGCAAGTCATTTGACCTTACACTTTCCGGAAAATATTGCATGGTGAAAAACGGTGTCTTTATCGTAGGCAACTTAAAGTAATTTAAAATCATCACAATGTATTCAGGCCCACTTACAAAGAAATAAACGAGCACGCACCAAAGCACATCAATCCATTTAATAAGCTTATCTGAAAGAAGATATATGCAAGCAATCAAAAGGAAAATCGGTACAAAGAAAAAAGACACTCCGTACCCATACATGCTAAGGCCAAAGAAAGCCATTGAAACAAATAAGGCTGCCTTCTTTTTTGCCTTTACAAAGGCCATTAATAAAGCAAATCCTATGATAAAGATGTGTGGGAACACATTACAGTCGATTGCCCATCTTGACTGCATAAAGTGCCAAGGATTGATGGCTGTAAAAGCCATTGCCATAAGCCCCGCGCCCTTACCTAAAAATGATTTGATGCAAACATAAACCATTATCATTCCGATGATGCTTATGATGAGCTGTGGAAGCCTCATGGCTAAAACGTTAAGCCCCAATGCCTTCACAAATGGTACCATCATATAAGCTAAAAAAGAGCTCTGCTGCCCATAGGTCCAGCCTTGTAAATGAACCGGCATAAAGGTCCCGAATCTATCCGTACCATACGTAGCAAGAGCTTTAGCATCAACAGCGCTCATAACCGTATCCTGTCCAAATCCGTTAGGTATTTCAGGGAAACGGTACACACGCAAAATAATACCGATTAAAAGCACCAAAAAGAAAGATACAGTTCCAAAAATCTTTTTCTGCTCTAATATCTTATCCATTTTAAGTTCTGTCGTGCCCGTCTTTTTTATTAAGCTCATTGCCGCTAAAATAAGACAAAAAAGCACAACGCAACCGGATGCTATATTGATTAAGCTTATATAACTAAGCATTTTTATTCTTTATCCTTCCAAAAAATGCACGAATTTATTCATCTAGCCTTATAAAATTACCATGATATTATACCATAATCGCCGAATAACTACTACTTTTGAAGATAATGATTCTTTTAATTGATTTATAAGAATCTGCATATTAAAATGTATACAACGCTTTCTAAAGGAGCCAAAATGCAAAAAAGTAAAAGAATTTATGTGTGTCACACATTTTATCATGTATATATTTCTTTTTTAAAGGAGCTTGCTCTTCCAAAGGATGAGCATGGAAACGCAGATATTGTCTTAAGCCGGTTATCTACTGATTTTAAAAATGCAGGGGAAAGAATTGTAAGTACAGGCCTTTTTCAAAACGCATTTGATTATGATGAGAAGCGAGATACCTTTTTCCCTGAACTCACAAAATGGAAGAAAAATCGCGGAAACATTTTGTTTAACAGTTTCGCAAGAATTATTTTTACCAAGAAGTATTCAAAATTGCAGGAACCCTTTGTTCCTGTCGATTTTAAGGAATACAAAGATATTTATGTTTTTTGCGACAACGATCCCATCGGCTGGTATTTAAGCGGTCATAAAATTTATTATCACGCCGTAGAAGATGGTTTTAACTATTTAAAGCCATTTGTCCCTGCTGTTTACGATAACAGAGGCGCATTCAAGTTCAAGGTGTTTTTAAGTGATAAGCTCAATCTTCTTTTTATTCGTGATGGTTTTAATAAGTATTGCATCGATATGGAAGTTAACAATATTTCCGTAATCGAATACCCCTGTAAGAAATATAAAGAAGTACCTCGAAAGCCCCTTTTTGACCGTCTCACAAAGGAAGATAAAGAAATCCTACTAAAAGCATTTGTAGATAATCTTGATGCATTAAAGGCGACTATTGCATCTATGGACAAAAGCAAGGAAAGCATACTGATATTAACTGAGCCTTTGACAACCGATTTAAATCAACGAGCTCAAATTTTTAGAGATATAATCAATGAATATTCTAAGTTCGGTACATGTTTTTTGAAGCCACATCCACGCGACGAACTTAATTATCCCACTGTCTTTTCAGATATTCCACAATTTGCAAGTATAGTCCCAATGGAGATGCTTAATTTCTTCGAAGGCTTGCACTTCAACAAGGTTGTTGGTGTCTTCACGCAGCTAGACTCAATCGAGTTCGCCGACGAAAAAATATCTCTCGGAAAAGATTTTATGGATAAATACGAAGATCCAATGAAACACAGGTGGTATGAAAAACAACAAAAATAAAACGACTCTTTAGAGTCGTTTTATTATTTCTGAAGCAATTCTTTCTGCGCCTTTTCCATCGGCCAATTTTCGGGCTCTATCCGCCATCTTTTTTCTCAAAAGATTATCTTTTGAAGTCTCTTCAATTAATAAAAACAGTTCAGCATAGAACCTTTGATTATGTCGAACATCTCCGGCAGAAAGCATAATTTCATTTTTTAAGAAAGCTTCCTCGCCCTTGATTTGGTTATCAGCTGTTACATAGGTTATCGTAGGTACACCGCAAGCACACAGTTCATACAAAGTACTTCCGGCCGCTGAAATAGCCAAATCACAAGAAATCATTAGGCTTTTCATGTCGCTTACATTCCTGTGTAGCTCAATACTATCAGGATTCTTCTCTCTGATTCTGCTTAATTCGTCATAATCCTGAGATAGAGTTCCTACTACAAAATGATACTTTATTCTTTCGTGGCCATTCTCCTTTAATCTGTTTGCCAGTTCATTCGCTATTCCAAGCGCCACATGGCAAGGATCCGCTCCTCCTGTTAAAATCAACACATTGCTGATTTGTTCCTTTATTTCAACAGGCGTGATATCAGAAAATTCTTCACGAAGAGGAACATATTCTGTCCCCAGAATAAACTCAGGTTTCCCTTTCGCATATTGATAAAAAGAATCATACTCGCTTTTATCGGCAAACAAATTGTAATTCACCAATATATCAGTCGAAATAGTCTCAGTCATCAAATCATCTAAGAAGACTATTTTCTTATTTGCTCTTACTTTTTCAATGTAATCATTATGAATGTAATAACTATCAATGATTATAGTATCCGCTTTCTCATACTCTTTGGTCTTTATAAAGCTATCAACTTCACCAATCGGCTTTAAGCAATCCATATCCAGGGATATATAACTAAAGCCTCTATCTTCAACCATTTTACGAGCATTATTATCTGCCGAGACAAATACCACTTCCTTCGTTGCTTTTTTCAGTGCATCAGCAATCGAAAGACATCTCATAATATGGCCTGCACCAATTTTAGGTCCTGCATCTGCTCTGATTATAATCATTTGCTTTCTTCCGATCTTAACTGCTCTTCTAATTCAAGAAGCTTTTTACTACGGTCTTTTATCCTTTTAACGGGGCTACCTACATATATTCCCCAAGGTTCAAGACTTTTCGCGCACATAGACATCGCGCCAAGAGAACATCCTTCTCCGATTGTTACGCCGGGAAGTACAACACTCGTAGTTCCAACAATAACATGCTTGCATAACCTTACCTTAGCATTCTTATCCCCGACTTTATACTTTGCAGGAACTGTCGGATTTGTAAGTGACTCTCCTGAATAATCGTTTGATGTGGCGTAAATAACTACTCTTGAAGAAAGACCTGAAAAGTCTTCCATGTAAATTCCCTCAGGTCCACCATATAATCCGCAAAACTGCGCTATATGCACATAATCTCCAATAACAACCTTCCCGCTTATTGTGGTGAAATCATCTATTCTTACATTATCTCCAATTTCAAGCTGTTCCGGATTATATAAAACCGCGTTTCTGCTGATTGAAACATTTTTACCATATTTTTTTAATCCTATTTCCTTTAACTCTTCTTCGCTATAAAATGAAGAATAATTCTTATTACCCATTTTCTCATCCTTTATACTTTACTATCGCATATCCTTCTAAAAGGAGTTGCTCATTCTGATTAAAACAATTTGTATTTATTTTGTAAATTCCCTTAGAACCATTTATTATATCAACCACTTCGCAAACAGCCTTTACCGTGTCGCCTACTAGTACAGGTCTCTTGTAATCAAACTTCTGTTCAATGAGTATTGTGCCGGGACCCGGCATTTTGGTTCCCAATACAGCCGATATCAAACCTATTGAAAAAACTCCATGAGCTATCTTACATGAAAAACCTAATTCTTTTGCCGCTTCATCGTCTAAATGTATTGGATTGTAATCTCCGGTCATTTCAGCGCAAGTAACGATATCCTTTTCCGAAATATTTTTTTCAAGTATTCCTCTGTCACCAATCTTTAAACTTGTCACTACTCAGTCCATCCTTCTATCATATCGCTCACTATAGGTGTACCCCTTTTTATATCTTTAGTAGCACCCTTCCCATACATCTTTGAAGCATACTTGGGCTTCAATCCATCACCTGGGCGTATAATCTTTGTATTCTTCTTTGTGAATGGTTCACCTCTTTTTATATCTTCCGATGCAAATATGCTCCTTCTAAAATGAGACTGAGACTTTTCTCCTTCTGTCAACGTATAGTCGGGACCTTGCTTAATAAGTTCAGCATTCCTTATATCTTTTACCATTTGAGCAAAATCTTCCATGTCCATGCTAAACTTACTGTCTTCGCTTTCCACTCCCTCAAGTCTTACATGCTTCTCAATCACCTTCGCCCCAAGGCTCACTCCAACAACAGCACCTAAACTTCCCTCGCTGTGATCTGACAGTCCTATCGGAAGATTAAATCTTTTTTCCATATCCGGAATATTGCCTAAATGCATATCCTTCCATGGAGCAGGATACTCGCTACAGCATTTCAAAAGCACAATCTTATCATTTCCAATTCTCTTACAGGCGTCTACTGCCTCTTGAATCTCTTCAAGATTTGCCATGCCTACAGACATAATCATAGGTTTATGCTTAGAGGCAGTGTATTCTATAAGCGGAATATCAACGAGTTCGAAACTTGCAATTTTATACGCCTCTATGCCCATTTCTTCCAAAAAATCTACGGCTTCGTTATCAAATGGAGTAGATAAAAAATCAATTCCACACTTTTCACATTCTTCTTTAATTACGCTTTGCCATTCATAAGGAGTACCGGCGTTTGTGTATAAATCATATAGTTTATAGCCATCCCAAAGGCCACCCTTAATAATAAAGGGATCTTCATCACAGTCAATTGTAATACTATCAGCAGTGTATGTCTGTATTTTCAAACAGTCAGCACCCGCCTTGGCAGCTTCACGCACTATCCTAATAGCATTTTCAAGCTTCCCACCATGATTGGCACTCATCTCAGCAATTATATATACTTTTCCCGAATTAATTTTTTCATATAGATGAAACATCAAGCATTACCCTCTAAATAAAGCATTCTATACTTCTCTTCAGCCAATTTCCAATCTGTAAGCGTATCTATATCTTGCACCTCTGTTTCAGGTATAACATACGGGACCGTTTTTTCCATTACTATTGCCTTTGTTTCCAAAAACCTTTTAGTGTTACACACATAAAACTGACCGCAATCATGATAAACCGGCTCTAAATCCTGACTTCTTGTAAGAGCATATTCCGGATATTGGTACTGAATAAAATCACCTTTGCAAACAAATCCTCGTTGCGGAGGGAAGCTGTATTTAACCACCGGAATGAGAGCGTCTGCTCCGTTTTTCTCAAAAAGGGCAAAAGCTTCCATTAATTTGTTAGATGTAATAAAGGGCGCCGTCGGATATATACAAACAAAAGAATCGAAAGATTTTCCCTCACTTTTATACTGATTAAGCACCTCAGTTATAACATCAGCTGTTGTTGCAAAATCATTGCTTGTTTCTTTTGAACGAAGAAAAGGGACTTTCGCTCCATACTTTTTTGCTATTTCAGCTATCTCGGTATCATCCGTTGATACCATAACTTCGTCAAAAACCTCCGAAGCAATTGCTGCCTCTATTGAATAGGCAATAATGGGTTTCCCTAAGAATTCTTTTATATTCTTTCGCGGTATTCTTTTGCTTCCGCCGCGAGCGGTGATAATTGCTATTGAACTCATATGTGCTTCTCTCATTCACTATTTATCAGAAAACTTAACTACAATCTCGTTATCAATAACCTTAACCGAACCGGCATCAGGATAGCTTGGCATTTCCTTAAATTCTCTACTTTCCATAAGTTCATCGGTCGGATTCTCTTCTCCATATAAAAAGCCCATGAAAATGCGACTGAACGCTGCACGAACAGCTTCATTATTCATGATATATCCCGTGGTATATGCCCCTGCGAGATTATCGGCATATCTTAATTCCCACAATTCAGTATTGTCTTTATACTCTCCTGCAAAAACAATCGGCAATTCATTGTCATAGTCATCCAAAGAGCGAATCATCATCTGGAGAGCTGACATTTCCGCTTTAGCCTGTTCAAAATGAATATCGTAAGCAAGGTATACCATGTTGGCAAACTTAATATAGATAACAATAACAAATCCTATCGCACAAAGACTAAGCTTTGATATCAGTTTGCTCAATGCAGTACCTTCTTTTATTGCTTCATCTAAAATGAAGAAAGGTGCCGCAAACATAAAGAAAACGTTATAACACATAAGAACGCTTATCGTCTCAATAGATTCAGCACACATAATGTTGATTAGATTAATTGCAAATGGAATCAACATAATTAGGCCTAATAGAACAACTATATTAAAAACTGCTTTCTTTAGTTTCTTAATTATCAGATATACGCAAAGGATTGCAAAGCATAGCCATTCTATAATCAATACTATGTTTAAGATTTTATACGGAAGTATATCCTTATAATCTTTTATAAAGAACGAAAAGAAGTCGCTATAGCACTTAATAAAGGCATTAATTATGCTCGAAAAAGCATAGTTACCCATATGATCAAGATTCTGATAATCTGTCATTTTGACATTCTTAACAGTAACAACTATTTTATTAATGACAAAATAGAGTCCCAGGCCTGTGCTTAGCATTAATAACTGCTTCCCTGCCCATATAAAGCTATCTCTAATCTTTTCCTCGTTTCTTACTATTTTCATAAAGAATAGGAAGAAAACAAAGGCTGCCGCCAGCGCAAAGTAAACCTGATACACTCCAACTGCAGCGCTTATTCCAAGTATTGCAAAAAGGAAACCGTATTTGTATTTAACAGATACATAAAATGCGATTGCAGCGAAGAATACCCCTAGGGCATAATAGGGAGCAGTAGCCATACATGCCAACGTAGCCGTAGAAACCGGAAATACCACAAAAAGAATCATCAAAAATTGCTTAATTATCTTGTTTGAAATATTAAATGGCTCCAAAAACAAAAAAACAGACAGTGTTATAAGCGTTATAAACACAAGGCCACTCAGCCAAGGTAGTGACCAGCATCCGTCGATTCTAAACATAAAGTTACCTATCGCAGTATGCATCCACCTTCCAAAGTCATATCCGCTTCCATGATGAAAAATAGATATAAATTCATCTCTGTTGGGATGGTATGAAAACATTATATAGCCGTGCGCAACCAAGCCCGCAATAAATGGTGCTATCAGAGCCTTATAGTATAGCTTTATTCTTTCCTTTATATTATTCATTTATTCTCCCTGATAAATTTCTCGTTGTCTTAAATCCTTAAAACCATCCGAAATTTCCGTTCCTCTAAGTATAACATTAGGATTCATTATAGGCGTAGAAGGAAATGGATCATAACCTGTAAGATCCCCTTGCGTAGGTATATAGAACGTTATTTTGCCTATGTAATACTCCGCCGTCTCATAAGTATTATAGTCTTGCTGTTTTATAGAATAATCCTTCCAATACTTAGTTTCCCATACGTATTTTCCAAGAACAACTGTCCTATAAAGCAAAAACAATGAAATTGCCACCGAAACCGCTGACTTCACTATTTTTCTTAACATTCCTCTACGCTTATACTCTGTACCTATTATCCAATCATAAGCATCCCCTGCCACAAGGCAATCGAGACAAAGTAATATTCCCTGCCCATATCGCATAAGCGGTGCCGATAAAAACCACAGACAAACCATCGCAATGAGAGCCGCTTCAATTATGTGCAATTTCCAGTGTTCTCTTCTCTCTCTCAAGCTCACAAAAAAGAAAACAATAGCACCTATAGCCGATGCAAATATCACCTTCCCACTTATTGTTAAAGCATTCAGCCATAGCGGAAACCACTCTCTAAAGGGAATTGCCAATGCTTCAGGATAGTCATATCCTCTTCCGTAAGCAATCATATAAGCTCTATCCATTTTTGCAATTTCCGCAGGAATTTTCCAGTCAAAATTGAAAACATCTAAAACTGTCGAAGGAAATAACAAGTATCCCGAAATAATCACCCCACGCACCAAATAAGGCAAAACTATTGCTACACCCAACAAAACATAAAGTAGTATTCTTAAATACCTTTTTTCTTTCACCAACATTACTATTGGAATCGCAGAAACAAATATAGCTGCTGCGACTGACAATTTAAACGTAACAAGTGAGATGGCAATAAGTGAAAAAATAGCAAATGCATCAGAATCTCTTACCCCCTCTTCTGCCAAATCAGCCATTCTTATAACTACAAAAAAAAGCACTAGAAAAGCAAAGTAATCAGACTCAGGGGAAAGCATTTCATCATATATGTTAAATATATAATACAATGCACCAACTCTTACAAAATCAGAAACCTTTAATTTTCTTGAAATCAACGATGGAAATATTCTTAAGCACTCAAAAATCACTATCAAAGCCAAAAATCCCGCGCATGCATGATAGGATCTTCCCGTAAGCCACGCGAAACTATATAAAGCTGTAAGAGCAAATGCCGAACTGTTGTAAGCGAAACTTGTGTTAAAATTACCAAGCCCTTTTACTAATCCATACTCTTCTATCCAGCGAATTGCCTGAGCATGATAATTGTCTGAATCTATATGAATTATTCCGGCCGAAGTGCCGTATACCATCAAAATAACAATTAAAATTCCGACTATCCAAGGCCACACACTCCTAGGAAGGATAAACAATGCCTTAAACGAAGATAATTGTTTTCTAAACCAAAAAATAAGCAATGCACAAATAAATACAAGTAAAGCATTTGCAGCAAATCCGACTTTGCCAAAAATGCTAAATATCTGCGCATATACCGTTGCAACCACTATTCCTAGTACACATAAATCCTCGATATGAAACAGCGGAATCAGTTCTTTCCTGCACAAAGCATATGCCACCACACCACCTAATATCAATGTGGTTACAAACATATATATATAAATAATTAAAACAGATATCATTAATTCTAAACTCCATTCGCCACTGAATTATACCATAGTTTTCCGTGCTCATGAAGCATTGTCGTGCTTCCCAATTTCATATACAAGCATTGTGGCACCGCTTGAAAGCTTGCTTTTATCTTTAAGTTTCATTTCACAGTCACAATTATCAGCAAAGTATTCTGCTCCCTCAATGCCCTTATACACAGCCGCCTCATAAACAATAAAACAAAAATCATCTTTAATATATTCTTTACTATACACCTTTATTGTAGGCATCATTGAATACCAGGATCCTGAATAAACATGATTTGCTCTTTTATAGTAATCGGTTTCGAAAATATCAGTACACACAGATTTTTGGTAGCTTATATCCAGCACATATTTGTTCTCAGGGTGATTGATGCAATACTCCATAATTTCCTTACCCTCTTGAAAACCAATTGTATTCACATGACAGTTTTGAGCTTTTACGTAAGAAAACTGAATCTTTCCAATTGAGAGGGCAGCTACTGCAAGTGATACCGCTAATATGGCAAAAACCGTCTTTACTGCTTTTCCTTTATTAAGTTCACCCAGCACCGCTATTCCAAAAATGACAAGAAATAAAAGTGCACTAATGTAATATGGCATCATAACTCTAAGCACAAAGCGATTCCTTAAAGCCAAAAATGTCAAACCGACGATATACCCCATAAAAGTCATGGTCAGAGGTATAATAACCTTTGATTTTCTAACAATAAAAGCCACTGCAAAAGCAATAATAAAGGCAAGCGCCGTTAGCCGATGCAGTCCCCAGAATTCCCGAGAAGAAAACAGCAATTGTTTAAAAGCTGCAAATGCTCCATCAGCCTTATACTCTGAGCTCCGTATATCTTTTAATACAGGTAATAATTCATCGATACACTCTTTAGATAATTTATCTTCTCCATACCACGTTCTATACTCTATAGTTTGATAATAATCTTCTTTAGATACCTGATATTTATCAAGGATAGGTTCTAGCTCTTCATAAGGAATCTTTCTCTCGTAATCAGTCAAGTAAGCCTGCACTTCATTAAACTTATAGTATTCTTTCCATGAATCATCTCTAAAAGTTATAGCCTCATCTACTTTAGATACAATAAGAATCATACCAATGGCACCGATAACTATCGCCATCTGTTTAAACACTTTTCTGTAATTCTTGCTAGCATTATCTCTGTAAATTAAGGCTCCCAGAAGGGATAACAGCCCCATGGGCTGAATGAGAATCATGGAAGAATCTCTGACACCGCAAGCAATTAATTCCAGTAGCACAAATAAAACGTAATTTGGCTTTTCTTCCCTCAAAAAAGCCACACAGAGTGCCACGTATCCTGTAGCAGCAAGCATGATAGCAGCCGCAGTATACTGTGCCTGCCCAAAGATATGAATGCCTGCAGCAAACACGATCATAACAGAAAAAACGATTAATATATGCTGCCAAATACTTTTAGCAAGTACTTGGAAATAATTTAGATTAATGGAGACTACTAAGAATAGAACTATAAAGATAAATAACCCCCACCACGGAATGCTATCAGACAATCTATATAGCAAAGAAATAGGCCACGAGATAAAAGTTCTTACATATGGGCAATGGAATTCACTATTCCCTGTTATCTTTCCCGAAAGGAGTTCAGATATTGCCACATCATCGCTTGTTTCAAACCAAATTCCGCACAAGAAATAAACGCTTGCCATAAAGCAAGCGGCTATAAAGCTTGAAATAAGCAATCTAAGTTTTTTTTCACACAACTTATAATTCATTATTCACTCACCGTTCAAATCTTGATTCATTATATCATAATAGCCTCTTTCTCGTCGTTCTTTTAATTGATTTATAAGATTTGCTATATTAAAATTAATGTAATATTCCAAACGATTGGTGGAAAATATGAAGAAATTATTGTGGCTAATTCCCGTATTCCTGATATCACTTCTTCTTTTAATCGGGATATACAATTTTTCAGCAACTCAGCGATACAAGTTTATAGCCGGAACCCCCTATCCCTGTGTTTCAATAAGTATACCCCGTAGCGAAGATATTGTCATTAATGCTTGGAAAAGTGATCGCGACAGCAACGTACATTATTTCCTTCCGATGTTATCAGATGCCTCCGTCAATATATTTAAGAATACAAATTCTCATAGTGTAGAAGTTGATTGCAAAGCTAATTCAGCTTTTAGAATCGAAGAAAGCAAAACATATGAATTATCATATAACGGCATAGGATTTAACGCTCAATTTCACTTTATTCCTAACATTTCTTCTGTTTTTATTTCTACTGACAGCGGAAGTATGGAACAAGTGAATGCAGATAAAGAGTACAAAGAAAAAGGCTCTCTTATTTCGATTGATTCTAACGGGGATAAAGAGTGTCAATCGAAGATTGAAAGTATAAAAGGACATGGTAACGGGACTTGGTTCTTTGACAAAAGGCCTTACAGTATTGAATTTAATAATGGCGCTTTTATCGGAGAGCTTAAAGATGTAAAAAACATTACACTATTAGCGCTTCGTTATGATGGCGATAAAATACATTCAAAGCTAGGCCTAGATTTAGGCGCTTTATTAGGCCAGAATATAGCAATAAAGTCTACATTCATTAATCTTTATTTAAACGGAGAGTACATGGGCCTATACCTTGCCGCTGAATCTCCAAAGAAAAAGCAAGAGTTGAAACAAAGTACTTTCCTTGTGGAAAAAGATTTTCTTGAACGCTGTGAAGAAGGGCGTTATGTTAATACCCCTTCCGGTGACTATTTCTCTGTTTTACGCCCAAAGCAACTGGATGAAGATAGCCTTAAATCTATAAGTGAAACAATTAATCGAGTTGATTCAGAAATTAGAGAGTCAAATTACAGTTCAATTGACATTAAATCATTCGCCATTCATTACCTTGTGGATGAATTATCTTTAAATAATGACGCTCTTGTTACAAGCGTGTATTTTTACATGACTCCCAATAACGATAAGGTGTTTACAGGTCCTGAATGGGATTACGATGGCGCCTTTGGTTCTTATCTTCATATGGGTGACAGATGCGTAGACCTTAAAGGAACAGTAATTGGTCATGATGAGGACCAGTTAGACTGGTATTATTTGCTTTCTCAAAGTGATGAATTCAATGAAGAAATAAAAAGCATCCTTTCAGAAAAGAAATCCGTTTTATCAAAGTTTTTTTCTGAAGAGATTGATTCCTTATCCGTAAAGATTGACAAAGCTGCTTTCTTCGATGATTTACGTTGGAAATTTCAAACAGACGATTGGTATGGTTCTAAAGCCTACCTTGAAAGAAAAAATGCCGTCAGATATCTAAAGTATTTTTGCGAATACCGCCTAAATGAAGTTTGCTCATGGTATGGAATAAACGATACTTCTTGCAATATCAATTGGAATGATAGCATTCACACTGTTAAGTTTATGGTTAATGGCGAAGAAATGTATTCCATGTCTGTAAACGATGGAGATACTTTAAACATCTCTGACTTTCCTATGTTAGAAAATGATGCCTGGGCTTTTTCATTTAGCGGAGCTTTATACAATGAGAATATACCCATTTTAGAAGATTGTGAATTAATACCATTTCTTGAATGGTTTTATAAAGAATAAAAAGAAAAGGGATGATGTTTTTCATCATCCCTTTTCTTTTCTACTCACTCAAAAACGCTTCCAATTCTTTCGGTGTACCAAGGACATGCACCTTGTTAGGATCTACATCACAAATATAGATTTCCCCATTCTTTTTAAGTAAATAATCATATAGCGGAGCCACGTACTTTTCTCCGTTTACAAGTTCTACCGTGCCGTTATAGTACTCCTTGTAAAGGTCCTCATAGAGCTTACATGCCTTAAAATAGTAAGCTCCTAATGTGCAGTGGTCTGATATTCTTCTCTTCTCTTTTATTTCAACCACTTTTCCGCTTTCGTCCAATCGAACAAAACTCCAGTGGTCACCTTCTGCTTTAAAGCAAGGGATAAACCCGTCCCCCTTTAATTGAGAGGAATTCATTTCTCCAGCTTCTACATAAGTGTCAATGTTATAGATTAAAAGTGCATGCTCCTTGTCCCAATACTTTGATGCAAGCATAGCCGTTGTGGCCTGCCCGTCAGTTAAGTAATCAAGCAAGATAACCTTATAGTTTTTAATACCTAGCGTTTCACACTGCTTTAAGATAAAACCTTCAACATCAACAGTCTCATCTTTCATTGCAATAAAAACAAACTTATCAACCTCATTCTTATAGCCTTCCAAGCTTATTATAGACCACTCAAATAAAGTTTTGCCCTTGGCTTCTATCATGTATTTAGGAACTGTATAACCAGCCTCTCTAAAGCGTTTCCCTAGGCCTCCCATAGTTATTACAATATCTATTTTCATGCCAAATCCTTATCTTTTGCAGCGAGAATTTCTTACTATTTCTTCAAGTTCTTCCGGCGTATGATTTAAAAACTCATCAGGACGCACGGTTCTATCGTCCACATAGAATCCCTTGTGACCGGGCCAAAGCTTTCCAAACACGATTTCATCATATGGAATGTCCCACTTTTTAAGCCATTCATGTAAAAGTGGCGCCGTGTTTTTATTTATAAGGCCGAGATTTCCGTTATAGGAATTCATGTTACGGGAAGTATAAAGAATAATCTTCGCCCCATTATCCTTATAATACTTTAATTTCTCTATAATCTCAGGATAAGGCACCATATCCTCATACTTTTCATCCTTACCCTTTATAGGGCAAAGAGTTCCGTCTATATCAAAAATAAATGAGTAGTCTTTATACATCCTTCTTTAGTTCCTTTAAAATATTCTTTGCGTTAAGCATAAATCCAAGCACCTTGTGGGGATTGTCCATATGAAGCGGAAGCATTGATAAGAACAAAGAGACTTCGTAAATTCTTACCGTATCATAATCAAATCCGTTTTCTTCAAGCTTTTTCTTAAAGATTTCCTTGTACTTTGAATTATCAAAAGGAATTTCAAGTTCCAAAGAAAAATCTTCCGAAACCTTTATGTCAAAAAGTCCGTTATTAAAGAAATCGTATCCGCCACAAATTGAGTGGGACAATTTAGCTACATCATAATAGGGATTTGTCCACATCTCTTCTTCCGAAAGGGCCCCCTTGGGATCAATAAACTTAAGGGTCTGAGTGGATTTATTGTAAAGCGTATTTGCAAAGCAGGGGTCTCCGTGTCCTATCACAAGTTCCGCTTTAAAGCGCACCTTACTCTCAATCTTTTTCTTAAGTTCAAAGTATTGGTCAAGCAAAGCTTCAGGCTTTAAATCTTCGGAAACCTTCGTAAGGGCATCTATCTTTTCATATGCCGGATGAGCTTTAAGGGCCTCGATTCTTTCAAGCACTTTGTCTACATATAAAGCATTCGCCTTATCTTCATATTCCTTAGGCTCGCATGCCCTTGCATGCCTGCACTTAAAGAAATAGAAAAACTTGTCGCAAAGCTTTGAAAACTCATCTTCTCCCATGGAGCCGTGCACCCACTTAATGGAAAGATCCGTCATGTGTAGGCGCTCCATTGAATAGCTTGCCGTATTTTCATCTTCTTTATAATCAAAAGGCATCACAAACCAATGCTTCATATCTTCCGGAAGAAGCTTGTAAAATTCATATTCAGCCTTTATCTTTTCCTTTTTATCGGAAGTTTTTACAACTGTATATTCATTTCCCTTAAGGGAATTAAAATATCTTGAATCAAAATTTCCCGTCACACACTGAATAAAGTTCTGCGTGCTTCCGATATCCACAAGTCCCTCAATTTCAAAAGTTTCAGGGATATTTCTTGCAAGGTCCCATGCTTTATTGCCTGAAGAAACATTCTTTAAAAATCCTAAGTAACTTTTTACATCAGGGAAAAATGCAGCTACAGATTTACCAGTTTCTATTGCTCCGTATGGCTCGTCGATATATTCAAGCTTCTTAAATGACAAAGAGGCTTTTTCTTCATCCGCCACAATGTAATTAGAAAAGCAATGAATTACCTTTGCAGAGTCTGCCGAAAAATATTCAAGCTTCTTTAAAAGCTCTGCATATTCAAAGAAAGAATGCACTCTGCTCCATGACACTTCGCCATAAACCTTCTCAAGTGATTCCTTCATATATTCTTCAAGACGTCTTTTTTTAACCACGACATCAGCAAAACCATTGCCACCGATAATATCAGCAATTACTTCGCTCTTTCGTCCCGTATCGTCGTACACCACAATAACTTTCATCTTTTTCCCTTATCCCCTTTCAAAACTTTGATAGCCTTAAGGGCAACATATATAACAATAGTAACCGCCACACTTATAAATACAAATCTCTTTAAATCATCAGACGTATTCTTTCCCATTGCCGCAAGAAGATAATCTGAAATGAGATTACTTAAGCCTGACTGTCCTCTTAAACCTGTAAGGAGCGCGATACTTCCAATCTCTATGGCCCATGCGATCAAAGAAAGCAAGAAAAGAATCATTCCTCTTCCCTTTACCACTCCCGATATTTCTTCATAAATGAGATTACAATTCTGCAAAGCCTTTAGCGCAGAAAGCTTACCGGGTGTAGCCTTTTCTCTAAGCAAATACTTTTTCCAAGTTTTATAAATTCCCGGGAAAGATAGATATATAACAAATACAAATACAGCAAATATTAATAGAAAAACAGTGATCAGCGACATTGAACCGCCTGTAAAGATACTTACAAAAACGATAGCTGCAATAAGAGCTATAGTGTCCATGAATCTGTCAAGAAGCACAAGCACCACGCCTTTTAGAAAGCTACCTATTTCTTTTCCGTAACAATACATCCTAAAAAACTCACCAAGTTTAAAAGGAATCACAACCGAAACGGGAGTCACCTTACAATAGGTTCTTAAAAAATCCCCCCTGTTTAAACCGTTTCCGTACAAAGTCAAATATAACCTTGCAGCCTTAAATGCATGCACCAAAATTACAGTTACCACGATTATCGGAATAGAAATAACCGTTTCGCTTCCGAAAAGCGCAAAAAAACCGGCCCTGTATGTTTCATAAAACAGGGCTATGGTAACTATAATAACCAACGCATTTATTAAATTGTAAGCGATAGATTTTTTCTTCATCCGCTCTCCGCTAGCTGTTTGTATATTCGACTTTAAAAGTATAATCTTCTACAGGTTTATCCCTATGTTCAGCATTTACAAATTTCTTCTTTGAGAACATATAGGAAAACAAAAGTTTAAGCACTATCATGGCCTGGCTTACCATTTTTACGTTTGAAACCTGGTCGTCTTCACGCCATAAAATGGGGAAGAATTTCACCTTATAATTATAAAAGGCCTGTCCCAAAACCATACAGTAATTAAACATCAAATTGTCTTTATATTTAGTGTAAAACCCACTCTTTAGAATTTCAACCCTATACATGTTAAGGCCCGATCCAAGGTCGTAAATCTTCTTTCCGCACCCTATGGAATAAATCATGTTATACACTCTGTTTCCGAAAGAACGGAATGCAGAATATCCTTCTAATTTAGAACCCTTCATGAACCTTGCACCAAGGAAACAGTCATAGTTTCTGTACTCTTTATTCTTTAAATATGGCAAGATATTCGAAATATCACCCTGATCGTCACCGTGAAGCATTATTACGTAATCAAAGCCATTATCGATAGCATACTTAAACGCCACCTTCTGGGAGCCTCCGAGGCCATAATTTTGGTCATTCCTAAGTAGGCTTACCTTAGTCTTTATCTGATTCTCTTTAAGATAGTTAACAACCGCCTCCGCACCGTTATCTGTGCTTCGGTTATTTATCACTATCACTTCACTAAGATATGAGCACACTTCATCATTTAATTGTCCAAGCACACGTACAATCTGCTTTTCGCAGTTATACATAGGTATAAATAAAAGTATTTTATCTTCCATTCTTTCTCCACTTTATAAATGCAGCACAACTGCATAGAATAACAACATACATGCAATAGATATAAGCATGATAATACATATTTGCACCAACAGGCATTAGAAGGGACATTGCAAGCAAATAGCCATCAAGTATAAGAGCTATGGTAGCCGGTCCTGCCTCGCAAAATTTCTTTTTAAAGCATTTTATGATTCCCGAAACGATAATCACAACGCTTGTAAGCAGTTCGAGCACAAATAAAACTGTGTATATTCCTGAGTTCTTTAAAAAATCTATATATTTAAGTCTGGGAATTGTAATCATGGCAGAGATAGAATTCTTTGCTTCAATTCTTTCCCAAGTATAGCGCCCCGGGATGACCTGAAGGTCTGCATCGCCCACGCTCCAAAGAGTACGGTCAAACATCGGAAGGCCTGTACCTTCACCGTTATACTCTTCTACGTAAGCCGCATCCTTAACCTCTATGGCGCCTAGAAACATATGCCATTGCGTTTTTATATAAATGGGCAGGTTGTGAATCACGAGACTCTTGTAAGCGGAAAGAAACGCCTCTGATGCTTCTTTTCCCGCTCTTGACTGATTAATGTCTGCGTAGCCTTTTGAAAAATTAAGTCGCCTATAACCCTCGCCCGAAAACTCTTTAATCGCTTCTATAGGCGTAATGGCTTCTATCGCTTCAATATCTTTTTCTACACCTTCATACGTGAGATTTGATTTATCGGAACAGAGAATATTGTGAAGCGAATTAAATGAGTTAATAATTGAATAGTCGCTTCCATAGTATTTTTCATTTCCTACCTTTGCAGGAAGCGAAAGGACAAAGTGCACTGCAAGTAGCGCTACCACAAGCACTGCTGCTTCTTTAAGCTTAGGCTTGTACACAAAGATTAATAGAGCTACAAATCCAAGAATCGAAACAATTATTCCTTCGGATCTAAATACTGATAAGAAGCCTGCAAACACAAGAAGTGAAATAAGTTCAAAGTTGCTTCGCTTTTTCTTTTCTAAAATATCAAATAAAACGATTGAAACAAATAGTAAGGTTAAAGAAGCATTATACTCTGCACGTTCAGGGTTTGTAGCAACCGTGAAAGAATCTGCAAAAATAATCATTGGAAGCACTAAGAATCTAGCCCACTTAACATTTTGAAGCGCTTCGCTTTTCTTAATTCGATTATAAACATATCCTAACGCAGCCACAAAGAGAATGGTCTGTAGCACGTTTATAGAAATCGCATGTGGAAACACCATCATTGAAGCAGTGTAGAGGCATGATAAGTAAATTCCATGCCAGTATTCAGGCATAAGCCTTATGGCATAAGAAAACGGAATACAGTTATCTCCGCCCGCTTCAAAAACTCCCGGCCATAAAAGAATTGTTGAAAGTACGCTTATTGCCATAAGCGCGCCGAAAATGATTCGTGTTTCTTTATCAGATTCTTTACTTATAAACCAGAAAACTAGCTTCCACAAAAAGAAAATGATAACCGCTGCCATCACTTTCGATATTGAATAGGTCATTACCTGTTCAAACTTAACGCTGAATCTATCACTTAAAGGCACGCTAAAAAACACTTCACTTGCTCTACTTGGAATAAGCGTAATTCGCTCAAACAAAAAGGACGCGATAAAATGAAGTAATGGTAATATC
>JAEEGK010005379.1_pt1 | contig 30982 bp, 25 predicted proteins | sample 8958771 | NCBI WGS metagenome assembly JAEEGK01 (sample SAMN16246547, study PRJNA631951) | gut metagenome | biome: gut microbiome; feature: rumen; material: SC-attached | host: Bos | place: Iran: Karaj | collected 2018-10
AGGTATATCGGTTTTTCGGGAGACAGCTTTACACCGCATGAATTTGAACTGACAGACGCGCTGGCGGAGGGCGAAAACAAACTGGCCTGCCGTGTCTACCGCTGGTGCGCCGGCAGCTGGCTGGAGGACCAGGATTTCCTGCGCTTTTCCGGCCTGTACCGGGATGTTTACCTGTATGCGGTTCCGGAAGCCCATATCCGGGACCTGACCTGGACCGCGGAGCCGGATGACACCATGACCCGCGGGATCATGAAATGGACGGCGAAGACCGAAGCGCCGGCGGGGAGCCGGTTCTGCCTGCGGCTGAAACGGGACGGCAAGACCGTGGCGGATGCAGCCGTGACTACCGGCGGGGAGCCGGAGATCTGCGGAACGCTGGCGGTGGATCAGGTGCGCCTCTGGTCAGCGGAGGATCCGTACCTGTATACAGTGGAAGCGGAGATTGTATCCCCGGCCGGAGAAACGGAATTCACACGGTTGAAAGCCGGCTTCCGGAAAATCGAGATCCGGAACAGTGTGATCCTGGTGAACGGGACGCGGGTGGTGTTCAAGGGCGTTAACCGGCATGACTTCTGCGGTGAAACCGGCCGGGCCGTGACCGCGGAGAAAATCCGCCGGGACCTGGTCCTGATGAAGCGGAACAATATCAATGCCGTACGGACCAGCCATTATCCGAACTCCGGGGAGCTGTACCGCCTGTGCGATGAGCTGGGCCTGTACGTGATTGATGAGAACAACATGGAATCCCACGGAATGTGGGATATGTACTGGAACGGACGGACCGACAAGGTATTCCCCGGGGACTTCCGGGAATGGGAACCGCTGCTGCTTGACCGGGTGCGCTCCATGATCGGGCGGGACCGGAATCATCCGTGCGTCCTGATCTGGTCCTGCGGCAATGAAAGCCTGTCCGGCACGGTGATCCTGGCGATGAGCAACGAAATGCGCCGGCTGGATCCGACACGGCCGGTGCACTATGAAGGCGACATGCACATGCCGGCAGAACAGCGGATCCGGGAAATTACGGATATCGAGAGTGAAATGTACACGCCGGCCGCGCGCATCCGGGAATACCTGAAGACGCACCGCGAAAAGCCGTTCATCCTTTGCGAATACACACATTCCATGGGGAACTCCAACGGCGCGATGCACAAGTATACCGAGCTCGCCTATGAGGAGGAGCTGTACCAGGGCGGATTCATCTGGGACTTCATTGACCAGGCGATGACCGCCCGCAGCCGGTTCGGAAAGGAAACGCTGCTGTATGGCGGCGACTGGGATGACCGGCCGAATGACGGCATCTTCTGCGGAAACGGCATCGTGTTTGCGGACGGAAAGGGAACCCCGAAGCTGCAGGAGATCCGGTACAATTACCAGAACATCACGGCGAAGGTCAGCCCGGAACAGATTGAAGTGATCAACCGGCACATGTTTACCCCTACGTCCGCTTTCCGGTGTGTGGCAAAGCTGGAACGGGACGGAAAGCTGATCCGGAAAACCGAGATCGCGACAGATGTTCCGCCGCTGTCCAACGCGGTATATCCGGTGCCCTTTGAAAAAACGGAAATGCCCGGGGAATATGCCCTGACGGTGAGCTTCCTGCTGAAGGAGGATACGGAATGGGCGGATGCCGGGTATGAAATCGCGTTCGGCCAGGGAACCTGGATTGTGGAAGGCAAAAAGGAGCACGCGCCGATGCCGGAACTGCGGATCAGTGAAAGTCCGTGGAATATCGGGGTGGCCGGGGAATCCTTTGAGGTGATGCTTGCCCGGGGCACCGGCGCGCTGACGTCATATCGCTGGGGAGACCGGGAAATGCTGAAGGCGCCGGTCCTGCCGAATTTCTGGCGGGCACCGACCAACAATGACTGCGGCAACCGGATGCCGCAGCGGTATGCGCAGTGGAAGATCGCGTCCATGTACGCGGCGGCCGGATATACGGGGCAGACCCGGAAGACGAATGCCGCCATGCGCCCGGTACGTGAAGCGGACGGCAGCGTAACCTTTACCGTGGAAACCAACCTGCCGACCAACCCGCCGGCGGTCTGCCGGACCACTTACCGGGTTCATCCCTGCGGCCGGGTGGATATCTGCCTGCATTATGATCCCGTGGAAGGGCTCGGGGTGATGCCGGAATTCGGCATGATTACGAAGCTGGATGCGGATTACAACCGGGTACGCTTCTTCGGCCTGGGGCCGGAGGAGAACCATATTGACCGCCGGCAGGGTGCCCGGCTGGGAATCTGGGAATACCGGGCGGAGGAAAACGTGACGCCTTACCTGATGCCCCAGGAGTGCGGGAACCGGACCGGTGTCCGCTGGGCGGATATCACGGACGCGAAGGGCCGCGGCCTGCGCCTGTGGCTGAACGGCGGGGAATTCTCGGCGCTGCCGTACACACCGCATGAGCTGGAGAATGCGGCCCACGGATTTGAGCTGCCCCCGGTGAGCTACACCGTGCTGAAAATGAGCGCGATCCAGATGGGCGTCGGCGGAGATGACAGCTGGGGCGCCCGGACCCATGACGAGTATCTGCCGGATATTACCGGACCGCTGGAATTCAGGTTCTCCTTCCGCGGAATCTGAGCCCGGAAGCCTTGAATATTCCGGCCCAACCGCGATTGACTTCATCGGCCAGCTATGGTAGAATAGGTCCCGAAATCCGGACGAGGAGGTAATGATGATGAAGCATATTCAGACTCTGAACACCCGTGATCTGTGCGAAAGCGCGAAGAACGGCGGATGCGGCGAATGCCAGACTTCCTGCCAGTCCGCCTGCAAGACGAGCTGCGGCATCGCCAACCAGCAGTGCGAGAACAGCAAGGAAAAGGCCGAATAATCATTTCGCCTGACTGTGCCGCCGAAAGGCGGCATTTTTTATGACCTGACGGGAGTGGAAATATGATACATCGTTTTCATCTGGATGACCGGTATATTGTGGTGGATACGTGTTCGGGCAGCGTACACGCGGTGGACGAGATCGCCTATGAAATGATCGGCGGATATGAGAATGCCGGTCGGGATGAGCTGATTGCCGAAATGGAACAGCGGTTCCATGAGGATCCGGCGGAGCTGGCCGAATGCTATAACCAGATTACGGCGCTGAAGGAACAGGGAAAGCTGTTTTCGCCGGATGTGTTTGAACCGATGGCCGGTACGCTGAAACAGCGGACCGCCGGTGTGGTGAAAGCACTGTGCCTGCATGTGGCGCATACCTGCAACCTGAACTGCGCGTACTGCTTTGCCAGCCAGGGGAAGTACCACGGGGAACGCGCCGTCATGTCATACGAAGTAGGCAAACAGGCGCTGGATTTCCTGGTGGCGAACTCCGGCAGCCGGCGCAACCTGGAAGTGGACTTCTTCGGCGGAGAACCGCTGATGAACTTCGATGTGGTGAAACGGCTGGTGGCCTATGCCCGGAGCATTGAAAAGGAGAAAGGCAAGCATTTCCGCTTTACGCTGACGACCAATGGGATGCTGATCGATGACGATGTGATTGATTTCGCCAACCGCGAAATGAGCAATGTCGTGCTGAGCCTGGACGGGCGCAAGGAAATCCATGACCGCTGCCGTGTGGATTATGCCGGCAACGGAAGCTGGGAGAAAATTGTGCCGAAGTTCCAGAAACTGGTAGCGGCCCGGGGCGGGAAGAACTACTACATGCGCGGCACATTTACCCATGCGAATCCGGATTTCCTGGAGGATATCAAGGTAATGCTGGACCTGGGCTTTACCGAACTGAGCATGGAACCGGTGGTCTGCGCGAAAGGAGATCCGGCGGCCCTGACGAAGGAAGACCTTCCGGTGGTGCTGAAACAGTATGAGGACCTCGCACGCCTTATGCTGCAGCGGGCACGGGAAGGCCGGCCGTTTACGTTCTACCATTATATGCTGGACCTCTCCGGCGGCCCGTGCATCTACAAACGGATTTCCGGATGCGGATCCGGAACGGAATACATGGCGGTTACTCCCTGGGGCGACCTGTATCCCTGCCACCAGTTTGTGGGTGAGGAGAAATTCCGCCTGGGCGATGTGTGGCACGGGGTGACAAATACGGAGATCCGGCAGGAATTTGCCGACTGCAACGTATATGCCCGGCCGGAATGCCGGGAGTGCTGGGCACGGCTGTACTGTTCCGGCGGATGCGCGGCCAACGCGTATCACGCGACCGGATCGGTCCGCGGGGTATATGCCTACGGATGCGAGCTTTTCCGGAAACGGATGGAATGCGCGATCGCGCTGCAGGCAGCGCTGCAGACAGACGGAGACGCATGAGATGAATACACCGATCTGTGATTTTGCGGAGCGGTACCGGACCGGGAACGGGGTGCGGATGCACATGCCCGGGCATAAGGGCATGCCGCTGACCGGACCGGAATCCCGGGATATTACGGAAATCCCCGGAGCGGACGAACTGTACCATGCCCGCGGGATTATCCGGGAGAGCGAAGATAACGCCGCGGCACTGTTCGGCACAGGCCGGACCGTATATTCCGCGGAAGGATCTTCCCTCTGCATCCGGGCGATGCTGTACCTGGCGGCCCTGCGGGCAAAGGAGCGGGGAATTCCGCTGCGCGTGCTCGCCGGGAGAAACGCACACCGGACCCTGATGGCCGCGGCCGCAGCACTGGACCTGGAAATTGACTGGATCTTTCCCGCAGAAGGAGAGGGCCTGCTTTCCTGCCGGATTTCCCCGGAGACACTGGAGGAACGGCTGGACAGCGGAAGCTATATGGCGGTTTATGTCACCTCGCCGGATTATACGGGGAACACGGCGGATATCCGGGGACTGGCCGGCGTATGCCGGCGGAAGGGCGTGCCGCTTCTGGTGGACAACGCGCACGGCGCGTACCTGAAATTCCTGCCGGAGGACCTGCATCCGATTTCACTGGGTGCGGATATGGCCTGTGACTCGGCCCATAAAACACTCAACTGCCTGACAGGCGCCGCATACCTGCACATTTCCCGGGAGGCACCGGGGGAATGGGCGGAACAGGCGGAGCAGGCGATGGCTTTTTTTGCGTCTACCAGTCCGTCCTACCTGATCCTGCAGTCACTGGACCGGATGAACGCGGAGCTGGCCGGCGGATGGCCGGAACGACTCCGGCAGACGGTGCGCCGGCTGGACGGCCTGCGGGAAGACCTGCGGCGGGACGGCTGGACCACGGCCGGAAACGAGCCGATGAAGCTGACAATCGCCGCGCGGAACCGGGGCCTGACCGGAACGCGCCTGGCCGGGATGCTGCAGGCCCGGGGAATTGTATGTGAGTTTGCGGATCCGGATTTTACGGTACTGATGCCCTCGCCGGCGACAACGGAAGAGGACCTGGAGCGCCTTGCGCAGGCGCTGCGCGGGATACCGGAACAGGAACCGCTTCCGGGCGTACGCTTTGCCGTACGGGAACCGGAAAAAGCCTGCTCCATCCGGGAGGCAATGCTGTCTCCCCGGGAAGAAATCCCCGTGGAACAGGCGGAGGGACGTATCCTGGCCGATCCGTGTGCCGGCTGCCCGCCGGCTGTACCGGTGCTGATTGCCGGGGAACGGATTGACGCGGAAGCGATCCGCTGCTTCCGGTATTACGGGACCGGGACCGTCATGGTGATGAAACAGAGAAACACGGCCAGGCCTGCCTGCCCGTGAAGAGGCATTATGAAGAACGGTATACTGAAACGCTTTATCGGCAGCAAAAGCTTCTATAAAAGCGTGCTGACGCTGCTGATTCCCATCATTATCCAGCAGTTTATCTCCTCCTTCGTTTCCCTGCTCGACAACGTGATGGTCGGCCGCCTGGGGACGGAGGCGATTTCCGCGACGTCGATCGCCAACCAGGTGATGATGGTATACAACCTGGCGATTTTCGGCGGACTCAGTGGTGTGAGCATTTTCGGCGCCCAGTATTACGGCAAGGGCGATATGGACGGAATGCGGAACACCTTCCGGATTAAAATGTATTTTGCCGTTGCCTGCTCGGTCATGGCGGTCGCGGTGTACCTGCTCTGCGGTGAAAACTTTATCGCTTCATTCCTGCAGGGGGACAGCAACGGCGGAGACCCGGAGCTGGCACTGCGGGAGGGCGTCGAATACCTGCAGATTATGCTGCTGGGCCTTCCGCCCTTTGCCCTGGTCCAGGTATACGCGGGCACACTGCGTGAATCCGGGGAAACCGTTGCACCGATGAAGGCAGGGATTATCGCGATCCTGACGAACCTCGTGCTGAACTGGGTGCTGATCTTCGGCAACCTGGGCATGCCGGCCATGGGAGTGGCCGGCGCGGCAATCGCCACAGTCATTTCCCGGTATGCCGAGCTGGCGATTGTGGTGATCCATACCCATCGTCATGAGGACAAATATCCATTTATTGCCGGCGCGTACCGGAGCTTCCGTGTTCCGGGGAGGCTGGTCGGGCGGGTAGCCCGGACAGCAATGCCGCTGCTGGTCAATGAAATCCTATGGTCCCTGGGTATGACATTCATCAACCAGTTTTATTCCACCCGGGGACTGAGCGCGGTGGCGGCGCTGAATATCACCGGAACGGCATGGAACCTGTTCTGCGTGATTATGTTTGCCATGGGCAGCGCTGTATCCATTATGGTGGGACAGCGGCTGGGAATGGGAAACATCACGGAGGCCCGGGATGTGGACCGGAAGCTGATCTTCCTGACGGAAGTGATTCATATCATCATCGGCCTGGTGATGATCCTGGCGTCCCCGCTGGTACCGAAGCTGTACAATGTCGGGGAGGATGTGCGCAGCCTGACGCAGCAGCTGCTGGTGATCGCCGGGCTTTCGCTGCCGATTCATTCCTTTGCGCATGTAACATATTTCACGATCCGCTCCGGCGGACGTACGGTGATTACCTTCCTGTTTGACGCGGTGTATACCTGGACGGTAACGGTGCTGCTGGCTTTCTGCCTGACGCGGTTTACCGATATGGACATCATCCGGGTCTATTTCTGCGTCCAGTTTATCGATATCGTCAAGCTGGTGATCGGACTGATCATGCTCCGCTCGGATTTCTGGGCCAGGAACGTGGTGAATGACCTGCCGGCAGATACGGAATGAAAAAGTTTTTTCGGAAAGTGGAAGATTTCCGGTATTTTGCTCGTCTATATATGTGATAGCAATACGCTGTCAGGAGGAGGTTTATTTCTGATGCGTAAAATTACAGCAGTCATCGCCGCCGTTCTGCTGGCGGCCGGCATGATCGGGACCGCTATGGCGGCGCCCGTGGTCACAGACGGAACTGTGACAGCCTGGATCGGGGAGAACGACCGGCTGATGCTGCAGGATGCAAACGGACTGATCCGCCAGTCTTCCGCCGCTGTAGCAGATCTGATCGGATGCTCGGAAATCGAGATCTACTGCATGGCACCGGATGGACATTTCTTTGCCCTGCAGAAGAGCGGGCTTTCAGATCTTCCGCGGGACGTAGTGCTGACGGAGGAAGAAAACGCTGCGCTGCGCAAGGGTGCCGCGGACCTGCAGGACGGGATCCTGAAGGCCGGGGAAACCGTGATTTCCAGCCACGCAGTGGCATACACCGATGACGGGAAGTTTGTTTACTGGATTGACATGACCGATGAAAAGGGGTATACCATCAAGCAGGCACCGATTCCCGGAAAAGTGACAGCGGACGGCGCTACAGGCGGTATAACCCTGAGTTTTTACGGCCTGAGCGTTCCGGAACCACTGTCCATGGCGGTGACCAAGGACGCGGTGACCGTGACGACGACCGAACACAAGGCATTTGTGATTGATCTTGCGACCGGGAAGACCGAGGAATACCCGGCTGTCAGCCAGCAGACGAAGGTGGTTTTCAAGGCAGACGGGAAGCTGTACTATTACAAGGAAGGCGTGACAAAACCCTGGGAGCTTGAACAGGTGCTGAACCTGGTTCCGGCAGTTACCGCGACACCCGCACCGACGGCGGCACCGACGCCGACGGCCACGGTGAAGCCCACCGCCAAACCGACAGCCACCCCCAGATCCTCTTCGCAGGACAGTGATATCCCGGACGGCGCGATCGGCAAGGGTGCACGGGGAAGCACGGTGCGGAAGATCCAGCAGCGGCTGGCAGACCTGGGGTACCCGGTCGGCAAGGTGGACGGCGCCTACGGAGACAACACCCAGCTGGCAATCAACCTGTTCTGTGATGCAATCGGCGTGAGGGAGCACAATTACATTACGAAGAAAGTCCGGAACCGCCTGTTCGCGGATGATGCGCCGGTTTATGATCCTTACCTGCCGCTGAAGCTGGGTGACCGCGGGATCAGCGTGCTGTATATGCAGACACGGCTGGCACAGCTGGGATATGATCCCGGGAAAAAGGACGGGGTTTACGGAAAGAAGACCGCTGAAGCGGTTGCCAAGTTCCAGACGTACTGGAATATCCCGCTGGCGAAGGACGAGAAGCCCGGTGAAAAGGCATCCCGTGACCTGCTGATGCTGCTGTACGACCCGAATCCGGGCACACCGACTCCGGCACCGACAGAAACACCAGCCCCGACAGCGGAACCGACCGCAGCGCCGACCGCGACACCGACTGCCGCGCCGACGGCCACACCGACCGCGGCTCCGGATCCGGCAACGCCTACAGACCTGAAATAAACATTTTACTGAAAACCCGGGAAGTTGTCCCGGGTTTTTTGCTGCATGAAAACGCTGTTCCCGCAGGCTGCGGAAGAAAAGCCGGAAGGCATCAAAAAACGGTCCCGACGATTGTCGGGACCGTACTTCTGTGAATGATTATTCCACCGTGTAGGGCATCAAGGCGATGGCACGTGCGCGCTTGATGGCCTCGCTCAGCTGACGCTGATGCTTGGCGCAGTTGCCGCTCATCCGGCGGGGCAGGATCTTGCCGCGCTCGTTGGTGAAACGGCGCAGGCGGTTGATATCCTTGTAATCGATGTACTCGATCTTATCAACGCAGAAGTTGCAGACCTTCCGGCGGGGACGACGTCCTCCGCGGGGGCGCGGCCTTCTTTCGCCACGATCTTCAGACATAGGGGTTTACCTCCTTAAAACTTGAGCGTCACTTAAAAGGGCAGCTCGTCGGTTTCCACCGCAGTGAAACCGGCGGCCGGGGGTTCTGCGGAAGGAGCGGCGGCCGGGGCACCGAAGGCGCCGGCTTCACCCTCATTCCGGGAAGAAAGGAATTCCACATCTTCGGCCGTAACTTCCAGGCTGGCACGGGTGGTGCCGTCGTTGCCCTGGAAAGTATGAACACTCACCGGACCGACCACGCAGACCTTGCGGCCCTTGGTCAGATACTTGGCGCACAGCTCGCCGAGCTGACGCCACGCGGTGACACGGAAGAAATCAGCTTCCGGCTGGCCGGACTGATCCTCGCGGCGATTGCGGCGGTTCACAGCCACGGAGAAGGAACATACGTTCACACCGGTAGAAGTGGTTCTCAGTTCCGGATCCCGGGTCAGATTTCCGATAATTGTCAGCTTATTCATGTCTTTTTCCTCTCCTCAGACGTCACTCCGCGTCAGCGGGAGCAGCTTCTTCAGCGGCGGGAGCTTCGGCTTCCTCAGCGGGAGCGGCAGCTTCTTCCACGGCCACAGGAGCTTCCTCGACGGCAGGAGCGGCCTCCTCCTCAACGGGAGCAGCCACGGGAGCGGGACGATTGGCGCGCGGCTTCACAGCAGAACGCTTTTCCTCCAGCTTCACGACCAGATAACGGAGAACGTTCTCGTTAATCTGCAGGTTACGCTCGAGCTCGCGGGGCAGATCAGCGGGTGCCTTGAAGGTCACCAGCACGTACCAGCCCTCGGTCTTGTAGTCGATCGCATAGGCCAGGCGGCGCTTGCCCCATGTTTCATCGACCTTCTCGATCTCACCACCGTTGTTTGCGATCAGGGCGGAAACCTTTTCAACCAGCTCTTTGCGGGCGGAATCCTCCAGACCGGTGTCGATGATGTAGATCATTTCATACCTGTTCATCATTCTTTCACCTCCTCACGGACTTTTGGCGCTGCAATCCGCAGCGCAAGGATGTGCCGAAAATGAATTATATCAGAAGAAGTGTTGATTTGCAAGGGGAACAGAAATTTTTTATCGGCAGACGCGGGTGTTTTTTTGATGTTGCGGGGTGTTTCCGGCCGGGGAAATATGGTATAATTCTATATTCGTAAGCTTATGCCCGGAATGGATCTGGAGGAACTATGCGACTGAAGAGACTGGAACTGTACGGCTTTAAGTCCTTTGCCCAGAGAACGGAGATCGTTTTCAACCAGGGCATTACGGGCATTGTCGGACCGAACGGTTCCGGAAAAAGCAATATTGCCGACGCTGTCCGGTGGGTACTGGGGGAGCAAAGCGCGAAGACGCTGCGCGGCGCCAGTATGCAGGACGTGATATTCAGCGGAACACAGAAGCGCAAGCCGCTCGGATACTGCGAAGTATCCCTGGTCTTTGACAACGAAGACCGGGCCCTTCCGCTGGATTACGCGGAAATCATGGTTACACGCCGTGTTTACCGCAACGGCGACAGCGAGTATTACCTGAACCGTGCGTCCTGCCGGCTGAAGGATGTGGTGGATCTTTTCCGGGATACCGGAATCGGCAAGGAAGGGTACTCCATCATCGGCCAGGGGCGGATTGATGAGATCCTCTCCAGGAAAGGCGAAGACCGGCGCCTGGTGTTCGAAGAGGCGGCAGGTATCGTCAAATTCAAGGCACGCAAGGAAGAAGCGGACAAGAAACTGGCCCATACGCTGGAAAACATGGACCGGGTAAACGACATCCTGGATGAACTGAAACGGCAGCTTTCCCCGCTGGAGGAGCAGGCGAAGAATGCCCGCGTTTACCTGGACAAGGCGGCGGAGCTGAAGGTGCTGGACCTGAACCTGTTCCTGGTCCGGAGCGACCGGATGGAAGCCCGGCTGCAGGAAGCGGACCGGAACCTGCAGGGAATCCGTACCGTACTGGACCAGACGGAGATCACCCTTCATGAAAAAAGTGAAGAACGCGACCGGCGGCAGAACGAGATAGCCGAACTGGACGAAAAGATTTCCGGGGCGCATACCGCGCTGATGGCCGGCGTGGAATCTGTCCATGAAGCCCAGGATGCGGTACGCTCCGTGGAGGAACGCCGGCGCGCGCGCGCCGAGAACCGTGAACGGATCACGGAGGAAATCCGGACCACCCAGGAGCGGATGGACGAAATGGAGCGGCTGACCGCAGAGACCGGCGACGGCAGCGGGGAACGGTCCGAATCCCTGGCAAAGCAGGAAGCGCTGCTGGAACAGGCGCAGCAGGCGGAAGAAGAAGCCCGCGCGGAAGAGGCGGAGAAAAACCGCGTACTGGAAGAGCAGAAAACCGCGATCATCGATATGATGAACCGCCGCGCAGCTGCGCTCAACGACCAGACGCGCCTGAAAACCATGCTGGGGACTATGGATTCCCGGCTGAAGGAAATCACGGCCGGCTGCGAAGAAATGCGGAATGCCGGAACGGAACTGGAAAAGAACGTGGCTGACGCGAAGGTGCGGCTGGATGAGGAAACCGCCGCGCAGGAACGCCTGTCCGAAGCCCTGCGGGAAACCCGGGAACAGCTGGACGCCGCGGATACGGCGGTGATCGAGGCCCGGAAACAGTACGACCGGAAACTGGCGGAAATGCGGGATATGGAATCCCGGCAGAAGCTGCTGGACGAGATGTCCCGGGAGATGGAAGGATATACGCATGCCGTGCGGAAGGTTGTGCTGTACGCACGGGACCGGGGAATCAGCCGCGTACGCGGGCCGCTGAGCCAGCTGATCCGCGTTCCCCGGGAATATGAGACCGCGATGGATATGGTGCTGGGCAACGCGCAGCAGAATATCGTGACGGAAAACGAGGAAACCGCGCAGGAAATGATTGAGTTCCTGCGGGAAAACCGGCTGGGACGGGCAACCTTCCTGCCAATGACCTCCGTACGCTCCCGGACGCTGACACCGCAGGAGAAGGAAACACTCAGCATGCCCGGCTGCCTGGGGATTGCTTCCGATCTGGTCGGGTGCGATGATGAATACCGGGAAATTGTGGAAAACCTGCTCGGACGTACGGTGGTTGCGGACAATCTGGACCACGGGATCGCGATCATGCGCAGGGGCGGGCATGAATTCCGCCTGGTCACACTGAAGGGCGATGTAATGCATTCCGGCGGATCGATGACCGGCGGTTCCGTTTCATCCAAGGCGATCAACCTGTTCTCCCGCGAGCGGGAACTGAAGGAACTGACGGACGCGCTGTCCGCCGGCCAGGACGAGCTGGAACGCCTGCTGAAGGAAATGCAGGACGGCCAGGCGGCCAAGGACGCCCTGAAAACGCGGTCCGCGGATGCACTGGAAGCCCTGCACCAGCAGGAAATCGCAGTAGCCCGGGAGACTGAGCATACCCGGAACGCGGAAGAGGAGCTTCGCATCCATACGATGCGGCTGCATGAGACAGAAGCCGCGCGGGAACAGCTGATGGAATCCATGATCCAGATGAAGGAGCAGCTGTCCCTGGCGGATGACCATACGGAAAAGACCGAAGCAACCCGGGAAGAAATGGAAAAGCAGGCCGGGGTGCTGGCCGCCGAAGCGGCGGAGGCCCGCCGGAAGCTGGAGGAACGTGCCGCGGAAACGATGCGGCTGACCCTTGCGGCGGCTGACCTCAGGCATGAGCTGGAAACGCTCCGGCGGGATCGGGAACGCCTGATCCAGGAAAGGGAAAAGACAGCGAGGGAGCAGGAAAAACGCCGGCAGATCCTGCGGGAGATGGAAGAGCAGGAATCCGCGGATGACGCGGAAACGGAGCGCCTGCAGGCACTTCGGGAGACGGCGGTGAGGGAGCAGGAAGGCCGGGAACAGGTTGCAAAAGCCCTGGAGGAAGACCGGGCGAGGAAGCAGCAGGCGCTGCGGGATATCCTGTCCGAAATGGAAAGCCTGCATGAGTCCCACAGCCGGGACAGCGACAAGGCCCACCGCCTGGAACTGGCCCGGTCCCGGACGGAAGGCGACCTGAAGGCGATGCGTGACCGGATCTGGAATACGTACGAGATGACCTATGCCGGCGCCGAGGAGTTCCGGATTGCCGAAAACTTCAATGCAACGGAAGCCGACCGCCAGGCGGCCCAGCTGTCGGCAGAAATCCGGGCCCTGGGCCCGGTCAATGTCCACGCAGTGGAGGAATACGCCGCGACAAAAGCCCGGGCGGATGAGCTGGAAACCCAGCGCCAGGACCTGGAAAAGGCGGAGAAGGACCTGCGGGAGCTGATCAGCCGCCTGCTGAACCAGATGCGGGATACGTTTACGGAACGGTTCGCCATGCTGCAGGAATACTTTACCGAGACCTTCAGCCAGCTGTTCGGCGGCGGTCATGCCGAGCTGATTCTGATGGATCCGTCGGATCCGCTGAACTGCGGAATCGAGATCAATGCCCAGCCGCCCGGAAAGAAACTGCAGCTGCTGAGCCTGCTGTCCGGCGGCGAGCGGACGCTGACCGCAATCGCAATCCTGTTTGCGACCCTGCGGCTGAAACCGACGCCGTTCTGTATCCTGGATGAAATTGAGGCAGCACTGGATGACGCGAATATCGGTTATTTCGCGGATTATCTTTCCAGTTTCTCAAAATCCACCCAGTTTGTGGTGATTACCCACCGCAAGGGAACGATGGAGCGGGCGGACGCCCTGTACGGCGTAGCCATGGAGGAGCAGGGAGTCAGCAAGATGGTATCCGTTTCCCTGCAGGATTACCGGGACTAATATACATCCGCCGGGGCGGGCACAGGACGGCCTGCCGCAGGCGTGAAGGAGGACAACAACCATGCCAAATTTTTCACTGCCGGATTCAGTTTTTACCCGGGCGGCGGAGCAGTTTCCGACGCCCTTCCACCTGTATGACGAGCAGGGTATCCGCGAGAATGCGCGCCTGCTGAACAAGGCATTTGCCTGGTGTCCGTCATTCCGGGAATATTTTGCGGTAAAAGCGCTGCCGAATCCGGCAATTCTCCGGATCCTGAAGGAAGAGGGATGCGGACTGGACTGCTCTTCCGCCACGGAGCTGACGCTGGCAAAGGCGTGCGGCTTTTCCGGCGAAGAGGTGATCCTGTCCGCGAATGCTATGCCGCCGGAGGAATTCGCACAGGCGAGGGCACTCGGAGCGTTCATTAACCTGGATGATATTTCGGATATTGACCTGCTGCGGGACAACGGCGGAATTCCGGAGACCGTCTGCCTCCGCTACAATCCCGGCGGACAGTTTTCCATCGGCAATACGATCATGGGAAATCCCGGCGAAGCGAAGTACGGCATGACCGACGCCCAGCTTCCGGAAGCGCTGGTGCGGCTGGCCGGCCTGGGCGCGAAAGCGTTCGGCCTGCATGCATTCCTGTCCTCGAACACGACGGATGAAAACTATTTCCCGGCACTGGCCAGCACGCTTTTCCGCCTGGGAAAGAAGCTGGCCGGGGAGACCGGGCTCCGGTTCGCGTTCGCGGACCTGTCCGGCGGCGTCGGGATCCCGTACCGCCCGGAACAGAAAAAGACGGATATCCTGGCGGTCGGGGAAGGCGTGCGCAGGGCATATGAGGAAGTTTTCCCGGAAGGCGGCGTCGGGATCAAAACCGAGCTCGGACGCTGGATGACCGGCCCCTTCGGCTGGCTGGTAACCCGCGCGGTGCATGAGAAGAAAATTTACCGGGACTACATCGGGGTGGACGCGAGCGCAGTCAACCTGATCCGCCCGGCCATGTACGGCGCGTACCATCATATTACGGTATGCGGGAAGCGGGACATGCCGGCGGACCACATCTACGATGTGACCGGAAGCCTGTGCGAGAACAACGACAAGTTTGCTGTGGAGCGCCCGCTGCCGGAGATCCGGCTGGGCGACCTGCTGGTGATCCATGATACCGGCGCCCACGGTTCTTCCATGGGATACAACTATAACGGACGCCTGCGCGGGGCAGAGGTACTGCACCAGGCGGACGGAACGGACCGGCTGATCCGCCGCGCGGAACGGGCGGAAGACTATTTCGCCACGCTGGATATCGATCCGGCGGCGAAGGCACTCGGATTGGAGTGAAAATTGTATGCCGTCTCTGGAAGGTTACAGGAGTCACCTGGATTACAGCTATGCCCCGGGAATCTTTCCGGCCATGGAGTGCCTGCTGCACCGGCCGGAGAAGGTGCGCAGGGTCCTGGTCCATTCGGCCGCGGCGGGACGGGAAGGCGTCGGAAAGCTGACCGCCGAGGCAGAACGGCGGGGCATCCGTGTGGAGGAAGCCGACCGGGCACTGGCACGGATCAGCGGCAAGGACAACTGTTTTGCCGCGGCGGTGTTTGAGAAGTTTTCCGACCGCCTGGCGGAAGACCGGCCGCATGTGGTGCTGCACTGCCCGGGCGACGGCGGGAATGTGGGAACCATCATCCGCACGGCGCTGGGCTTTGGCATGGAGGACCTGGCTGTGATCCGTCCCTGCGTGGACCTGTTTGATCCGAAAACGGTGCGGGCCAGCATGGGCAGCCTGTTCGGCATGCGGGTCCATATCTATGAAAATTTTGCGGAATACCGGCAGGAGTTTGCCGCACGGCAGCTGTATCCGTTCATGCTGGATGCCTCCGTTCCGCTGGGAGAGGTCCTGCGGGAAAAACTGCCGGAAACATGGTCTCTGGTATTCGGCAATGAGGGAAGCGGCCTGCCGGCGGAGTTTTCCGGTTACGGACAACCGGTCCGGATTGAGAGCAATGACAAGGTCGATTCCCTGAACCTGGCGATTGCAGCCGGGATTGCAATTTACGAATTCACCACCCAGTACAAAAAATAAACCTGCAATTGTTCGTACCTTTTTCGAACAACCCTTGAAAAATGTCGAGTTGTCTGGTACAATGGGCACAACCTTTATTCGGAAGGGATGTGTTTTTCATGTCCGGGCAGCCCAAATACCTGCTTGTTGCGGATACTTTGCGAAAGGAGATCGCAAAGGGTCTATTCCGTGACGGACAAACGCTGATGACGGAGGAAGAGCTTCGCCTTCGTTTTGATGTATCGAGGCAGACCATCCGGCAGGCAATCGCACTGCTGGAGGATGACGGCCTGGTGGACCGCCGCAGGGGCAGCGGAACCTATGTGCGCCACGGACCGCGCCACCGCCAGGGAACGGTACAGGTCGGCGTTGTTGCAACCTATATTACCGACTATATTTTCCCGTCGATCCTGCAGGGAATTGAATCCGAGCTGAACAAGGCGGGCGCGGTGATGTCGCTGAGCGCGACATACAACGACCGGAACACGGAACGGGATATCCTGGAGCGGATGCTGGACGGCGGCGTGGACGGCCTGATTTTTGAAGGCAACCGGACCGCGAAGGATTCGCCGAACGCGGACCTGTTCCACCGGTTCCGGGAACGGAATATCCCCGTCCTGTTCATGAACGGCACCTATCCCGGCATGAATGACATTCCTCACCTGCAGATGGACGACTACGCGGGCGGAAAGACAGCGGCTGAGATCGCGCTGGACCGCGGATACCGCCGGCTGGCCGGCGTGTTCAAGACGGATGACGTGCAGGGACAGGAACGGCTGGCCGGTTTTACCGACGAGCTGCATGCGCGCGGTTTTGATGTTCCTCCGGAACGGCTGCTGCGCTTCGGCACGGAGGAACGGATGGGACTGTTCCGGCATGGAGACGGCGCCGAGTTTGTGAATATGCTGCTGAAGCGGGAAGCGGACTGTGTGGTCTGCTACAATGATGTTTTCGCCACGTCCCTGATGGATATGCTGAAAAACCTGGGCGTCCGGCTGCCGGAAGAGATCGGCTTCATCGGATTTGACAACGCGACTTTCTCCGAGATGATCCAGCCGCGGCTGACAACACTGGCGCATCCGAAGGAAGAGTTCGGTGTTCTGGCGGCGGAGAAAATCCTGCGGATGATCAGCGGGGACCGCGAAAAGAGCGTGAATATGCCCTGGAACCTGATTGACCGGGAGAGCCTGCCGCGGGTTTCGCCCAAATGAGCATGGCACTGGTCTGTGTCGGCCGGCTGCGGGAGAAGCCGCACCGCCTCCTGGCGGACGAGTATATCCGGCGGCTGACACGGTACGGAAAGTTTGAAGAACTGGAAATTCCGGATCTTCCGGAACCGCCGGGGGGCAATTCCCCGGCACTGGAGGAACAGGTCCGGCAGCGTGAGGGGGAGAGTATCCTCCGGCAGATTCGTCCCGGAGACCGGGTGATCGCACTGACGATTCCGGGGAAGGAAATGTCATCCACCGAACTGGCAGCCCATATCAGCGGACTGCGGACGGGGGGCGCCGGGCGGATTGTGTTTGTAATCGGAGGAAGCCTCGGACTCGGGCAGAATGTGCTGAGCCGGGCGGACGAGGAGCTTTCCATGGGACGGATGACCTTTCCCCACCAGCTGGCCAGGGTAATGCTCCTGGAGCAGCTGTACCGGGCGGAGAAGATCATCGCCGGAGAGAGGTACCATAAATAATGAGAGGAAAACTCAGAGCCTTCGCGCTGGTACTGCTGGCGGTCCTGGTGCTGCTGACCGGCTGCAGCATTCCGGCGGCAATCCAGGAGATTACGGAGATTGCGGAGCTTCCGCTGGCTGAAACCGTTCCGGAAACGGAGAAAACTGTTCCGGAAGCGGAGAAAAACACGCAGGCGGAGGAACGCGCCGGACCGGTGACCGAACCGCAGGCGATTGCGGATTACCTGTTCACCTACGGAAAGCTTCCGGACAACTTCATTACGAAGAAGGAAGCACAGGACCTCGGGTGGGACAGTACCCGGAATTACGTGAGCGACGTCGCACCCGGAAAGAGTATCGGCGGAGACCGCTTCGGAAACTATGAGGGTGTCCTTCCGAAGGTGAAGGGCCGGAAATACTTTGAAGCGGATTGTTACTATACGAAGGGGAAGAGAACTGCAGCGAGAATCGTCTATTCCAGTGACGGACATGTTTGGTATACGGAGGACCACTACGTGACATTCACGGAGCTGTTTCCTTCGGGTCAGGAGGAATGAAGATGAAAAGGAACGGAAAAATCATCGCTTTGACGGCTGTGCTGGCCCTGTGCCTGCTGCTGACGGGCTGTTATGTGCCGCCGGATGACGTGAACAACGACGGCAACCAGACGGTCAACAAGCCCAGTTTTGATCTGATTACTCAGGTGCCGGTGACTACGACGGCCGCACCGGCCGGTATCGCTCCGGATGAAACGCATGCCACGGCGAATCCGGGCTCTGCGCAGAATACGATTGCCGGCCAGACAGGTACAACGCCGGCCGGGAACAGCGGATCGCCGGACTGGAGCAACTGGGGCAACACGCCGATTCCCATGGGTGTGTCGTTTAACCTGGGCGGACAGGACGGAACCAGTCCCGCACCCGGCTCGACGATCGGCCTGGTAACGAGCAGCGTATCGCCCTCAATGTCTCCGTCGGTGACGCCGACCGTGTCTCCTTCTCCGACCCCGCCGAGCCTGCAGAGGGGCTTTAAGGGCAGTGAGGCAGTCCGCTCCCTGCAGAAGCGGCTGAAGGAACTCGGCTATTATTCCGGCAGCGTGGACGGTGACTTCGGCGAAGGAACCGAGAAAGCGGTGAAGGAATTCCAGAAAGCGAACGGACTGAGCGCTGACGGCAAGGCGGGCGAGAAGACGCTGGCCAAGCTGAATTCCAAGAAGGCAGTTACCTACAAGCAGGCACATGCGACAGCCACCCCGAAGACAACGGCCACCCCGAAGGCAACTGCGACCCCGAACCTGAGCAAGGACTATTACCTGCGCAGCGGGGACAGCGGAAAGCGTGTGGAAACGCTTCAGCGCCGGCTGATCGAGCTGGGCTGGCTGGACGGAAAGGTAACCGGAAAGTTTGACGCGGCCACCGACGCGGCAGTCCGCGCGTTCCAGAAGAAGACATCCGGCCTGTGGGAGGACGGCGTTGCCGGTCCTGATACCCTGCGTGCCCTGTATTCATCGAAGGCAGCCCGAACCTCCAAGGCGGCAGCCAGCATCGGTGAGACCCTGGAGTTCGGCAGCGAAGGCAGCGATGTCAAGAAAATGCAGCAGAAGCTGAAAGACCTGGGATACCTGAGCGGATCGGCGGACGGAAAGTTCGGAGTCGCGACACAGGCTGCCGTGATCGCATTCCAGAAGAACAACAACCTGACCGCGGACGGCAAAGCCGGAAGTGCCACGCTGAGCAAGCTGTACTCCGGATCAGCCAACAGGAGCAAGTCCTCCGCGAAGATTGACTCTTCCGAAAAGAACAAGTCCGGCCGGGACACCTCCGGAATCGCGTCCACCGGTTACGAGACGCTGCAGCACGGATCCAAGGGAACGGCGGTCAAGAACCTCCAGCAGCGGCTGAAGCAGCTCGGATATTATTCCGGGAGCTCGGATGGGTCCTTCGGTGACGCAACCGAAGCGGCTGTGATGGCATTCCAGCTGCGGAACGACCTGACTGTGGACGGCAAGGCGGGACCTGCCACCCAGCGCAAGCTGTACGGCACCGGCAACAATTCCCCGATTTCCTACTCCTCACTGCGTCCGGGCGATTCCGGCACCGCGGTCCGGAACCTGCAGTATACGCTGTATGAGCTGGGCTATTATGACGGAAACATGGACGGGGATTACGGCCAGACCACCGCTGACGCGGTCCGCGCGTTCCAGATCCAGAACAACCTGAGCGTGGACGGAATCGCAGGCAGCGATACAATGTCGAAGCTGTATTCCTCTGATGCCCGCGCGGCGAAGTCCGCCAGCACGAATTATGAAACCGTGCGTCCGGGCGATACCGGCGATATTGTGTACCAGATCCAGGACTGCCTCAAGCAGATGGGATACCTGGATGAGATTACCAGTGTCTATGATGACAAAACAACCCAGGCAGTCAAAAACTTCCAGAAAGCGAACGGCCTGGACGTGGACGGCATCTGCGGATCGAAGACCCAGATGGTGCTTTTCGGATACTAATTGCAGTAAAGGAAAAGGATGAATGAAAGGTTTTCGGCGGGAGCTGGCGGCGCTGCTGACCGTGTGTCTGTGCCTCCTGCTCTCCGCCTGCCAGGGAAATACCCGGGAAAGGGGAGAGGAAGCCGGCGTCAGCCGAAGTCTCCTGATCGGGTATGACCGGTTTGTGACGATGGCGGATACATCGCCCTGTTCCGCCGGCAACACCGCCATCATAGCGGATATCGTGAAGGACTATGTACCGGATATGATCTCGGTGGCCCGGCGGATGGATGAACCGGCAACGGTGGACGGACTGGAGGCGCTGATCCGGGATACATTCCGGGAAGCCGGTCCGGGTGATACAAGCTGGCTGTATATCAGTACGCACGGAATCCAGTGGGAGGAGGACGGGACGTCCCGGATGGCGCTGCTGCTTTCTGACGGTGAGTCGGAGGAGGAGCTTTTTCCGGAGACGCTGCGCCAAATCCTGGACAGGATTCCCGGGCGGAAGGTCGTCATCCTGGACGCATGCCATTCCGGTGCGGTGGTTCCCGCGTTCCGCGGCTCCGCATACCAGCTGCTGGTCAGCTGCGCACCGGAAGAAGACAGCTTTTTCTGGATTTCCCCCGCAACGGACCTGTACGCGGAAACAGGAAACGGGTACTTTACCGCTGCCCTGAATACCGCGCTTCGTGCCAGCAGCCCGGAGCAGCTGGACCCGGACGGCAGCGGGACGGTCAGCGCCCGTGAGTGCGCGGCCCGGATCCGGGCAATATGCGGTGTATCCATGGCCGCCGGATATCCGGAGGACCGGGAGAAGCCGCTTTTCCACATGAACGGGGAAACGCCGCACGCAGTCCGGGAACTGGAATTTGATCCGGTTATCCGGAACGGGGATGAAGTTTACCTGCCGTTCCATTTTACCGTAACCGAGCCGGTACGGCTGGAATACCGCATGGTTACCCGGAAGAACGGGGAATGGGATTTTGACGGCGGGACCACCAAGGCGGATGACGGGCGTATCGGTACCCGGCGCGGCTGGCTTTCCCCCGGGGAAAAGAAAAAAACCATCCGCATTTCAGCTGATGATACCGGGGAAATTGTGGAATCACTGCTGATTGTAATATCCCGTGATGTATCGGGCAGGCCGTCACCGGAAGGCAGCCACGTGATCACGGCGAAAGCCCTGACAGACAAAGGAGAAGAAAATGACTGAATGTACGCATGATTGTTCCACCTGCCAGGTGGACTGCGCGTCACGGAAACCGGAAAGCCTCCGGGAGCCCGCGAACGCGCTGAGCCACGTGAAAAAGGTGATTGCCGTGATGAGCGGCAAGGGCGGAGTCGGTAAAAGCCTGGTAACCGGACTGATGGCGACGCTGTCTGCCCGGAACGGAAAAAAGACCGCAATCCTGGATGCGGACATCACCGGACCGTCCATTCCGAAAATGTTCGGGGTGCGGGACAAGGCGATGGGCTGTGAGGACGGAATTATCCCGGCCGAAAGCCGTACCGGCGTGAAAATGATGAGCGTGAACCTGCTGCTGGAAAATGATACGGATCCGGTGGTATGGCGCGGAAGCCTGATCTCCGGAACAGTCAAGCAGTTCTGGACCGATGTGATCTGGGGCGATGTCGATTATATGTTTGTGGATATGCCTCCGGGAACCGGTGATGTGCCGCTGACAGTATTCCAGAGCCTGCCGGTGGACGGAATCATCATCGTGACGAGCCCGCAGGAACTGGTCGGAATGATCGTTGAGAAGGCCATGAACATGGCAAAGATGATGAACATTCCGGTGCTCGGAATCGTTGAGAATATGAGCTGGATTGCCTGCCCGGACTGCGGAAGGAAGATTTACCCGTTCGGGGAAAGCCGCACCGCGGATGTGGCGCTTGCCTACGGGCTTCCCGTCCTGGCGCAGATCCCGCTGGATCCGACACTCGCGCGGGCCTGTGATACCGGAGTGATTGAGCTGTTCAATGAAGACTGGATGAATCCTGTGATGGACCGGATCGAATCCCTGGGAGAATGATGCAAGAGGAGCCTGAAAATGGCAAGGGACAACCAGAAAATCAATGACCAGATTTTCAGAACCCGGAGCCGGAACGCGGCGGAAGAACGTGCCGTGTCGGAGGAAAACCAGCGGCGGCGCCAGATCCGGAGCTGGATTATCCTTGTGACAATCGTGGTGGCAATCCTGCTGGGAATCCATTTCCTGCGGGGATACGGCCGGGGCAAGGAAATCACCATCAACCGGCTGCCGTGCTATTCCAACCAGAACGTGACACCGTTCCGGGACGGCCTGATTTATTATGACGGGATGTATATCCATCACCTGTCCTCCTCGGGAACGATCCGGTGGAGTTTTCCGGCGGGCAGCGAGATTTCCTTCAGCGTCGGTCCGTCCCACCTGGCCATCTGGTCCGGGGCACAGCTTTTTGTGGTGGATCAGAACGGGAACGCCACATACAACGAAACACTGGAAGGCAATGTACAGTTTACCCGGGTGGGCGAACGGTATATTGCGGTTGTGATCGGGGATGAAACTTCGCCGATCCTGAGCATCAAGGACCTGAAGGGCGCGCCGGTCGACTTGGAAGAGAACTTCAAGGGACTGATGCTGCTGGATACCGGGTTTTACGGCGACCAGGGGCAGTACCTGTGGACGCTGTCGCTGGATGTATACGGCACCGCGGCAAACACCATCATGAATACGTTCCAGGTCGGGAAAATGAATTACCAGCGGGTCTCACTGGGCCAGGACCTGACCTACAAGGTGGTGTATGAAAACGCCAAGCTCCGCGTATTTACCACCCAGCAGGCATACACATATGACTACAAGGGTGTGCCGGATACAAACGCCACCATGCTCGTATACGGCTGGAAGGTGATTGATGCGGAAGTCCCGGAACGCGGACGGGCCCGGATCCTGATGGCCCCGACCGGACAGACAAGCAGCTCACAGATCATCTCCGAGCTGCGTACGCTGGAAGGGGATACCGACAAGCGGTATACCCTGCCGGCCAGCTGTGTCGGCGCCGCGATCTACCACGGGAACATTTATGCGGCATCCGGAGATACCATCTTCCGGGCGGACATGAACAGCCAGCGCTTTTTCGGCTACCAGATTCCCGCACCGGACGGCGCGGAAATCACAGCCTTCTACGGCATTACTTCGGACGGAAAAATGCTGCTGGCTTCCGGGGAAACGATGTACTCACTGTCGCTTCCGCAGTAACCGGACGGAAAAGCGGAACGCGGCTGCGATAGTTTTACAGATGACTGGAGTGGGACGAACATGAAGATCTATGTGGATGCCATGGGCGGCGACCTGGCCCCGGAAGCGCCGGTGAAAGGATCGCTGGCGGCGCTGAGGAAATATCCCGGACTGGAGATTATCCTGGCCGGCAGGCCGGATGAAATTGCCCCTTTCCTGGGCAATTATGACGATGTGAAGGACCGGCTGACGATTGAGGACGCGCCGGAGATCATCACAAACCATGAAAGCCCGGTGATGGGCGTACGCAAAAAGGTGAACAGCGCGACGGTCCAGGGTATGCTGAAGGTGCGCAGCGGCGAAGCGGACGGCTTTGTTTCCGCGGGTTCCACCGGCGCGACCCTGGCGGGCGGAATGTTCCGTCTCGGGCGGATTCCCGGTATTGAGCGCCCGGCACTGGCTCCGCTGGTTCCGAACGGCAAAGGGCACTTCCTGCTGATCGACTGCGGCGCAAATGTGGACTGCAAACCGGAGTACCTGGTGCAGTTCGGCATCATGGGTGATGCCTATATGAAGGGCGTGCTGGGAATGGAGAATCCCCGCATCGGCCTTGTGAATATCGGCGCGGAAGCGGAGAAGGGGAATGCCCTGGTCAAGGAAACCTATCCGCTGATGGAAAAAGCACCGTATAATTTTGTCGGCAATGTGGAAGCGCGGGATATTCCGCTGGACCAGGCGGATGTTGTCGTGACGGATGGTTTCGGCGGCAACCTGATCCTGAAATACACCGAGGGCCTGGCCAAGGCGCTGATGGGAATGATCAAGCAGGAGCTGATGGCCGACACCCGCGGCAAGATCGCCGGACTGATCGCGAAGCCGGCGTTTAAGCGTGTGAAGAAGGCGATGGATTCGGACGAAATCGGCGGCGCACCGCTGCTGGGCGTCCAGGGCGCGGTTGTCAAAGCCCATGGATCCAGCAACGATTACGCGTTCTGCAGCGCGATCGGGCAGTGCATCAAGATGATCGACGGGCAGGTGGTCCGGATCATCGAGGAAGGCGTTGCCAAACAGGCACAGGGGTAATCCCGGCGGTTTCGCCGGTTACCGATATTATGAAACGGAAGTTGAGGAGGAGCAGCCATGGATTTTGAAAAAGTAAAGAATATGATCGCTGAACAGCTGAAGGTGGATCCCGCTGAAATCAAGCCTGAATCCCGCCTGATGGAAGACCTGAAGGCCGACAGCGCGAACATCATGGTGATGATCATGGACCTGGAAGACACCTTCGGCATCACGGTGGAGGACGACCAGATCATGAAGCTGAAGACCGTCGGTGACGTGGTGGAATATATCGCGAAAGTCAAGGGATAATGGAAAAGGTCATGAAAGCCCTCGGGTACACATTCCGCGACGAAGCACTGCTTCGCCGCGCTTTGACGCACCCGTCCATGGGGAAACAGGACAACCAGCGCCTGGAATTCCTCGGGGACGCGGTGCTTCAGTACCTGATGAGCGACCGGCTGTACCGCCGGCACCCGGAAGACCGGGAGGGTTCACTGACCCACCTGCGGGCACTGCTGGTCTGCGAGGCTTCCCTGAGCCAGATCGCGGAAAAGCTGGGCATCGGTGAAGCGCTGATCATGGACCGCGGCGAGGAACTGACGGGCGGACGGACGAAACCGAGCGTCCTGTGCGACGCGATGGAAGCCGTTCTGGCAGCCGTATATCTTGACGGCGGCATGGAGGCGGCACGCGGGGTCATGGAACGCTGCTGGCCGGGTGAGGAAGAAGTGGTCCGTCCCATGCAGGACAGCAAAGGCCAGCTGCAGGAAGAGCTGCAGAAAAACGGCGGCGAAACCCCGACCTACCGGATTACCGGCACCAGCGGTCCGCCGCACGCGCCGGTTTTTGAGGCAGCGGTATACCGCGGAGGGCAGGTCATCGGCACCGGGACCGGCAAAACCAAGAAACAGGCGGAGCAGGCCGCCGCGGTCCGGGCACTGGAGAACCTGAAGGCCGGGAAAAACTGAAATATTTCTGTCAGATGACAGAATATTACAAAATGGTTAATAAATCCCGTTGACATTCCGCAATACAGAAGGTACAATTATTGCGTATATTTATGTCAACGGGTTTTCTATACCCATTTTGCAACGCGGGGGGAAGACAGAATGTCTCAGCTGAAAAAATGGATGAGTGTGGCGCTTGCGGTGACTGCTGCGCTGGTGATCTGCATCCTGGCAGTGGAGATTCCGGTCAGCACGGCGGCAGCGGAAGAGATGGAAGTCGTCGAAAGCTATCCGTATACCACGGTGACCCGGGATACGGTCAACCTGCGGGCCAGCCGGTCCACACGTTCCGCCCTCCTGAAGAAGCTTCCCGCCGGCGCGGAAATATCTGTCCGGGGCACAAAGGGCGACTGGGCGGAAGTTGATTACGGCAAGTATACCGGCTATGTAAAGAGCGAGTTTATCGTCCTGAAAAAGGTATCGAAGACCAAAGCGAAGGTGACGGCGACTCCGTCACCGATTCCCACCCTGACCCCGGAGGAGAATGCGGGCGGATATGTGATCCTGCGGCTCGGAAGCTCCGGAGCGGAGGTACGGGCCCTTCAGGACGCCCTGATTGAACTGGGTTTCCTGCGGGGAACAGCAGACGGGATATTCGGCACCGCAACCGAAAACGCGGTGATCGCATTCCAGCGGATCAACAACTATCCGGATACCGGCCTGATGGATGCCAATATCCAGGCATTCCTGTATGCCGGCAGCCCGAAAAACGCATCGGGTACCGCGACAAAAATCAAGACGCTGAGCCCGGCGGCCGGTGTGACCATGAAGCAGGGCAATATGGGACAGGCAGTGGAGCTGCTCCAGACCCGCCTGAAGGAACTTGGATTCTACAACGGTTCCATTGTCAGCACATTTGACGCGGCGACGAAATCCGCCGTCCAGGCTTTCCAGAAGAAGAACGGGATCAAGGCAACCGGGATTGCCGATGATGCCACCCAGAAGGCCATCTATGCGGCTTCCGCGCTGAGCGCGGACAGCACGCCCACCCCGGCTCCCACACCCACCCCGAAGCCGACGCCCACCCCGACACCGGAACCCGTTTACACGGTTCCCAAGGGAACAGTCCGTTCCGGGACATCCAACAAGGATGCAAAGACGGTGCAGATGCGCCTGAAAGACCTGGGATACTATACCGGGAAGACGGACGGAATATTCGGGAAAAACAGCGTGGCGGCCCTGAAGAAGTTCCAGTCACTGAACGGCCTGCAGGCGGACGGCGTTGCGGGAAAGAGCACATACAACATCCTGTTCAGCAGCGCGGCAAAGACACTGGCGGAAGCGGAAGCGACCCCGGCACCGACCGCGGTGCCGACAGCTACTCCGGTACCGACCGCGACCCCGGTGTATGAACTGGTTACACCCGTTCCGGTGACCGAAGCGCCGATTGTCTGGAAAACCCTCCGCAAGGGAAGCGCCGGACAGGACGTGGCGCAGCTGCAGGAAGCACTGATCCAGCTGGGTTACCTGACCGGAAAGGCGGACGGCAACTATGGCAAGCAGACAGTTGCCGCGGTGAAGGCATTCCAGCGGGCGAACGGCCTGACCGCAGACGGTGCGGCCGGGGAACTGACCCAGAAAAAGCTGTACGGAGCGGGAGCACAGCCGACAACGATCCCGGTGCCGGCTGCCACACCGAAATCCGGAACGGTCATCAGCACAACGCTGCGGAAGGGTGATTCCGGGGATGCAGTGAAAGAGCTCCAGCGGAAGCTGATCGCCCTGGGCTACCTGAGCGGAAACGCGGACGGCATTTACGGAAGCAAAACCCGGGATGCGGTTGCTTCCTTCCAGAAGAAGAACAAACTGACCGCGGATGGAATCGCGGGCAGCCAGACGCAGGCAAAGCTGATCGGAACGGCTGCCGCTCCGACGGCGACCCCCGTGACTGCCACCGCGACTCCGAAACCGGCCGGACAGACCGGTACGATTGCCGGCAGGCCGGATCCTTCCAAGGTGATTTATGCCAACTGGTATACGACAGTGAAGGCGGTCTGCCGCAAATATCCGTATGCCACCGTTTATGACTACCAGACCGGGATTCACTGGCAGGTCCATATCTTCTCGCTCGGCGCCCATGCGGACAACGAGCCGCTGACAGCAAACGACACGGCCAAGATGGTGCGGGCATTCGGGAAGAATACCTGGAATCCGCGGCCGGTGTGGGTGATCTTTGCGGACGGTTCTGTTTACATGGCGTCCACCCATTCCATGCCGCATGAGGTCCAGCATATCCGGGACAACAATTTTGAAGGCCACTGCTGCATCCACTTCCCCCGGACGCAGGAACAGGTGACCAACATCGGACCGTATGCAACCAGCCACCAGGCAATGATCGACAAGGGCTGGGCGGAGACGCAGGCGATGAAGTAATCAGGGGAACGGAGAACTGACTGTGAAAAATAACGCGTTTATCCGCAGGACAATCGCGGCCTTATCGGCCGGGGTTGTCCTGTTTTGCTGTCTGCCGGTTCCTGCAGAGGAAACGGACATTAACATTGCGGAACTCCTCGATGTGGATTATGTGGACGAAGTAATCCTGGAGGATGAGAAGAGCATTTTGGGCTGGGCAGAGGACATTGAGTTCCACCGGGCCAATGAGAACAGCCCGGTCAAATGCAATCATCCGCTGTGCTTCTGGAACATGAAGATGGGCTGGATGGACGAGGCGGAAATCTGGGAAGTGCTGACCCAGCCGGTGACGGTGCTTGAGGGGAACCAGCGCCAGCAGCACAAAGTCCGGGCCCGTCCGGAAGAGGACTGCGAGGATTATGTGGGCTGTGTGACCTATGACAGCCAGGGCGTTCATGTGCTGGACCGCGGGGAGGAATGGTCGCTGATTGAGGCGTATTCCTCCAGCGTGGAGGGATCCCCGGTCAAGGTCTGGGCAACGCTTTTCCAGGGCTATGTCCCGACAAACCTGCTGAAGGAAGTGAAGGTGGACCAGAAGTACGGCATCGTCATCGACAAGCAGCAGCAGCGCATGTATGTTTTCCAGGAAGGGAAACTGCTGAGCACCCTGCTTGTTTCCACCGGTTTCTATAATCCCAAGAAGAAAAATCCATGGAATGAGACGCCAGCCGGTGAGTTCCTGATGGTCAGCTGGACCGGAAGGCTGACGCTGAAGGATGAAGAGGGCGAAGCGAATATGCTTTGTGAAAACGCGATCCGGATCAATGACGGGATCCTGATCCACGAGGTTCCGAAGGTTCCGAGGACCGACAGCAGCGGCAATACAACCTGGAGCTATACCCGCTGCGAGCGCTACCTGGGTGAGAAGGCCAGCCACGGGTGTATCCGGGTGCAGCAGAAAAAGACACCGGAGGGTATCAACGATGAATGGCTGTGGAAGCACCTGAGCAACGGCAGCCGGAAAGGCCAGGACTATACGAAGGTGATTATCTGGGATGACGCCGGACGGACGCTCGGCTATCCGGATGACGACCTGATCCTGTATTACAACGCCAAGCGCGACAAGAGCTATTACCATTCCAGCCGGGAGTGCGAACGTATCCGCGGCTCTTCGAAAACCGTTGAGTTCACCTATGGCGAGCTGGAGGATTCCAAATACCGGAAGCTGTCGCCGTGCCCCAACTGCGCACCGCAGCTGCGGCACTCCGCAATTGATACGGTGAATGAGAAGAACAACCGGTAACTGATAATAAAAAAAGCCAACCGGCGGGAAGAATGCCGGTTGGCTTTTGCATGCTCAGGCTTATAACAGGGGAATGTTGGCGCTGCGGCAGGCTGCCTGGACATCTTCGGGCCAGAGGCTGGCCTGCACCTCGCCCACATGGGCTTTGCGGAGGAAATAAACGCACATGCGGCTCTGGCCGATGCCGCCGCCGATGGTCTGGGGCAGTTCACCATTCAGCAGCGCCTTCTGGAAGGGCAGCTCCGCCCGCTCCTCGCAGCCGCGGATCTTCAGCTGGCGGCGCAGGGCGTCCGGATCCACGCGGATGCCCATGGAGGAAACCTCCAGGGAGATGTCCAGCAGCGGATCGTAGAGCAGGATGTCGCCGTTCAGGTTCCAGTCGTCATAGTCCGGGGCGCGGCCATCGTGCGGTTTCCCGCTGCGCAGGGCACCGCCCACCTGCATCAGGAAAACGGCACCGTATTCTTTGGCTGCCCTGTATTCCCGTTCTTTCGGGGAGAGGTCCGGATACCGGTCTTCGAGGTCCTGGGTGGTGATGAAGGTGATATTGTCCGGAAGCTCCGGTTTGATGTGCGGATAATGGGCGCAGACAAAGCCCTCCGTCTTGCGCAGGGTCAGGTAGATCCGGCTGACGATATCCCGCAGGAAAGCCTCATTGCGCTCGGAAGGCGCCATGATCCGCTCCCAGTCCCACTGGTCCACGAAGATGGAGTGGATGTTGTCGGTAATCTCATCGCGCCGGATGGCGTTCATATCGGTATAGAGGCCTTCCCCGACGGAGAAGCCGTAGGTTTTCAGCGCCTGCCGCTTCCACTTGGCCAGGGAGTGGACAATTTCCACCTGGCGGCCGGTTTCGAGCACATCGAAGGAAACGGGACGTTCCACCCCGTTGAGGTTATCGTTCAGGCCGCTTTCCGGCGTAACCATGATCGGCGCGGAAACACGGGTCAGGTTCAGCGCGCGGGCAAGCTCTGTCTCGAAGAAGTCCTTGACGAGCTTGATGGCGATCTCGGTATCCCGCAGGTCCAGTACGGGGTTGTAGTCTTTCGGGATGATCAGGTTCATGATTCTTCCTCCCGCCTCAGCGTTTCTATGGTACGCATCATATCACCAACGGACGGATTTTGAAAGTACTGCTTCTGTTCTTGACAGTATATGGAAAACATGAGAAACTGTGCACAGCGAAGGAGAAGCTCTTCTTCGCCAAAAGGTGTTTTTGGGGAGTATGGTATGGGAAAGGAAATCTACCTGATTGTCGGGCTGGGAAACCTGGGGGAAAAGTATGCCCACACCCGGCACAACGCGGGATTTGATGTGATGGAAAAGCTGGCCGGGAAGCTGGGGGTTTCCCTGCGGAAGCGGCTCCTGCTGAAGGGAATGACCGCGAAAGCGGCGGACGGGGACCGGGAGATTATCCTGTGCGAGCCGACGACCTTTATGAACCGCAGCGGGGAGTGCGTGAAGCGGCTGCTCCGGCGGTACGGGTGCGCACCGGAACGGCTGATGGTGATCTATGACGATATCGACCTGGCGCCCGGAAGCATCCGGATCCGGAAGAACGGCGGGGCCGGTACGCATAACGGTATGCGGAGCATTATCAGCTGCATCGGGACCCAGGATTTTCCACGGATCCGCATCGGGACCGGAGACCGGCCTGCGGGGGCGGACCTGGTGGAATGGGTGCTGGGCCGCTGTGAAGGGGAAGAACGCGAGCGGATGGAGCAGGCATTTGATCATGCGGCGGAAAGCGCCCTTGTGTGGGTGCGCAGCGGAATCAATACAGCGATGAACACGGGCAACAGGAAGTGAGGAAGCGCTTTGCTGGAAGAGATACAGATTCCCGGACTGAATGAGCTGGCCGGAATGAAGGCCGGAAAGCCGATCGCGCTGAGCGGCGTGAACGCGACCCTGGCGGCGGTGATCGCCTGCGGAGCGGCCAGGACGGGAAAGAAAACACTGCTGGTCATGGAAAACGACCTGAAAGCAGCCCGGGCGGCGGATGATGTGCGCCAGGTGACGGGCGATGACGGCGCGTTCCTGCCCGGCGGGGAAATTGACCTGACGCGCGCGGTCGGCAGCCAGGAAAGCAGCTGGCGGCGACTGG
>JAEEGK010005381.1_pt1 | contig 30978 bp, 16 predicted proteins | sample 8958771 | NCBI WGS metagenome assembly JAEEGK01 (sample SAMN16246547, study PRJNA631951) | gut metagenome | biome: gut microbiome; feature: rumen; material: SC-attached | host: Bos | place: Iran: Karaj | collected 2018-10
TTAGTTGATAAGGATATTATTCAATATTCAAATAACAGATTATTTTAACTTTTACTATATATTGTCTTTTCTATTCTAATCATCCTTCTAAATTTTTTTTTCCTTATAAAATTTATTAAGTTTGATAATTATTTTTTTATTAATTTTTTAAATTTGTATTATTTGGTATTTATCTTTTTCTGTTTATTTATATAAATTATAATTTTTCAATAAAATTTATATAAATCATATATTTAATATAAATTATAATTTTTAATACTTTTAATTTGGAAAAGAAGTTTATATATAAATAATTATTAATAAATAAATAAAATAAATATATAAAAAAACAAAATATAAAACTAATTATTCTTTTTATCAATAATACTAAAAAAATTAGAAGAAATAGAAATAGATTGTTCCATTTTTTCATTTTCTCTTTCCTTTAATAAATTCAATTGAAAATTATAATCTTTTAAAATGTTTTCTAAATCATTTTCTTCATTATTAAAAGTAACAGTAGAATTATTATGATTATTATTCATTAAAGAAGGTTCTAAATTATCCCAATTTTCTTCCCTTTTATCAATAATACTTTCTCTAATATTTTTTCTATCAGAAGTAGCATTATCAATAATTTTATTTATATTATTTAAAGATTTAAATATATGTTCATAAGCTGAAGTATTTGATCTATTAGTATGAATAATTTTTTCTTCTTCTTCTTCTTCCTCTTTTTCACTTTCACTTTCACTTTCATTTTTTTTAGATAAATTTAATTTAGGAATTATATATTTTTTATTTGTATTTATTTCATTATTTTTTTCAAGTGAATTTAAAGTTTCTGTTAAATTTTTAATATGCTTTATTATTATTGGATCTAATTTAATTGATTGATCTAATTTATTTTCTTGAAATGAAGTAATTAATAATTCATTTTTGTTCAAATCTTTTTGCTTGTATAATTCATTTTTTATTAATGGAGATGAAAATAGGATTTTTATAAATTTATTGTTATAAGGTTTTATAAAGTTTTTTAATTTTTTTTTATTAAATTTACCATTTGTGAAATTATAAAAGTGAAATAAAGGTATTGAATATATAAATTTTTTTTTCTTTTTTTTTTTTATTCTTATATATTTATGAAATTCTCTTTGTTGAAAAGGATTTATATTATGCTTTTTTTTTAAGTTAAATTTTATTTTTGATTTTTTTATATCTTTAATTTTATTATTTTCATTATTATCATTTTTTTTATTCCCAAAAAGATTTTCAAGTTCAATTGAATATCTTAAATATTCAATTTGATTTTCTATATCAGGAGGATTAAAATAATAAATATATAAATTATGGTATAATTTATTAAGATTTCTAAAAATTTTTTGTGAATGAGTTTTACTACAAGTATTGATTTTATTATATAATATTGAAAAATAATCTTTTATTTTTTCTGAAGAAGTTTTTATAATTGGAAAAATAGTTGTTGTTATATATGATGAAACTTGTGAAAGTTTTGAAATATTTGTAGTATTTAATGTTGAATTATTTGATATAATTGAATTATCAATATTTGAATTTTTTAAATCATTTTTTTTTATTTTTTTTGATGTTGATGTATTTATTACTTTTCTTTCTAAGTTTAATTTTGATAAATTAATTGATTTTTCCATATTACTTATATTAATATCTTTTTCATTATTTAAATCAATTATATTACTATTATTAAGGCTTTTATTATCTTCTTCTTTTTCAAAAATATTTTTTTTATTAATTAAAATTAATTCTTTTTTATTATTATTATCTTCATTTTCTTCTTTTTCATCTTCTTCTTCTTCTTTATTAAAATTAATATCATTTATAGAAAGATTTTTAACACTATTTTTATTTATATTTTTATCATTTTCATCTTCTTTAATTTCTTTCTTTAAATTCAAATGAAGTAATCTCTTATTAATATTATCATCAAGAAATTTACTATTTCTCTTACTTTCAAAAATTAAATTTTCAAATTTATCTAAATTAATATTTTTATTTTCTTCTTTTATTATTTTATTAGTATTAATTTCATTATCACTTTCACTACTTTCATTATATAAACTATAACTTTTTTCTGTATAAATAATATTAGATAACTTAGTAATTAAATTAACTAAACTCCAATTATTATCTTTAACAGCCCAATCAATAGGATATTCTCCTTTTTTATTTTTTTCTCCAATATCACCACCATGATTAATTAAATATATAATTAATTTATTATTTTTATTTTTTATTGCATAATGTAAAGGAGTATTTCCATTATTATTTTTTAAATTAACATTAGCATTATATTCAATTAAAGTTTTTAAACTTTTATATGAATGATACATAATTGAATATATTAAAGGACTATTTCCAATATAATCTTTTTTATTTATTTCACAGCCTAATTTAATTAATAATTTAACCATTTTTTCATTATCATTCATACAAGCATAATGTAATGCATTTCTTTGTTGATTATCATTAAAATTTATATCTCCATTATATTCAAAATATAATTCTATAAAAGCAAAATTATCAAGTAAAGCTGCTTCTAAAATAAAAGTTGTTGATGAGGGTTTAATATATTGTATTATCCCATTTTTAGAATTTTTCCAATAATATTTATTGTTATTGTCTTTCTGCTTTACCCAGTCTTTGAAAAATATATTTTCATATTTTTGAGTTTTTATATTATATTCTTTTGGATATACCCATTGACAACTTCCAGATGATTTATCAAAGAAAAACATTATTCCTTCTTTTGATATTATAGGAAGCCATTTGGTCATTTTTAAATTTAATTAATATAAAAAACACTTAATTTAATGAATTATATTATTGCTGAAACAATTAAAATTATAAACAAATCTAAATAAAAAAAAAAAATATAATTTTATTTCTTAAAAGATTCAAAGTGCTATTTGAGATAATATCTTTTTCAAAGAAGGAAAAATTACAACAAAGTTTAAAAGAAACTTAGTTAAATTTTGATGATTTGATAAAAACGCTGAAATTTGTAATTTAATTGTTCAAATAAATTAAAAGAAAATTAAAATTTTTATTCATTCAAAAAATATATTTTTTTACTATCATTATACAGGGAATCATCCATTTTCATATTCTTGATTTAATATTACTCTACACATAATCTTACCTCCAAACAAATCAATTATCTCATGTAAATAAATTAAATACAAAAACAATTAAAAAATAAAAATTTTATTTATTATATTTTGAATACTTTATTTTTAATTTATAAATTCCAAATAAAAAATAATTAAAATGTCTGATTTTTTTACAAAAAAGCAAAAAAAATATTGGTGTGATTTATGTCATATATTTGTAGAATACAATAAATTAAAAATAGACGCTCATAATAAAAGTAACATTCATCTCCATAATTTAAATAGCACAAAAAAATATAATGGATATAAAAAGAAATTTAATAATTATATAAATGATTTAAATGAAAAAAATAATAAAAATTTATTAGGAAATAAATTTCAAAGAAGACAAGAAATAGAATCTTTAAACGCTTTTAATGAAGTAAAAAATGAAATAATGACTAATCAAATCAATTTAAATAAGAAAGAAGATTTACCAAAAATAAATTTAAAACCAAAAGAAAGAATTTGGGGTGTTTTTTTTGATACTTATTATAAATTACCTTTTTATTATAATTATCAAAGTAAAGAAAGTGTTTGGGAAAAACCAAAAAATTTTGATGGAAGTGAAAAAGAAATACAATCTATTATTGAAGAAGGAGAAAAATATATTAAAGAAAAATCCAAAGACGAAAGTAAAGTTGGTGAATGGGAATTTGTTCAAGGAAAAAAATCTGTTTTTGGAATTAAGAAAGATATATTGTTAAATGAAAAAAAAAATGAAAAAAATATTGTTGTTAAAAATGAAAAAGATATTATTGAAGAAAATATTAAGAAAGATAATATTTTAAAGGAAAATAATATGAGAAGAGAAGTTCAAGGAAATAATAAGAAAAAATAAATATGATAATAAAATATATTGTTTTTAATCAATATAAACTTTTATTTTTTAAAAATAATGATTTGTTTATACAAAATATAAAAATTAAGAATTAATTATTAAAAGATTAACTGTGTAAATTTGCTTAGTAAAAGTTAAATGTTTTTTTCTACTTTTAAATAATATATTTATTTTTAACAATAAATTATTTTTTTTTCTAATATCTATTTAAGACAAATTTCAATATTTATTTTAAATATTTTTTTATAAATATCTTTAGGGGATTGTTCAGTTCATTTTGGATTAATAAAAATCCAAAAATCATGAGAAACCATAATAATAAAATCAATATAATTAGTATAATTTAATTTTATTAATTTCTATTATAGGAATAACTACTTATTCAAATGTTTGAATTTACTATCTTATAATATTTTTCTTTGTTTTTCATTTAAATCCATCAAAAGGAAATAAAAAACTAATAATATTAATAATTGAAGTTTATAATACTTTAATTCAAATTATTTTGATGTAAAATTTTAAAGAAAAAGTGAGAAAGATAAGAAAAAAAATATTCAAAAAAAAAGAATATAAAAATAACACAAAGATTTAATTTTATTAGAAATCATAAAAAGATTATATAAAACTATTCATCTTCAAATTTAACTTCTATAAAATCAATAGGACAAGTTTTATTATTTAATAACCAAGAATCAATGCAATCTTTATGAAAAATATGATTACAAGCTAATCTTCTAATAATATTTCCTTTTTGAAAATCATTTTGACAAATAACACAAGATTGATCACTCTCATTTTTGCTTTCAGTAAAAACTTCACTTAATAATTGATCAATTTGACTTTGTTTTAATCCTTTACTTACACTACCCATTTTATTTTCTAATTCTAATAATTCTTCATATGACATTGAATCTATTCTACTCATTGCCATTGTATTATGTTCTATATATTGGTTTGTTCTTTCATTGGGATATCTATTTATATTTCTATTTATATTTCTATTTATATTTCTGTTTGTATTTCTATTTATATTTCTATCATTTGGACCTATGTGATTTAAGTTTCTCATAATAAAGGGTAATATTTTGTTATCCTCACCATAATCATTATTGTTATTATTATTATTATTATTATTATTATTATTATTATTAATATTATTATTATTATTAATATTATTATTATTATTATTATTAATAGAAAATTGATGTCTTGATTTTATGTATGTTCTTTTTCTCTCTTCTTCTTCATATAATTCTTTTTGAATTTGTTGTGCTAACATAAAATCTAATTCTTCATTAAAATTGTTATTTTCTTTAATTACATTATCATATTGATTATTATTATTATTATCTTGATTTAAGTTAACATCTTCTTGAACAAAAATTTGGGACTTTATATATTGATTAATTGATTTTAAGTAATTTTTACATTCTTCAATTTCATCTCCACTAAACCTTTTAAATGTATTTTCATAAGTAATAGTAATTAACATTGTTTGATTAGCATTCAATTTTTTTTTTATTTCTTCTATTTCTTCATAATTTTTAACAGTGAAAAAATTTTTTTTTTCTCCGTCATCAATTGAAATTGAAATATCTGGGTGTTGATTAATATTTTTTATATATTTTTCTATATTTTCAATATCTTCAATTTTTTTAATAGTAAAATTTTTTGTTTCTTCTTTTCCAATAATTAAAACTGTCATTATTTGATGTTCATTCATTTGTTTATAATTTTTAATGGCTTCAATACTATTTACATCAAATGTTATGACTTGTTGATTCTCTCGTATTAAAATTTTAAATTCTACTTCATTTTTTTGATTATTTTGATTTTTATTGTTTTCATTTTTAATTGAATTATTGCTCAATATTTCCTTATTTTTATTTATTGAAATTGAATTGTTATTTTCATGAAGATTATTATCATTATTAATGTTATTATTAATATAATCATTATTATTATGATTAATTATATTATAATTGAAATTATTATCAATTTGAATATTATTATTCTTATTACTTCTAATTTCATTATTATTTTGTTCATTTTTATTTTCAACTCTAATATCTTCATGTTCTGGAATTAGATTAACATCATAATAATTTTTATCTATACTATCTTTTTTTTGTTGTAAATATAAAAATGGATTATTATATGGTGACATATTCGGATTAACATTTTGAATTCTATTACTAAAGCTATTTTGTACTTCTTTGATATCTTCATTTTCTTTCATATTAATATTAAGATTAAGTGCTAAAAATTTGTTATTTAAAGTTTCAATAATTGAATCTTTTTTATTTAAATCAACCTGCAATTCTCTTATTTTATTATTTAAGATAATTTTATTCTCTTTTAATTTTTTATTTTCATTTTCTAATTGATGAATTTTTTCCTCTAATTCCTTAATCCTAGATTCCATATTAATTAAATTAATTAAAACGCAATAAAATATAATTTAATTCTCATTTAAACAAAATAAAAGAATTTCAATAAAATAAATCAAAAAAAAAAAAGAAAATAAACTAAATAAACCTAAATTTTAATTTTCATTGACAAATTTATTATCTTTCCAAACTTCATTACTTTTCTTTCCAGTTTTTTTATTAAAATAAACACAATTCCCTTCTTTAACTCCATTTTTCCAATCTCCATCATAAATATCTCCATCTTTCCAAGTAAAGACACCTTTTCCGTTTCTAACATCTTTTTTCCAATCACCATCATAAGAATCTCCATTTTTCCAAAGATATTTTCCTTTTCCTTCCATATTATTATCAACCCAATTACCATCATATTTATCTCCATTATTAAAAGAAAAAACTCCTTTTCCATCTTTTTTTCCATTTTTCCAATTTCCATCATAAATATTTTTATTTTTATAAATCATTTTTCCTTGTCCATCTCTTTCTTCATTTTTAAAATTTCCTTCATAAATGTCTCCATTTTTCCAAGTATATTTCCCTTTACCTTCTATTTTATTATTTTTAAATTGACCTTCGTAAACATCACCAGAAGAAAAAATAAATTTTCCATTTCCTTCTTTTATTCCATCTTTAAAATCTCCTTCATAAATATCTTTATTTTTAAAAGTAAATTTACCTTTACCATCAATTTTATCATTTTTCCAATTTCCTTCATAAATATTTCCATTTTTAAATTTATAAATTCCTTTTCCTTCACTTTTCCCATTTTTCCAATTTCCATCATAAACATCTCCATCTTTAAAAGTGAAAACTCCTTTTCCTTCTTTTTCATTATTTTTCCATTCTCCATTATATTCATTTCCATTTTGAAAAGTCATTTTTCCATTTCCTTCAGCTTTATCATTTTTAAAATCACCTTCATAAATATTTCCATCTTTATAAATAAAAAGTCCTTTACCATCCTTTAATCCATTTTTAAAATCACCATCATAAGAATCTCCATTTTTATAATTCATAATTCCTTTACCTTCAATTTTCCCATTATTAATTTGTCCATTATATTCATCACCATCTTTATTAGAAAAAGTTCCAGTTCCATTCGGTTTATTATTTTTAAAATCTCCTTTATAAATATTACCAGAAACAAACTTCAATTCACCTTTTCCTTCTCTAATTCCATTAACAAAATTTCCTTTATAAACACTACCTTCTTTAAATTTTAATGTTCCATCTCCATTTATTTTATCTTTACTCCAATTACCATCATATTCATCTCCATTAGTAAATATAAAAGTACCTTTTCCTTCTTTCATTCCATTAACAAAATTTCCATTATATTTACTTCCATCTTTATAAGTCATTAATCCTATTCCATCTCTTTTATCATTTTTCCAATTTCCTTCGTATTTATCACCATTCTTATAAATCATTTTCCCATTTCCATTACGTAAATCATTCTTCCATTCTCCAGTATATGTATCACCATTTGACCATATAAATTGACCAGTTCCTTCTTTTTTCCCATTTTTAAAATCTCCATTATATTGATTTTTACTCTTATATGTAAATATTCCCTTTCCATCCATTTTGTCATTGTGCCATGAACCTTTGTATTTGTCTCCGTCCTTATATATCATCTCACCTTCTCCTTCTCGCATCTCGTTTGATATTTCACCTTTATATGTTCCGTTTTGGTAGTTTATTGTTCCTTTACTATATTTTTATATAATTATTTTCTTTTTTCATCTTACTTTGACATTTTTTTTTTTAATTTGATTTTGTTTTTTTACTTTTTTTACTTTTTGATTTTTTCACTTTTAGAATTCGTTTTTTTTAAATTAATTATTCTAATTTATTTTTTTATTTTTTTTATATTTTTTTATAATATTTTTTATTATTGGAAATTATTATTTGTTTGAGAAATTTAATCCTTTTATATTGTTAATTGGATAATTTTTGAATGATTTTATTAAATTTATTTCCTATTCTATTTTTCTAATTTTTATTTAAAAAAAAAATAAAAATAATAAAAAACAAAAAAATGGAAAACCATAAAAAGGAATTATATCAATACATGGAATTATTAGAATATAATATAATCGCATTTGGGAATTATAATTTTATAAAAAGAAAAGAAATTATAAAAAAATTAAAAAAATTAACCATTCTTTCAATAAAATCAGGATTAGATATAGATAAAATATTAAAAGAAATAGGAATATTTAAAAAAGAAGAAGAAAAAGAAAAAGATTTGAAAAAAGAAAATGAAAAAGAAAATAATGATATTGATGATATATGTAATTCTTTATACAAAAATGATTTAAAAGATAAAATTTTTGCATTTTTACAATATAATAAAAGTAAAATCTTTGAAAATGAAAAAAATCAAAATCAAGAAGAACAAAAAACAATAAATAAACAGTTTCTAAATAAAAAAAGGTCTAAAAAAATTTAATAAATAGTATTTTTTAAAAAAGATAAGATAAAATAATACTAATTAAATATAAATCAATTTAAAATAATTATTAAAATAAAAGGAAATATATATTTTAAATTTTTATTTTTTTACTTAAATCTTATAATTATTTAATATTTATATTTATATAACAATACAATTAATACATATTTACATATATTATTGAATTTTTAATTTTTAATTCTTATTCATCCTATACAAAAATAGATTAATTTTTCCTTATTACATCAAATTAAACTTATATTAAATTATATTCTTATGTTTCACCAGAAAATAAGAAAATCTTCCCTTTAAAATTAAAATTTTTTTTATCCATATAATATAAAATTTTTTTTCTAATTCTTTTTAAAAATATATATATATATAAAAGAAGAAAAAAAACTTTCAAACTCCAATAATTAAATTTAAATTTAGAATTTCACTTTTACTTTTTTTAAACCTCAAAAACCTTTTTTTTCTATCATTATAATTAGGAGTTTTAGAAGAATTATTTTGACTATTATTACTAGAAGAAATTTTTTCAGATTTACTTGAATTATTATCAGAATTAGAACCTGAATTTTTTAAAGAATTAGAATAAGAATTACTAGAATTTTTACTTTGAGAATATGAATTTGAAGAAGATAAATTTTTATTTTTTGATAAATTATTACTTGAACTTGAATTATTTTTATTTTTTAAATTTGAATTAGAATCTGAATTTGAGTTTGAGTTTGAGTCTTTTTCACTTTTACTTTTATCTGATTTAAATAAATTTATTTTAATTATATTTTGATATGAACTTAAATTTGAAATTTCTTCTCCATTAACATCATATAATTTATAATGAGCTATATTTTCATAATATGGATTTTTTAATTGGTTATTAAAATAATTTTGGAACTTTTTTTCTTTTGAATTATTATTATTTTTGTTATTATCATTCTTTATTTGATTTTTTTCAGTGTTATTATTATAATAATATTTATTTTTTGTTTTTAAATTTAAAAATGAATCTGAATCTTCATTTTCATTTTCTTCATATTTTATTTTTTCTGAATTATTATTATTATTACTATTCCCACTTGAATAATTAGTTGAATTTGTATCAATTTCATCTTCTTTACATTTTTTTATTATATTATTAAAATTCCCTTTTAAGTTTTCTTTTAAAAAATTTTGATTTTTTTCATTCAAATTATTATCTAAATCATTATTATTTAAAATACTTTTAGACATTATTTCATTATCATCAATCATACTATTATTATTACTTTTATCACTATCATAATTTTGATAAATAAATAAATTATTTTGTTGAATTTTAGAAGGATTTAAATATGGAGGTTCTTCATATGAATTAAAAGTATTAAAACTTCTTAATAAATTTTGATGATTTTTAGATTTCCAATTTTTTTTCTTTTGAGATATTATTTCATAAGTTGGATAAGCATTTTGTTCTAAATAGTTTTTATTTTTATTGTCTTTAACTCTTTCTACTTCTATCCAATTACCTAAAATAAAATGTTGTTTTTCTTTCAAACAATAATTTACAGATAAAGGAGAATTAAAAATAACAAATCCAATTCCTATTAAAATTATTTTACGTTAAAAAATATATTTATTATATTTTACCTTTTAAATTATAATTTTGATTATTTGAATTTATTATTACATTTTCAATTTCACCATATTTTTGAAAATAATTGATTATATCTTTTTTAGTTGTTTCATTTGGAATTCCTTTTATTAAAATAGTTTTAAAGGAAGAAGAATTATTATTTAAATTTTTATTTTGATTATTTTCATTTTGGAAATTAAGGGAACAATAAATATATTCTCCTTTGATTAAGTGAGGTTGAAGGGAAATAATTTCATTTATTTTTTTCTCATTTTCTAAAGTAATTATTCCAATTTTTGCATTATTTTCTATAATTAAATTATATAAATTTTTTTATTCTTACTTCCTATTTTATTATTTATTAAAACACATTCTAAAACTTTTGAATATTGATTAAAATATTCTTTTAAATCATCTAAAAAAATTAAATTTAAATTAATACATTCATTTAGTATATTAGAGAAAAAACTAATATAGAATTTACTATCAATTTGATTAAATAATTTAATAAATTAATGTTATTCTTACCCATTTTTGTTGAACATTTACTGGATTATTTTTTTATAATTGGTTTTATAAAGAATATTTATAATTTTTGTGGATAGAATGAAAAAATTATTTAATTTTCTTACAATTATTTTTTATTGTGGTTAATTTTTTCTGGATACGATTTTTCAAAGATTATCGATATTTAAAACAAAATATAAGATTAGAATATTCTTTTTCTAAGCAAACGTAAAAAAGTTTAAAAAATTAAAAAGAAAAAGATATGATTTTTTATATTATTATTATATTAAGGAAAATTGTATTACTTATTAATTTAAATTAAGATATTTGAAGTTTATAAGAATCAATTGATTCATTTTTTGTTTTTTTGAGCATTATATTAAGAATATGATTAAAAGAAAAATTATGAGTTTTTTATAATATCTAATTCTTTAGAACAAACATTTTTATAAAAAAAATTTTTTTTATGGTCTCACAATCTGTTTTTTTTTAATATATATTTAATTTTTTATATTATTTGTCTCTAGTTAAGATTATAATTGTTTTATTTTAGAAAGTTAATTTAAAATTTTTCTTTTTGTTTATTTTTTTGTAAAAAAAAGAAGAAGGTAATTCAATTTAAAAGAGTTTTTTATATAATAAAAAATGTTTTTTTTTTAAAATATTATATCTTCATATTAACCTTTATTTAATTAATATTATTCCTTTAAATTATTTTACCGAAGATTTTATTTAATTTTGTTTTTTTCTTTTAATTAATTTACATTATTCCTTTAATTTAGTTAATTTGTCTTTTTTTAAATAGATAATTTACTCTTTAAAACAATCATATCCTTTACTATTTTTAGAAGAAAATATTCTTTAAAAAAAATAAAAAGTCTTATTTAATTAGGAAAACCATTTATTTGATATCTAAAATTTTTTTTCTTTTTATTTACATAATGACTTCTTATCTTCTTAAATATATTTTGTTTTTTTTATAAAAAAAAATAAAGATTCTTTCTTAAAACGATAAAAATATATGAAAGAAAAATGAAAAAAATAACTTTTCTTTTATTTTTTTTTCTTTAAGACTTATCATCTTTAATTCCAAATCACAAAATTATTTTAATCATACTGAGAGTTTATTTAATATATTATAATAGCTTTGACATTATAAAATAAATTTTTAAAAATAAAGTTTAGAAATTGTTCAAAAACAAAAAATGGATAATTAAAATTTTAAGTTATCAAATACATTTATCATTGTTTTTTAACTAAAAAACGATATTTTTTACCTTTCATTATCTTTTTTTTTATTTTTTTTGTTTTAAGCTTTTAATTATTTGAATAACATTCTTTAATTAAATTTTCTTATTTCTTTGAAAAAAAAATTTTTCACAAATAATAACATCCACAAGTTTAATAGATAGAAATACTTAAAGAAATGTGAAAAAACTTTATAATAATATTTCTAAACTGATAATTTTTTTGTAATTGTAAATTAAATATGAAATAAGTATTAAAGCAATAAATTTAATTAATTGTAATAGTTTTTATAAAGGTAATTTTGCAGAAATTGTGTAAATTTTCATTTTTATTTATTTAATAAGAAAATTTTATTTAAATGAAGGAATTTCCATCTTATAATATTTCACCATTTAAATATAATAATTTTTAAATGGAAAAGATTATTTTTTTTTTATTTGTTTTTTGTTTTTTATCAAAATAATAACATATTTTAATTATGATTTGAAAATATTTGTTGTTTTACTTTTTCGGTTTAACATTAATAAATTTTAAAATAAACATTTGTTAAATTTTTTGATTTTAACCGTTGGGGAATTTTTTAGAAAGGAAATAAAAATTAATAATTGAAATAAATATATTAAATAAATATTAAATAAATAAAAAAAATAAATAACTTAACATCAATTAATTTAATATATTAATATATTATTTAAAAAATAAATTATAAAATGTGAATAAAATAAAATGGGATTATATGGAGTATTCGATTCTAGAAAAATAATATCAAAAATTTCAAAATCTGAAAAATAATAAAAAATTAAAAAATGTACAATAATGAAACTCAAAAAGAAATTAATGAAAGACACCAAAAGATATTTAATAATGATTAATCATAGGAAAATTATAATAAAAAGAAAATAAAAAAGTAATATATAAATATGTGAAATAATAAAATAAAAAACAATATTGATAAAAAGGGGAAAAAAAAAATATCATTTTAAAGAGAGAAAGCAAAGTGAAAAAGTAATTTTAAAATTAAATTAGCAGAAAATAAATTTAAAAGTTCATAATTCAAACAGTTTTTATTAAAAATAAATCTAAAGTTATTATTATAAGGAATATATTTTAAATTTTGATATTACTCCAAGACTTCAAGATTATCACCAAAATTGTTCTGATTTATATTCAAAAAGTTAATTTAATTTTCTATTTATAATATTTCTATTTTTGGAAGATTCCAAAGAGGTAACTATTTATCAAAAAAGAACTAAATTAATAAATTGATGTCTTTTATAATTACTTTAAGAGATATATTATAGGAAATACAATTAATAACACTCTCTTAGTTGAAATTGACCCTACACCAACATTATGATAAACATATTTTTATATTTTTTTTATAATTTCAATTCTTTATTTAATGAATAAACTTAAATAAAATGTTTTTCTGTAAAAATATAATTTATTAAATTGAAAAATATATGTATTTATTGTAATATTTTATTTATATATGATAAAAATATAAAATTATATTAGGTATTTGTGATTTAAAATACATTATTATATTAAGAATTTTTTTATTTTTTTTTTAAATAAAAAAATGAAGTTGAAACAGAATAAAATAAGAAATGACAAAAAATTCAAAAATAAAAGTTTTCAAAAATCATATTCTTTAAATAAGAAAAAAATAATAAATCCTTTGAATGTAATAAGTAAAAATCGAATAAATATTAGTAATAATAATTCTGAATTTCAATTAAATTTAGAAAACACTAATAGTGAAGATATGGAATATGATATTGATTCAACTTCAAAAAATTTTACTGAATCTCAAAGAAATACAAAGCATAATTTTTATATTGGACAATTAGAATCTAAAATTCAAGAACAAGCCATAAGATTAAATTATCTTTCTAAATATAAAAATTTATGTGAACAAAGATTACAAGAATTAAATCCTAATGAACAATTACCTTTAGTTGATAAATTAATTGTTGAAAAAAAACCAAAGGAAGATAATCCTATTATGGATAATAATAAGGATATCAATACTTTTCTAGATAATGATAATATTGATTTTAATAATTCTAACATAAATAAAAATAATAGATTTAAATCTTCACAAAAAAACAAACATAATATTAGTGAAATCAATGAAAATGATAATAATAATATTAACAATAACAATAATAACAATAATAAGAAAAATAATAATAATAATAATAATAATGCTAATAACAATAATAACAATAATAAGAAAAATAATAATAACAATAACAATAATAACAATAATAAGAAAAATAATAACATTAATAATAATAATGAAAAAAATAATATAAGCAATATTTATGAGAATAATCATAATTATGACAATAATGATAGAAATAATAATAATAATGAAAATGAAAATGATAATTACAATAATAATATTAATAAAATAATTTTAAAATCGAAGGGTGAATTTAAAAATGCTTATAGTGAATCTTTAGATCATTTAAACATCAATATGAATGAAGATTATATTCAAATGAAAGAAAAATATAAAAATATAAAAAAAGAAAATGAAGAATTTAAATCATTAATAGAACAATATCAAATAGAATTAGATAATCAAAAAAAATATATCATATTATTAAAACAAACTTTAGAGAGTGATTTATTAAAAAATGGAATAATAAATAAATATATAACAACAGATAATATAATTGATTTTGTAAATTTAAAAAACGAAATAGAAGATTATAGAAAAAAATTAGTATTATCTCAAGTTCTTGTTGATTCTTTAAAAACTGAAGTAGAACAATTAAATAATGAAAATTTACAAAGTAATAATAATCAATTTAATAATTATGAACATATTAAATATAGAAGTTTTAATAAAGATATTAAGAATTATAACAACGAAAATAACTTTAATAAAAAATATATTAATGAAATTAATCAATTAAAATTAACTATAGAAAAAAAAAATAAGAAAATATCTGAATTTGAAAATTTTCTTAATCAAGCTTCTTTTAAATTAAATGAAGGAATAAAATTAAATAATAATGCAAATTCAAAATTAAAAAATTTAGAAAATGAAATTTCACAAAAAGATAATATAATAATAAAATATGAAGAAAAATTTTCTTTGTTGGATGATTATATTTCTAAATTAAAAGAACAAATAATTGAATTACAAAATTTTTTAAATGATAATATTTCAGTTTTTAATAAAATTTCAAATGATGATATAAACAATATTTTATCAAAAAACTTTAAAGATAATCTTTTATTATTAAAAAATTCATGTGAAAAAATTCCACAATCAGAAAAATTTAATTTAAACAGTGAAATAGATTATAATATAATTAAAAATACAATTAATATTATGATATTAATAAATAGAGAATTCATAAATATTTATGAAAAAATATTTCAATTTGATTATAGGAAAAATTCAAATAAATTAAATGAAATTAAAAATGATATTAATAACTTATTTCCTTTAGAAACAAAAATAAATGATTCTCAAAATTTAGAAAATTCTAATGATATGAATGATATGTATAAAAGTACTGATATTTATTCTAATCAAAGTTCCAATAATAAGAATATTGAAAATGAGAAATTAAAATCTGGTAAAAGAAAAAATTTAAATGATAGATTTCAAAAATTTTTAGATAATCATTCTTATTTAAGTATAAGTAATTTAACTAATCCAAAAGAAAATACAAGATTAACTTATCAAGTTTTCAACACAAACCCTTATTAAAGAATTTTATTTTATTATTTATTATATAAAATTTATTTATTTTATTTTAAATAAAAATTGGGTAATGAAATTTAAATTTTTATAATTATTTTAATTCAGTTAAATTTCAACATAATAAAATAAAAGAATAAAATTTTTATTATAAATTCTAATCAATTAATTAAATATTCTTTTTATTTTTAAATTTATGTTGATTGACATATTATTATTTTTTACTTATTGGATTTTCAGAATTTAAATGAAATTTACTTTTTTTAAATAAAAATCCTTTTATTTTATCTTGTCTTTTTATTTCAGATTTTTTCTATTGAATTTTATAAAAAATAACCCAAAAATCTTAAAAAAATGTAATATATATTGTAAACTTCTATTGTTTATGTAATATTAATATTTTTACTGACATTAATTCAGATAATATAAGAATAATATATTTTGAAAAAGGAATAAAAATAAGTATGAGATATTTCAATTTAATAGTGAATTTAATCAATTTTCATTTTATTCCTATTAACTTCTATAAAATATTTTCAAAATTCAGCAAAAAATGATATGAAAAATACATTGAAAATTTACTCAGTTTGCACAGTTTATTTCATTATCTTGTTATAGGAAGTATAGGATGGTTTTTTAGTATAATTTATTCATTATTTAAAATAATAAAAGAGAAGTGTAAAAAAGATTATCTAATTTTGATAAAAAGAAAAAATAAATTTTTTATTTTACTTATTTTTTTTTGATTAAAGAGCAATTGTCCAAAAGTTTTTAAAAAATAATAATTATAAAAAATCATATTTAATATAAAATAATTTAAAGAAAAAGAAAAATGAATATTTGTCAAAATTAATATACAATTAAGAAATATTTTAAATTATATTATATAAAAATTGTTTGAATTATAAAACACAACTTTTATTATATAGATAATATTAATTATTATATTTAAATTCATTAAATTAGAAATTAAAAAATGGAAAATAATAATAATATTGAAAAAAAGGAAATAATCGGAAATATATATAAAGATAAAATAACAGAAAGAATTGAGAATAAAGAAATATCATTGATAGAAGAAAATAAAAAAGAAAATGAAGATGATAAATCTCACTCAAGTGTAGTATCCCCAGGAGAACAAAAAAAAAGAAGACAAGGACTTTGGTTTGGAAATTTATTTCCAAAAGAAAATAATGAAAATAAAGAAGAAAATAATTCAAATAAAAATGAAAATGAAGAAAGAAACACTAATAATAATGCAGAAAGTGAAAAATCACAAATTAAACAAAATTGTTTTTTTAATGTGAGAAATAAAATAAAAGAATATGAAACTTCAAAGACAGGATGTATTATTATGTTAATTATAGTTTTTATAACTTTAATTTATTATGATTTTAAAATAATTTTCATTCCTAATAAATATAGATTGTTTTATAGAATATTTTATGGATTGATTATTTTTTTTATTCTTCTATGGATTTTATATTTAGAAATATATTAATTCATAATTTAATTAATACTTTTTATTTTTGGATTGATTTAATTTCTTCTATGATGATGATATTTGATATTGATTCAATTTCATATCCTATTTTACAAAAAATTATGTATCCAAACAGTAAAAATAAATATATGTCATATGATGAACAATCAAATATAGAAACAATAATAAATATTTTTCAAGTGATTAAATTAATTAGAGTTATTAAATTTTATAAATTATTCGTAGATTTAATTAAAGAAAATGAAAAGAAGAGAAATATAAAGAAATTATTAGGAAAAATGAATGAGAAAAAAAATATAAAGTCAAATAAAAGATTAACAAAAAATATAAAAATAACTTTAACAGTAAAGGATAATAATAATAGCAGTGGTAATAATAATAATACAACTTCAATTCCAATTAATCAAACTCCAATTCAAGGAATTTTTGAAGGAATAAATAAATCTCCAAAAATAAGAAAAATAATACCAAAATGTTCAATCCTTACATCTGGAAATTCTCTTTTAGATAATAAAAAATGGGAAGAAGATATGATTAAATATATTAAAGAACATATTTACAAAAAGAATAAAATAAGTGAAAAAGTCACTAAAGGGATTTCTAGATTAATGATTATTATTGTTTTATTAGTTTTTATTGTATCAATTTTTACAGATGAAGACAATTATAATTCATCTTCTTTTTCTTATAAATTAATGTGTAGATTTATAAATAGATTTACTATAAGAGATAATATTACTAATCCATATCTTATAGAAAAATTTATTGAGAATTATTTATTTACTAATGTTTTAAGTCAATATCCAATTATTAAAATTGAATGGAATAATCTCACAGTTTATCAAAATACTTCAATGAAAGTAAAATACGCAAGAAGAGATATTTGTTATATTTTCGAACCAAAAAATCCTTTAACTGTTATTATAATATCAAGAAGAGATATGTCAAAAAATTTTTCAATAATATATTTAATTAGATTATTTTATATTGTTATTTGCATTTCAATATTATGTTATTTAATTAATTCAAATATTTATGAATTAATTTTTCATCCTTTAGAAAAAATAGGAAAAGTAATTGATATTGTTAGTAAAGATCCTGTTGGAAGTAAAACAGTAACAGAGTTAAAAAATAATGTTGAAAATAATCAAAAAATTAATAAAGAAGATAAAGGAAGTATTGGTTATGAAATTAAAATTATTCAAAGTGCAATTATTAGAATTTCTGCTTTAATGGCTATTGGTTTTGGAGAAGCAGGAGGTGAAATATTAAAAGAAAATATTTCCAGTTCTGAAGGTTTAAATCCTATGTTACCTGGAAAGAAAATACAAGCTATTTTTGGTTTTTGTTTTATTCATAATTTCAGTGAAATTAATGAAGCTTTTCAAGAAAAAACTATGATTTTTGTCAATCAAATCAGCGATATTGTCCATTCATGTGTGGATAAATTTAATGGAATTACAAATAAAAATTTAGGAGATTGTTATTTATTAGCATGGAAATTTAAAGATAAAAAAACCAACACTAATACCAATTATAATAATATTAATATTAATAATAATAATAATAATAATCTATTATCAACAAATAATAATAACATAAACAATAATCTACTGATAAATAACCAAGAATCATCCCAATCAAAAAATTCAGAATTAGGAGACTGTGCATTACTTTCCTTCCTAAACATAATAAAAAAAATAAATAAATCCCAAAGTATCCTATCCTATAGAAAAGATCCTGACCTCCTCAAAAAATTTGGTCCTAAATACACAGTTCAAATGGGTTTTGGTTTGCATACTGGATGGGGAATCGAGGGAGCAATAGGATCTTACTATAAGATAGATTGCTCATACCTCTCACCAAATGTAAATATAGCAGCAAGATTAGAAACAGCAACAAATATATATGGAGTAGATATCTTATTCAGTGGTGAATTTTACGAATTACTTTCTGATTTTATGAAAACTCAATGTAGAAAAATTGATGTTGTCACTTTAAAAGGAAGTGAAAAACCAGTTAGTTTATATACTGTTGATATTAATAGAAATATTCATCCTGGGAAAAGTGTAAGTAAGAAAGATAGAATGACTTTAAGAGAAAGAAGAAGTTATTATAATACAAAAAAAAAGAAATTATGGCATAGATATTATAATAATATGAAGAAGGATGTTACTATTGGAGAAAGTTATTATAAACAAAGTAAAGGTTTGAGACAATTACTTAAAAAAAGTAAAAGTAAAATGTTTTATCAATATTTTGAAGATGGATTTAATGATTATATTGATGGAGAATGGAAGGAGGCTGCTATTAATTTGGAAAAAGCTAGATATTTAGATAAAAGTGATGGACCTACTAAAACTATTTTGGAATATATTAAAAGTTTAGATTTTGAAGCACCTATAAATTGGGACGGATATAGGGTTTTAACTTCAAAAACTTAGCTTTTTTGGGTTTTTATTGTTATGGTATTTTTGTATTTTTTATTGTATTGATTTTTTTGGTTTATAAATATGAAGATTGTTTATATATATTCCCTTCCTTTTTATATGTATATTTAAATTATGTTAAAATTATTTTTAATATGAATAACAAATATAAATAGCTAATTGATAATATTTCATTTAAACTGTTTTTATTTATTTATTTTTAGTAAAGAAGGTAATGAAGAAATAAAGAAAAGGAATAGTTTATAAAGAAATAAAAAAATTTAAGAAGCTTGATTATTAAAAACAAAGAATGTATCATTAATAAATAATATAATTAATTTATAATTAATATCATATAAATATGAAGAATATATTAAAATATATGCTCTCTTTTTAAAAATTATAATTATTCCTAAATTTGTAAAATATAAAAATAATTCTCATATAAAAATTAAAATTTAAAAAATATAAAAATGAAAAGCACGAATTCAAACCAAATAATCGATCCAAAAAAAATAATAAAAACAACATTAAATGAGTTAAATTTATATAAATCAAATATGACAATACAAAAATATGTAAACAAAAGACTGAAAAATATGTCATTAGAAAAGAAAAATCTAAAAAATAAATTCTCATATAATAATAAAAATAATACAAATACAAGTTCATCAACTACGATAAGTGAAAAATCAAACATAAACAAAGATTATAGTAAAGAATTAAGTTTTATTCCATTTGAAATAGAAAAAGAAGATTATAATAATTTAATCAAAAAAGAAAAAGAACTAGAAATGATAAAAAAAGAAAATAAAAATTTAAAATTTGAATTAAAAAAGAGCAAAAAAAAAATAAATAATTTAGAAGAAATATTAAACAATTTTTTGAAAGAAAGTGAACCAAAAAAAAAAAATGAATGTCCAATTCCAACTCCAAAAGTGATTAAATATCCTTTAATTATGGTAAAGAGAAAAAAAAGTAAAAGAATTACTAAATATATTAGAGAAGAAAATGAAGATGATTTAAATAGTGATAATTATTTTGTTTGTAGAACAGAAGGTAATGTATGATTTTTTATTTTATGAGAATAATTTTTATTATATTTGTATAAAAAAGTTTTTTGTGATGTTTAAGTAAAATATATGAATAAATGAACTTCTTTTTTTTAAATTAAATTTTTTTCAATTTTTAAATAAGGTAAATAAATTATTTAGAATTATTTTAACTCAATTTAAATTTTGCAGTTAAATATAAATGATCAGAAGGAAATTTTAAATTAGGTAAACCTAAATTTTCATCAATTTCTGTTTGTGCTTTTTGTTCTTCTGCAAAAAATAAATTTCCTTTATAAAAAATATAATCAATTATTCTTTTTTCAACTTCATTTCTTATTTTATAAGTAGTATAATCTAATTTTTGTAAATTAAAAACACTTCTCATTCCAAATTGTTCTAATTTTTTTATTGAATCATAATTTGGTTCTGCATTTAAATCACCTATTATTATTATATTTTCTTTTGCCAAATTATTTTTCTTTAAATAATTTATTATATCTTCTACTTGAATTATTCTTGATTTTTCATTTTCTTTTTTTGATTTTAAATGAGTAACTATTAAATAAAAAATTTCTTTAGATTTTATATCTTGAATTTTTGCTATTACAAAAATTTGATTTGATTGAATTATTTCTATTTTTTCTTCTTCTTTCTTTTCTTCTTCCTTTTTTTCTTCTTCTTTTTTTTCTTCTTCTTTTTTTTCTTCTTCTTTCTTTTCTTCTTCCTTTTTTTCTTCTTCTTTTTTTTCTTCTTCCTCTTCTTCTTCTTCTTCTTCTTCTTCATCCTTTTTTATTTCTTTTTTATCATCTTTTTTTTCTATTATTTCTTTTTTATCATCTTTCTTTTCTATAATTTCTTTTTTATCATCTTTTTTTTTCTCAATTTTAACTGCATTTAAAACTTCTTTTTTTTCTTCAATAACTAAAAATTTATCTGGATTAATTCCTAAATAAATTCCCATTTTTTTATCAACTTTTTCAAAGAAATTTCCAATATATTTAATAGGTAAATCATTTAAAATATCTGTTTGAAAATTTTCAAAATTATCTATTTCTTCAATAGTTAAAATATCAGGATTTTCTTGTGTTAAAAATTCTTTTATTAATTTTTTCCTATTTTCCCAAAGTAAACAATTTTCATCAACTTTTGGAAAAGATTCTTTTGTTGCTAAAGTACTACATAATGTATTCCATTGAAGAATTGAATAATTTAATGATGGTGAACATCCTATTATTCCTCCCATTTTTTTATTATAATTTTTTTTTAAGGATTATTGGAAATATATTAATTTTATTTTTTTAAATATTTTTTTTGTTTTTTTTTTAATTTAAATAAAGTGTTATTTTTTAACAACATTGATTTCTAAAACTTTTATTTTTTGAAAAACCAGTATTCATATTATTTCCATATTCAAAATTTAAATTGTTTTCGTTAAAAGGATTAAAATATTTTCTACAAATTAAACAACAAGGATCATTACAAGGAGAACAATGATTAAATTCATTTAGAATGTTAGAATTATTATAATTATTAAATTGATTATAATTTTTTAAACAATCAAAAGAAGCTTGATTATCCTTATTTAAAAAAGGATAATTAAGATTATCATTTAATAAAGAATTATATTTGTTTATATTTTCATTATCTAAATTTTTTTTTTCATCATTTAAATTTTCTTCTTCTAAATTTTCTTTAGAAATTTTCTTTCCTTTCAATTGATTTTCAATAGGTGGTTTATAAATTTGTCCTAATTGTTTTTTTTTATTTTTCTTTTGTTTTGGAATTTTTTTATTCCCCATTTGAGATATATTATAATCTTCAAGTTTATATAAAATTTCATCTAATTCATTTAAATTATAAAAATTTTTTATTTCTGGTAATGTTTTTAAATAACTTAAGGCAATTAAAGATAATTTTAAAACAACTTGATCCCAATCTCTTTTATCATATTTTAATAAAAAGTTATTTAATCCTGGATTTTTCGTTATTTTTTCCATTATTTTTTATTTTTTTTTTATTATAATTTTTATGTTTTAATAAAAGAATAATAAAATTTTTTAGGTTTAAATTTAAATGGAAAATTCATTTTCTGAAAATAAAAGTAATAATAATATTATAGAAGAAATTAATGAAAAATTAAAGATTAATATTGATAAATATGATAATATTAATAAAGAATTAAGTGTTGTTCAAAGTGTTGAAAATGAAAATAGTATATCTTTCAATACTTTAAATTCACAAAAAATTTCTAATATAAAAAATACTCAAATTAATATTAATCAATCTAATAATTCTCTTGAACCTTCTACTTCAATTAATTTCGAAGTTAAATATAATAATATTTTAAATAAATTAAAAGAAGTTGAAAATTCTTTATCAAAAGATTTAAATGAAATAGAAAAATCAATAGAAAACATATTAACCAATAATATATAAAAATACTTAAACTTTAAATTAAAAAAAAAAATAAAAAAAACAAATAAAAAAATCACATATCATAGAAAAATGAATTAAAAAACAATATAAAAATTACTCTTTAAACTCACTTTCAATATTTCTTTTAAAATCTTTCTTAGGTCTAAAAAATTGTTTAATTTCCAATTCTACTTCATTAGGAATTTGTAATAAATCTCTAATACATTGTTCAATTTCTCCAATAATTTTAACAGAATAATTTCTAAACCAAATTTGTAAAACATTAAACTCTTTTCTGGAACTTACAACAATTCCATTTAATTCATCTTTAACTTCTTCAGGTAAAACACCACCAATTAAAGCAAAAATCATTTCTTCCCAAATTATAGTAGTATAATCTTTTCTTAGTTTAATAGATATTTTTCCTCCATTTTTATTATTTTCATCTTCCCACATTGGCATTATTGGGTTTTTAAACATTTGAAATTCAATTCCTGGTTTACATGAATCTGGTTTTCTTAAATGTTGAAATATACACCAAAAATCTTCTATTGTATCAAATTCTGCTATTTTTTTTACTTGGTTTTCATATTCTTTTTTATCTAATGTTTTACCAGGTTGCTGATTTATTAATGCATCATCTGATATACGGTACCAAAAAGAAAATTTCTCCTTTATTGGAGTTTTTATTGAAGGATCAGGTTCTGAAGTTATTTGGGCTATGTTGTTACTTGAAGACATTTTTTGAGTTTTATTTATTTATTTTTTTTTAGGTTTTTATATTTGGATAAATTTTTAATTTTAAAAAAATATTAAATAATTTTATATTTATATTTTCATTAAAATTATATTATTTATAATAAGAAATTATTCAAAATTTTTTCAAACTATACTTTATCATATATATTTCCTTCTTGGTCCTTTACCAAAAATTTCGATTTAATTATATAATCTATCAATAATTAACCAATTTGTTGTAAATCTTTTAAATGTTTATAGTTTTCTTTTTCAAATATTGGATTTGAGATTATTCTTAATTACTATAAGTAATTCTATTTTATTTTCATTATTTATTACCAATATCTTTTTCTTATCTTAAACTTTTTTTTCATAGATTAAATATTTAATTGTTTTTTTTTTATTTTATACATAATTTCACTTTAATTATTTGATCTTCTTATTCTTAATTCTTAATATTCTTTTAACATTCTCTCATTATCTTCTTCGCTTTATCTTCTTGAATTTGACATCAAAGAAACTTAATTATTGCAGCATAAGTGGATATCATTTAATCAAATATAGTTAATAATATAATAAACTAAATATTTCTTTCTTTATCTTTTTTGTCCATAAATTTCATCCATTTGAACTTCTTTATCATTATATCTTATAACATTCAATTTCTTAAAAGAATAAATGGCTCTTTTGGCATTTAAAGGAAATTGATTTTTAGCTTATTCTCCAACTCTTCTTTCTTCATGTTTGAAAGAAATTAATGAATTATAAATCTATATTAAAATTAATTTGGAATTTTTGCTAAATTTCCATTTCCTTATATTTCTATAAATGAATAAATAATTCCTAAAAGGATTCCCTAAAATTTCATTGTCTTTTTTTCTTAAAAATTATTAAGTTTTGCTCACAAATAGCTTATGAAGATATATTTTTATTTTTAAAAATTTAATATTTTTTTTAGGTTTTGCTCATATGCTTTATTAGATTATCTTTTTTGAAATAATAAATTGATTTATTTATTTTTTATTGATAAGGGAATTATTTTGTTTTTTTTATGATTTTTATATTTTAATGAATTTTGAAAATTATAATATATCCTCTTATAGAAGGAATAGTGAATGTAATCTTAAGAAAGATGAAAGGTTGAATTATTGTTTAAGTGTTTTAGATTTGGAACAGTTAATTAATTTATTTTTTGAAAATAATATTTCTTTTATTGACTTATTATTTTTAACAAGAAATGATTTATTTGAATTGGATTTAGAAATGTATCAAAGAAACAGAATAATTCAGTTTTCAAATTTTTATAAAAAAATAGCAATAAATTATTCATTAAATGAATTGAAGGAATTTTTTAAATATAATAAACAATTTATATTTAATTTAGAATATTATGAAAGCAATACAAAGGAGAAATATTATTCTTTAGAAAAAAAAAATAAAGAATTAATATTTTCAAATAATGATATTTCCTTAAAACCAATTAAAAAAAGTATTATTTCTAAAAATATTATAAATTTTTCAGGTTTAAAAACTTTTAATGAAAAACATGAAAATTCAGAGAGAAAAAAAGAAAATTTAAAATTAAAAAATATAAATATGAAATTACCTTCTGAAAGTAATTCAGAAAGAATAAAAGTAAATAAAAGAATTTATATTAAACCAAAAAATATATATTCTAAATTTTTAGAAGTTACTAAACAATATGATAATAATATGAAAAGAATTGTTAAAGAAAGAGAAATTAGTTTAACTAAATCAAAAAAAATTAATACATCTCTCAAAAAATCAAGTAAAATTAAAAATATCAACATCAATAATATTATTAACAAAAATAATAGTAATGAATGTAAAAAAATGTTAAATAAAATAGAAAATTTAGAAAATATGAAAATGGATAAAACTACAAATAATCAATTAAATGAAATTAAAAAATATATAATTAACACAGGATATAAATTACCTAAATTTAAGATTGAAAAAATGAATTTAGAATTAGATGATTTACTTATAATAGAAAAAGAAATTGAAAATTTACAAAAATATAATTCTAAAATTGATAATAAAATTAAGAAAAGATTTAATAAAAATAATTATAATTAATTAAAAATTCCATTATTAAATATTATTGAATGAAAAATTTAATAAAAAAAAATGTTTAAAAACTCAGACAAAGAAAAACATACAGAAACAGCGATTAAATTATTAAATCAATATGCAGATTCATATCATCAATTAGAAAATAAAGTAAAATATTTAATTCAAGAAAATAAGGATTTACAACAAAATTTGAAAATTAATAAAGAAATAATACAAAGTTTTTTTAAGAATTCATCAATAGATAAAAAAATAAATGTTTTAATATCTAATATTAAATCAGAAAATAATTTATTATATTCTCAAATAGAAAAATATAAAAAAGAAATTAGAGAATTAACATCTTCATTGAATCAAATGGATAATCTTAAAAATGAATTAAATATTTCTAATAATAAAGTGTTTGTATTTGAAAATTTAATATCTCAAAAAATGAATATAATTCAAAATTTAAATAAAAAATTATCATTAAATAAATCAAAAAAAAATGAACATGAAATATATATAATAGATCCAAATATAGCAGTAAATAGAATGAATGATACTTTACAACATTATAAAGAAGCAAATCAAAAATTAACAACACACATTAATACATTAAAAAATACAATTGAAAGGAAAGAAAAAGAAATAAAAAATAAAACAAATGAAATTAATATGTTAAAGAAAGAATTATCTCATTTTAACAAACAAAAAAATAATGTAGAAATAATTAATCAATTAAATCAATATAATGCAATGAATTCTTCAATGAATAAAAATGCATTAAGCAAAAGTTATAATGTTATGCATTCTAATGAATTATATAATATTTTAAATACAAATAAATCTAATTTAAGCAATAAAAAAAAATCAATATATAGTGAAATAGAAAGATTAGAAAATATTCAAAAATGTAAAAAAGAAACAACAGAAAAACAATTTGATTTGACTTCAGAATGGTATGATACTTTAAAACATTGTAATATGACTCAAGAAGAATATATAAATTATTGTAATAATAAAAATACAACTAAATTAACTGATGTGATTGAATATTTATATAAATTTGTTATTGATAAAAATTTACAAATTAAACTATTATCTGAAGAAAATGATTATTTAAATAGTGAAAATATTAAATTAAATAAAATAAATTTTGAATTATCAGAGGAATTTGAAAGAAAGAAAAAGATAAAAGATGATAATTCTACTTTTGTAAATGTAGATAATAATAATTTATCAAATAATTTAAATTTGAATATGGTAATGAATTATATGAAAGAAGTAAAACAAAGTGTAACTTCAAGTGAATTTAGAGAAGGAATGATGATAGATCAATTTGATCTTCTGAGTGATGTTAATATATATTCTATGAAGAATAGTATAAAAAATAGTGAAAGAGAACCAAATATTTTAGATAAGAATTTAAAAAATCTTCAAATTACAGAATCAAAAAATATTTATAACAATAATGGAAATAGCAAATGTAGTAATGGAATAAAAATTTAATTAATTATCTAATATTATATGGGTATATTTTAAATAATATATTATATATTAATTTTTTATCTTAACAAGTATGATAAAATTAAATGAAAATTATTATACATTAATATATATATTAACTAATTTAACAATAATTATCATCAATATACTTTTGAATATCTTGAAAAGAAAATCTTTTTTTTTCATCAAAATCAAGCATTTTAATTACTAAATCAATCATTTTTTTAGAATAATTCTTTTTAATTGATTTAGAAAGCATATTTCCTAAGACTTTCATACTAATAATTTCCCTTAAATCAGTTAAAATTTGTTGATTTAAAGTTAAAGCATAAATTAAGCATAAACCTAGAGAATATACATCACTCTTATATACATTATGATTAATATTTTTTTTATTATATTTTAACCCATTATAAAGTGCTGGTGACATATATAATTCACTTCCTTTTAAAGTTGCATTTTGAACTGATTTTTGTATTGCTCTTGCTTCACCGAAATCAGTTATTTTAAATACATTATTTTCAAAAATTAATATATTTTGAGGTTTAATATCTCTATGAGCAATTTCATTTTTTTCTAAAAAAATTAATGGATCTATTATTTGGTCTAAAATATTAATTATTTCATTTTCTGTATAATATCTTTTTTCTCTACTTCTTGTTATAATATCTTGATTCCAATCTGATAATCCTAATTCCATTAAAATATAAAGAGAATAAGTAGTAATATCTAAACATTTATATTCTACTCCAAAAACTTTCATAATATTAGGATGTTGTTTTAAATAAATTAATTCTAATTGTTGTTGAATTTTATTAACTTCAATTAAATCATTACAAATTATTTTTTTAAGAGCATATTTAGAACCATCAGATTTATTTTGAACTAAATAAATTTTACCAAAAGCACCTTCACCAATAGGATCTAATAAAACATAATCTTCAATATCAATTTCAGGAAGAAATCCTTCATTTGCAATTAATTTTAATTGTTCAGGATTAGTTAAAATATTATTTATATTAATTGATATTTCACTATTAGAAGATAATTCTCCTAAAGAAATCATAGAATCTCTTCTATCAAGAACTATACTAAATCTACTTAAAGAAATATTACTATCTTTTTTTTGAGGAGATGAATAAAATTTACTTAATAAAGGTTCAATTTTATCATTATTCATTTTCTTTTTAAAACTTGGTTTTTTATTTATTCCTAAATTTAAATTATCATCATCTAATTCATTTATTATATCTCTTTCTTCTTTTTCTATTTCTTCTAAATCATCATCTGCAATTTTTTGAGATGGTTTTTTTGTTAATTTTTGATTAAAAATATTTTCTGAATTTTCTGAAGAACTTATGATCGATGTATCATCTTTTTCTTCAACACCTAAATTTTTCCTTATTTCATTTACTTTTTGAATTCCCATTGTATTTTGTCTTACAAATTTAGGTTTTACCTCATTTTTTTCGTCTATATTTGTTTTTGTCTGAAATTGTTTTTTTAATTCATTTATATTATCGTGCTCTAAAGTTTTTTTTCTTTCGAATTTTTTTCTAAAATCATTTTTTTTATTTTCTTCTTTTTCTTTTTCATTTTCTTTTTCATTTTCATTTTTTTTAATTATATTTTTAGTATTATTTTCAAATTTATCATTTGTTTTATTTTCTTTTTTTTTTTCATTATCTTTATTCATTTCTAAACTTGTTTTACTTTCATCACTTTTTTTTCTGTCAAAAGCATTATTTAAATTAATTCTTATTTTTTTGATTTTATTATTAGAACTTTCACATTCTTTTTCATTATTATTAATTTCTTTCGATCTTTTTTCAGTCAAAGCAGTACTTTCAGTATAACTTTTAGGAGAACAATTTTTATCTTTACTTGAACTTAAAGTCAATCTATTTGTTTCTTTACTTTTTGAATTATTTCTATCTTCTAAAATATCAATTAATAATCTTCTTCCTCCTGGTTTTCTTAAAGAAATTGTATTACAAACTTCAGTACTTAATCTAATTATTTTATTTTCATCTTGAAAATTTTGAGATGTTCCAAAATTAAAAGTAATTTTTTTATTATTTTGAGGAGTTTTAACTTCATAACTGTCATAAAATGAATAGTCAGTAAAATTTTTTTTAAAAAAATTTGAAGACATTCTATTAAATCTTTCACTGTGTCTATAATCTTTTTCTTTAGAATTATTTTTACTATTTTCAATAACAATATATCTTTTAAATATTGGATTAAAGGCACTTCTATAACTTCTAAATCTTTTTTTACATAAAGGACAAGTCCAAATGAATTTATCACTAAAATTCATTGCATGACATTTACCACAAACTATTATTTCATTATCTGAAATTTTACCTTTATATATTTCACCTTTACAGTCTATTTTATGAAAAAATATTAAATCTTTTGGTTCTGATTTACAACAAGGTAATTCATTTGGATATATTCTTTCTTTAAATAATAAAGTTTTTTCTATAGATTTTTTAATTTTTTTCATTTCTAAAGGGTTATAAATTTTAGCATTGCTTTTAAATTCTTTTTTACAAACAGCACAATTCCATATTATACTTTCTGGTTTTGCTCTAAATTTACATTTTGGATTTAAACAAACTAAATAATTTTCCTTTATACTTAAATAAAATGATGATTGACATTTTATGCACTTCATTGTATTATTTACTATTCCTTTACAATGATATTTTTCCCATGTACAAGGTACCATATTTTCATTCTCATTTTTTTCTAATCTACATGAATAATATTCAACATTACATTTATTACAAAATAATAATATTTCACTTGATAAAAAACACATTTTACATTCTGTACATATTAAATGACTTACTTCTTTATTTTGTATTATTTCAATTATTTTTGATTTTTGAGGTTTACATGTATGAATTGCATTATCTAAAGTATTTATACAATGTTTTCTGAAATGAGTTAAATAATTATATGATTTTGGTTGTTTTTGATATTTTTTCCATTCATTATTTAAAAATGTATAATTCTTTGAATATTTTTCTAAAATTATTTCTTTTAATTTTTTTAATATTTCTATGATTTGATTTTGTTCTTTTGGATATATTATTTTTAATATATGTTCAACATCTTTTAATATTTTATCTATAAATATATCTTTTGTTTTTCTTAAAATATCATAAAAATTATCAATATATTCTTCTTCTAATATTTCATTTGCTTTTTTTAATATATTTTTATTTATGGTAATTGTTTTTTTTATATTT
>JAEEGK010005383.1_pt1 | contig 30968 bp, 24 predicted proteins | sample 8958771 | NCBI WGS metagenome assembly JAEEGK01 (sample SAMN16246547, study PRJNA631951) | gut metagenome | biome: gut microbiome; feature: rumen; material: SC-attached | host: Bos | place: Iran: Karaj | collected 2018-10
CGCTTCCGTAGTTCCCTATTAAAACATATACTCTTTTCATTGCTTACACCATGGTTTATTTTTTACATTTGCTATTGTACCACTTCCCAAGCTCTTTATAAATCGGCAAAACGACGAAAATATGATCCGTTTTTTGGGCAATTTGCACAAACGCTTTCTTGAGGTTTAAATATTATTGTTGACATAATTTCAACAATTTCAACACAGTTTTCAACAAAAGCCATAAAAAAAGAACTCTGATCATTCAGAGTTCTTTTCATATTTGTCCGGTGATAATCAGATCCTGTCTGATATCAGTCTTTTAAAGTACGGAGAGAATTGAACAATGTGAGGGCAAAAGCACCCGCATCGCAGAGAGCTGTGACGAAAAGCGCATAGTTTCCGAGAACGCCGGAGGCGCATAAGATCATAATAATTAGTTTCAAAGCCAGGGAACCGATTATGTTCTCCCTTGTAATCCGTAAGGTCTTTTTTGATATCACAACGGCTTGCGCGACCTTTTTGATATCCCCGTCCATAATAGCGACGTCAGAAGCATCCAGAGCTTTATTTGAGCCCAGCGCTGCCACGGCTATCCCTACATCTGACCTTGCCATAACGGGAGCGTCTTTTGAACCGTCGCCGACGAAGGCGAGAGTTGTCTTTTCATTTTTGTGCTTCATGAGGTATTCCACAGCCTCGATCTTCTCTGAAGGAAGAAGTTCGGCTTTCAGCATATCAAAACCGAGAGACGAGGCGAGGGGTTTTGCTGCGGAATGGACGTCCCCGGTCACCAGAACAGTCTGTTCAACGCCTTGGAATTTAAGATTTTCAAGCGCCTGTCTTGCTCCGGCCTTTACCTTTTCCCTGATAAGTATATAGCCTGCATATACTCCGTTAATTGAAACAAAAACAGGCGTTCCGGGGACAGCAGGAGCGGTAAACTCTATTTTCTTTTCTTCCATAAAGGCGGCATTGCCGACCAGGACATCTTTTCCGTTGAAGCTTGCGCTCACTCTCCTGCCCTGGACCTCTTCGATGTTAAGAGCTCCTGCGTTTCTGGATCTAGGCAGATTGCATGCCTCTCTCAGTGCCGCTGCTATGGGATGGGCGGAGCAGCTCTCTGCTACACCTGCGGTCGTCAGAAGTTCTCCTTTGGAAACTCCGGGCTCGGGTATAACGTCAGATACCGTATATTTCCCTTCCGTTACGGTCCCTGTCTTGTTCATCACGACGACAGAGAGCTTTGAAAGCGCTTCCATTACTCCGGAGCCTTTAATAAATATCCCGTCTTTTGAAGCGCTGCCCGTGCCGCAGAAATATGCAAGCGGGACGGATGCCAGCGGAGCACTGAGGCACGCGAGTATCAGAAATGCAAGAGCCCTTCCGGGCCATTCGCTCCAATTTCCCGTTATAAGCGAAGGGACAACTGCCAGAATGAGAGCTATGGCAATAACAGCAGGAGTGTAAATGCTCTTAAACCGGCTGAGAAGATTTTCCTGATCTGACCTTCGCTCCGAAGACTCCTCGACTGTCTCGAGTATGCGGGAGGCAGCAGACCTGCTGAAATCCGATACGACTTTTACTCTGATCGGTGAAGAGACATTTATGCATCCGGAGATCGCCCTGTCTCCGACTGTCACGTCTTTAGCTTCTCTGTCACCTGTCAGCGGAGAAGTGTCGAGAGATGAGATGCCTTCAATTATCACGCCGTCAAGAGGTACTCTCTCCCCCGGAGAAACGACGATAACATCTCCTCTTGCGACTGTTGATGGCCTTACCTTAAAGACCCCCGCGGCAGTCTCTACAAAGGCAGCTTCCGCGAGTATATCCATGTGTTCTCCCACGGATCTGCGGCTTTTTAAAGCGGCAAAGGCCTCGATCAGCCTTCTGGCAGAACACAGGAGTATTATTATAACACCGGAAGCGTATCTTCCGAGACAGAGGGCCCCTGCAGAAGCGATCGTCATAAGAAGGCATTCATCAGTAAACTCCCTGTTGATAAGCCCGGATCCTGCCCTGATCATCACGTCATATCCTGATGCAAGATATACAGCGAAAAAAGTGATAAACCGGACCGCTCCGTTTGTCGGGAGAAAATGAACTGCAATAAGCAGTACGGCGCAGACGATTACGCGTATTACATCTGCTTTTTTGATCTCTCCTTCACTCTTTTTCGTGTTTTTGCTCCTGGTAACGTGTTTTACTGTTTTCCTGTCGTGTTCAGCCATCTGGATATCTCCGTATATTATTAAAAGATCCGTTTGCCTTCTGTCGAATAGTAATATTATAACCGATATGTGTCAAAATAAAAATAGATTTTACTTTAGTCTTTGCCAAGGCTATAATGATCGTACAGAAGATGTATGATCCGCATATTACGCATATTAAATGAGACCGCAGGGAAAACGAAATGAAGAAGTACGGAACCAGAAAACTGACAATGCTCGCGATGACTATGGCCGTCGCCATGGTCCTCTCATACATAGAAAGCCAGATCCCGGCCTTTGTTGCTGTGCCCGGAGTCAAGGTCGGGCTTGCAAACATCGCCGTTATATTTGCTCTCTACAGGTTCGGCTTTAAGGAAGCCTGTCTGGTTTCGGTCGTGAGGGTGCTCGTCATGTCGATGCTTTTCGGACTCGGGGCGATCTTCTACAGCATGGCAGGCGCAGTACTCAGCCTGCTGGGAATGGTTATTCTCAAGAAAACGGGCCTTTTCTCGGAGATATCTGTAAGCGTTGCTGGCGGAGTCCTTCACAATCTGGGGCAGATAATCGCTGCCTGCATTATTCTCGAGACAAATGCTGTAAAGTATTATCTTCCTTTTTTAATACTCAGCGGAGTTTTGGCCGGGGCAGTGATCGGCACAGCCGCAGGATTTCTGATCAGGCGTATTAAAATTGACTGAAGCGGATCTCACAAAATTTACATTTAGGTCATTGTTTTTGTATATGAAATGATATAATCGGACCAACAGGAAAACCTGACAAAATGAAAAGGAGATAAGAATATGAATTTCGACCCTAAAGAGATAGTTAAAAAAATAAAAGAGCTGGTTGCCAAAGGCAATGTCAGCCGCATAGTTGTTGAAAAAGACGGAAAAGAGGTAGTAAATATCCCCGTCACTGCAGGTGTCGTCGGCGGAGTTGTGGGACTCGCAGTTGCCAAATGGGCGCTTCTGCTTGCTGTTCTCGCCACTGTCGGCTTCGGCTGCACTGTATACGTTGAAAAAGACGACGGAAGCATAGTCGACATTCTCAACAGGGAGACCGGTGCCAAGATCCGCAGCAAAGCCCAGGATGTTGCCGAGAAAGTCAAAGACACAGTTGCAGACTTTACATCCGGCGAAAACGAAGACAAGTCCGGTGATGAAGAAGAGATCGTCGCCGAGGTCTTCGAGTATGACGACGGAGACAAGAATCAGGAGCAGTAACAGAAACTAAAGATACAGCCCGCACGGCAGTGATGCTGTGCGGGCTGTGTTTTTACGGTGCTGTTTTCAGTTTTTAAAGGAGAATTTGCTCTCCTCACCTCTTATGAGCCTCCCGATGTTTTCCGAGTGCCTTATAAAAACAAGCACGGCAAATATTATGCATATCAGAAGAGCCCACTTTTCCGTACCGAAAAGAGGCAGGGAAGCGACCCCGAAGAATGCTCCGCTGAGGGTTGCGAGAGACATAAACCTGAAAACAAGCAGTACGATTATCCATACGGCAATGGCGACAAGCCCTGCCTTCCAGTTTACGAAAAACAAAGTTGTCACGCCAACCATAACTCCCTTTCCGCCTCTGAAGCTGTGCCAGAGCGGGAAGTCGTGCCCCAGCATAGCGAAGAGGCCTGTCCAGGCGGCTCCCAGCTGATACGGGTGCCCGAAACGTGAAAAAAGAGGCGCGAATACGGAGACCACAAGAGCTGCTTTGCAGAAATCCACAGCCATTACAAGATATGCCGTGTTCCCGAAATTTCTTTTGAAATTCGTAAACCCGGGGTTGCCGCTTCCGAGATCGCGTATATCCCGCTTATAGAACAGCTTCGACGCTATCACAGCGGGATTTATGCTTCCTGCGAGATAACCGCAGACTGCCGCTAATGCAAATAAAATAAAATCAGACATATAAAAATATCCTCATATATTTCAGAAAGGCTCGGTATTATCGCCGGAAGAAATCAGTATAAGGCTCAGGACCACTCCCGCGACAAGACCTCCCAGATGGGCGTACCCGTCTACATAAGGGTCCGCGAATCCGGAGAGAAGCGCGAGGACAAGGTAGATCGCAAACCGCCTTACCGGAGTCTTTACGCCGTGCTTTGAGTCCTTCAGAAAACTGACCAGCAGAAAGCCAAAAAGTGCGAACACAGAGGTCGAAGCACCGACTGAGACGACTGCTTCTCCGACCGAAGACGCGTGCCAGAAAGAAAAGAGGTTTCCGAGTACTCCCCCGCCGAGATAAAGTGCGAGAAATCTGATCCTTCCGATACGGCTTTCCGCGGCATCTCCAAGAAAAAGCAGGCCGAGCATATTGCTTCCGAGATGTCTCAGACTGCCATGCAAAAAAAGCGCTGTAATAAGACGCCAGTACTGGCCTTCCGCAATGAACGGAGGAAATGCAGCTCCGAGCTCCAGCATGTGTGAAGCAGTAAGCCCTTCTCCGGTGTTTTCCAGGGCAAATAATAGTGCATTGAGTATTATGATCGCGAAAGTCAGGATACTCTTTTTCTCTCTGTGGAAGATAGTTTCGATTGCGTCGTCTCTGTCCATAAGACTATTTTAGCAAAAAAAACAAATCTTGTATACCGATATCGGCTATTGTTTACAAAGCATTCAGACAAAAAACACCGGGCCGACATACCTTATCGTCCCGGTGTTTCTGTTATGGTGGAGAGTGGCGGGCTCGAACCGCCGACCTTCCGCGTGTGAGGCGGACGCTCTGACCAGCTGAGCTAACCCTCCAAAGCTTTTAAATAATAGCATAAGAGTTTTTAATTTTCAAGGACAATTGTTTTTCTTGACATTGACCCCGTTTTTTGCTAATATCATCAGGCAATTGAATATGCGCGAGTGGTGGAATTGGCAGACTCGCTAGATTCAGGTTCTAGTGTCCACTCCGGACGTGCGGGTTCAACTCCCGCCTCGCGCACCAAAGAAAATGCCCGAAATCGTGAGATTTCGGGCATTTTTCTGACTTTTTGCGGCTGTTTGATCACAGCCAGGCTTGCCAGAAGCCCGAACATCTAACAAAACATCTAACAACTTTTTTCAAGGGAAAAATCGACTTTTGCAGTGTACATCTAAGCAAGCAAATCGCCGAGCACCTGCGCAGTGTTTTTCTTGCCTTCCAGCGAAACATGCGTGTAAATATCAAGCGTGGTAGACGCCTTCTCATGGCCGAGAAATTCCTGCACCTGCTTGATTGTATGGCCGCCGTTGACCAGAATGCTGCCCGCCGTGTGCCGCAGGTCGTGGAAACGGATCTTCGGAAGATTGTTTTGACGAAGCACCTTCTCAAATCGTCTGCTCACATATTCCGGCAGGTAGGTCGTGCCATCCGGCCATTGGCAGAGGTGCTCGTCGCAGGAGTATTTCCGCCCCGTGAGCTTCCGATCATCTTCCTGCTTTTCCCAAAGCTTTTGCAGATACGCCTTGAGCGCGTCCGGCATGAACAGATCCCGCTTGCTGGCTTTGCTCTTGGTCTTCTCCTGCTCCGAAACCGTGCGGAACCGGACGACCGTGTTGCGGATGTGGACGATCCCGTTTTCCATGTCCACGTCCTTCCAGCGCAGACCCACTACCTCCGAGCGCCGCAGACCGAGGAAGAGCCCCAGATATACCGCAGGCTCGACGGGGTCGCCCTGCACTGCCACCAAAAGCTTCTTGGCCGTGCTGATTTCGTAGGCCGTTCCTTCAAAGTGTTCGTCCTGCTTTGCTGAGACCGTTACACCGGCGCAAGGATTGTAGGCCAACTCACCCATGGCCACAGCCTCCTTGAAAACACCATTGAGAATGACCAGGTGCTTTCGGATGCTCTTACGGGACTGCCCTGCGTCCTCCTTTGAACGGACGTACAGTTGAATCACCCGCGGCGTCACATCGCCCAGCCGCATCTTTTTATTCTCAAAGTAGGTCTTGATGTGTACCTCATAGGTGTTTCGGTAGGCCTCATAGGAATCCGAACGCAGGGTTTTCTTCTTCTGCTCCAGCCAATCCTCAATGGCCGCAATCAGATCCTTGTCTGCGCCGTAGTATTCAGTTTTGGAGAGCGTGTCCAGCCATTCAGCAAGCATCCGCTCAGCTTTCAGTTGATTGGAGCGTGTCTCACGCTGATTCTTTCCCTTGACTTTGATTCTTGTGGATTTGAATTTCTGTTTACATGTGCCGCTCTTGTCCGGCACGCGAACGACCATCTGGTAGATGCCGTTCTTTTCCTGTAAGCTGCCTGTGACCTTCATTGATTACCTCCTTCATGGATCAGGCGCTTACCTGCTTCAACTCTATTATACATACCGTGATCGACATAATCAAACAGAGATTTCTTCGGAATGCGGATCGCGTTTCCGACCTTGATGGATTTGATCTGGCCGGAATTGACCAGTTCGTAGGCCTTCGTGCGCCCAATGCTGAGCGCGGTTCTGAGATCGTTGACGGACATAATGTCCGGATACTGATTAAACATTCGCATTCCTCCTCACAAAATAGAAAACAACTGAAAACATCCGTACATCCGTACATCTGTACGCAGCGAATGGTACGCTGGTACGGATGTACGGATAATTTGATTTGTTTTTCGTTTTTTCAGCCCGGTACCCAAACGAGGGTTTTAATGCCAACGAAGCCCCGAACCCGCTTGCCGCTTTCAATATAGACGCTGTTGCTGGCTTCCAGACCGTATTGATCTGCATTCTCTGACAGATACAGGCTGAAGGAGCGAGAGGATAACGGCTTCACCGCGTTGTCCTCGCACCAGATCTGATAGACGGCATAAAGTGATTTCGTGCTGGCTTTTTCACCGGGAACAAAGGCCACGTAGCCGGATGAGGCGAGAAAGTCCACAATGTTGTTCCCATCAGAGATCGCCTGCGCCATGTTGTCTCTGGCCTGCTCCGAAAGGGTAAACTTGTAGTTCTGTGCGATCAGCCGCCACAAGCCTTCCAGGCACCAGAGCAGGATACCCTCCTTTTCCTCTTTCAGCTTGTCTGCCAGATCCGGATCGTCCACACGGTCCGGGTCTTTTCGTTTGGCCGTCAGAATGATCTGCCGCCGGAAAAAGCCGTGGCTTCTGTCATACAGCGCCTTGATGGAGCCGTTGCCGAAGCAGAGAAAACGCACGTAGAGCTCGCCCTGGTAGCTCTGTTTGCTTTTCTTCTCCAGGTCGAGCGGAAGATCTGCTGTGATAATCAGCTTTAAGTAGTTGGTTTGCGGCAGGGCTTCCATCTTCATATCGTCGTCCACCATCACGAGGACGTTTTCCAAATCAGCTCTGGCGAAACGGTTGGTCTCGACCTTGGCCAGACTGCCGTTTGCCATGCTGTCCCCGAAAATTGCACGGAGTACGGAACCAATCCGGCTCTTTCCTTCGCCGCCCTGCCCGATGATCATCAGCATCTTCTGAGCCTTGGTTGTCGGGATCAGACAGTAGCCCATGAACTCCTGCAGCGTCAGAATATCCTCAGGCTCCAACAGCTCTTGGGTAAAAGACAGCCAGCGTTTCGGTTTCGGTGCTTCCGGCTGAAAAGAGATCGGCAGTCGGTTCCGGCAAAACTCCTTTTCTTCCGTGAACAGTCCGTCCAGGAAGATCGTGCCGTTGGCAAGATGAATCCGATCCGGTGTAACCGGCAGCGTTTCCCGATGCGCTTCCTCCCGGAGCACCTCCAAAAGACTATCCACCTTTTTGGAGAGCCCTTGTTTTACATGGGATTTGAGCTTTTCATAGATCCTCTTTTTGAGGCTCCGTTCGTCGCTGATACGCCCGTCCACGGTGAAGAAGCTGCCCTTGAAGCAGATCATGGGCGTTTCCTCCAACAACTCCTGGCAAAAGGCCACCTCGTTGATCTTGTCTTTCGCAATCCAGTCAGCAACTTGCTTTTTTGTCAGCTGGTTGACCTCGTTTGTTTCATTTCTCTCGTTCAATTCGTTTTCCATTCTTTTCCTTTCTCCTGTCATCGTGCATAACCCCTTTTCGTCTTAATCCTTCATCACGTATGCGTTTAAAATGGCGTCCGCTGCCAGATAGGTCTGTACCAGCACCTTCCGCATTTGTGGTGCGTCGATCAGGTGTGTGCTTTCCGCAATCTTCAAAAGTTGTTCCACATTGTAGCCAGCCCGGCGGATATCCCGGATCAAGATCGGAATGTCGGGTGACGGCGCTTGCTTGACCTCTTTCCCGGTGATTGCTCGGCGACAGAATTCCTCCCGGGAAAAGCCGGATTGCTTGGCCTTTGCGTTCAGATCCGCCAGTTCTTCAGCAGTGAGACGGATCTTGATTTCATTCGTTCTTTTCTTCATTCTTCACCTCCAGATCAAGGGGTTACAGGGGAGTTCCCCCCTGAGAAATTGTATCGTGTCCCCACGATACGTTGCTTGCTACACCACGAGACACAGCCCCCGCAGGGTTAAAACCCTCCGGTCTGGCTGTGTACCGCAGGCCTGTTGGAGTAAATGGATACCTTACGGAGCGTTTTACCAGATGAAAAAGCATTGGCGTCAAATTGACGTCAATCGCCGTTGAAGCGTTGCGTAATGACGCCATTATGACGTCATCTAAACAACTCAAGGTCATCCAATCTGCATGGTTCCTAACAATGGTTGTTTCCCGTTGTACCCGATGTCATTCCTGGCCCGGAATCCCACCGCACCGTTGCTGCTTCCCGGCACGCTCGCTTCTTTACGGAAGGTCGCCGCATACACGTAATAGCAGAATATCCTCATCGGACGGGTATTCAATTTTCAAGGTACAGCTGAGAGACTCTGTTTTTCTCCTTTCATATGATAGATTGTTTTACGTTAAAAAGTAGGGGCCATTTAATTGTAAATTATCTGTGAACGTTAGAACTCCTTGTTTTTCGCCATTTTTTGAGAGTGCAATTTGGAGAATTTCTTGAATATTTCAATCTTTTGTGATATATTTGGATAAAGTCATAACACGATAGGATGATTATGGTGACATTTGAGAACAAAAAAGAAGTAACCAGAATTGAATTCTCCAGACAGGCAGCTCTTTTGAACATCAATCGGGACAAGAACAAGCGCATCTTCTACCTCAGCGGGCCAAGGGGGAGCGGTAAAACAAAAATCGCGCAGGACTATGTCAGGTCCCACGCGAATGCGTTCTATCTATCCTTTGATAAACTGTCTGAAAGAGAGGCACTTGATGCTTTTCGTTTGCAATATGTTCCCGACGCCGCAGCGTTTTCAGACTGGACTGAGGCAGCTGCCGCGTTTATAACGCAAAGAAGCAAACGTACAACGTTTTTGATCTTTGAAAACGAGCCTTCTGCTGTTATGCAGCAATGCAAACAGGCTTTTCGGCCTTATATCTACCAGACCGCTTATGTCAGAGCATGTGAAATATCCTTAAATAATTTGGGCTGGAGCGAACGATCTGTCGAGGTAAATTACAAGACGCCGGCGGATTATTTCTATGCGTTTCCGGATTACAGCAGACAGGATATTATCCGACTACATGCCTTGACGGGCGGAATAATGTGTATTGCAAAGGAACTTGATGAAAAATGCAGCTTTGAAGAAAACGTGAATCGGCTGCTTGCCTATGATTCAGCGTTCACGAATACGCTTCCTGCCTGGCTTGCGCAGTCGTTCCGGAGCCCGGAAAGCTACTATCCGATTTTCAAAAGCATTGCCGGAGGGCATCACAGATTGGGTGAGATTGCAAAGGACATCTGCTTTCCAAATAACAAATGCGGGAAGTACCTGGAAGCGCTGATTCAGCACGGATATGTTCGTGCACTAAAGACGGAGAGTGGAAAACAGTCCACCTATCATTTGGCAAACAGCTATTTTGCTTCCTGGGCGCGATATGCCTGCGGAAAACAGGCATTGCAGGTCGCCGAGCCTGACAGGCTGCTTGCCTATGTGATGAACGATATAGATTCCGCTGTGGCGCTGCCTGCGTTTCAGTCGGCTTGTAAGCGATTCATTGACCTGGCTCAAAAAGACTATCTAAAGCATTACAGAGAATCACGAACCAAAAGCATACATAAATCCATGTTGTTAGATACAGAAGAAGGGCAGAAGGTGCTTGTGGACCTCTTTGTTGAGACGGACGATGCGACGTATGTCTTTCTCTGGCCGCATACAATGGACGCAAGATACACAAAAGAGGAAATCGAAAAGGTCTATTATGCGCTGGAAAGCATCAATGCTTTTTACAATACTCATATCATCATTTTCAGCATCGAGCGTTTCAGCGACTGGTGCGTGCATGAGGCAAAACAGAATCCGTGGCTCCACGAGGTTACTTTGGAACGCCTGAGATACTGAAACCGTTATGTCAGTGCCATTGCCGATTTGCTGCACGAGCTGTTTGGCCCGTCCCCTTGACATCAAACTCGGCGTTTTATATATTTACATGGCGTCATGATCCGCAGAAAAAAGCAGCCGGCAGCTTCGAAAATGAAAAGCTGCCGGCGAGTTCTTGTTCACTAATAGAAATATTTTGGATAGTTAGTCGCGCCGTGGACAATGCGGTAGACTATCTTCATAGGAGCAGCTACCGCCGTTTCTGACAATTGCAGGACGACCCGGATATTCGCGGCAAAGCCGCAGGGAAAACAAACTGCTTTTCCTCATGCAATTCTCCACTTATGAAACGAATGATCGGTTCCGCTATCGGGAAGAATAACTAAACGTCGATTCTCTGGCGCTCCACCAGCTCTGCAAAGATACCGCCTTTTCGGATCAGATCGTCGTAGCTTCCCTGCTCGGCGATGATGCCGCCGTCCAGCACGATGATCCGGTCGCAGTTTCGTACCGTAGACAGACGGTGCGCGATGACGATGCGGGTACATTTCAGACCCGCCAGGGCGTCGGCCACCTGCTTCTGCGTCTTATTGTCCAGCGCACTGGTGGCTTCATCGAACAGCAGGATTTTCGGCTTCGGAGCAATGGCGCGGGCGATCATCAGACGCTGCTTTTGCCCTCCGGAGATGCTGCCCTGTCCCTCACTGATGAAGGTGTGCATCCCCATTGGCATCGCGCGGATATCGTCGGCAATGCTGGCCATTTCCGCAGCCTCCCAAGCCTGATCCAGGTTGAGCTGCGGCGCGGATACTGTGATGTTGGAGAAAATATCACCTGTAAACAGGCTGCCGTCCTGTGTCACAACGCCCATCTTACGGCGCAGAGACTGGAGATCGAGTGAGCGCATGTCCTTCCGGTCAAAGTAGATCGCGCCCTTTTCCGGGGTCTCGAAGCCCAGCATCAGACGCATCAGCGTGGACTTGCCGCAGCCGGTCTTGCCGACGATGGCAAGATATTCTCCCGCCTTGACGCGGAGGTTGAGTCCGTTCAGAATATACGGACTGTTTTCCGCGTAGCGGAAGGTGACGTTTGAGAGCTCGATGCCGCCGGAGAGCTTCGCCACGGTTTCCTTGCACTCCGAGCGTTCCGGCTCCGTGCTCAGGATCGGCTCGGCCATTTCCAGGATGGGTGCGATCTGTGCCGCCTGGGTCGCCAGATTCGCAAAGGCTGTAAACGCGCCGGTCAGCGTGCCATAGGCCGCGAAGAAGGCCAAATAGGCCGAGGCGCTCACGCCGGAGCGAACGGCCTCGTAATAGAGCCATACCGTCCCCAGCAGGGACACCGCCAGCACCAGCGCAGATTGCATTTTCAAAAGCATGGGCGGATTGTAGGCTGTCTCGGCGCTCTCGCCGTAGACTCTGGCCCAGCGGGCAAAGGCTCGCTTCTCCGCGCCGGAGAGCTTGATCTTCTGGATGCCGGAGAGAATGGCAAAGCTGACGCCAGCCTCTTCGGCGGCGCTTTTCATGTATAGTCGCGCCTGCTTCTGCCGCAGAAAGCCGGTCAGCAGCGTCACAGCCACCATGGCAAGGATGATCAAAAGGGTCGGCCCGCCGAGTGCTGGTGCGTAGGCAAAGAGCTGATTGACGTAGAGCAGCGAGACCAGCGCCGTTATGCCAGCGGAGAACACGCCGCCCAGCAGGATCGTCGAGAGCTTGTTGATGGCGCCGCTGCGGCTGGCCAGATCGCCTGCGCTGAACTGCCGGAAGAAGGGGACCGGCAGGCTCATGAGCCGCATCATCATGGCGGATTCCAGCGGCATGGCGACCTTGATCTGGAGCCGCGTCATGGCGATCCCGCGCGATGCGTTCAGCAGCTGCGAGGCGATCAGTACGCAGAGCATGAAGATCGCCGTACTCCACAGGATCACCCCGCTGCCGCTCTCCAGCACAAAGCCGGACAGCAGGCGGGTCAGCCTGGGAAGCATCTTGCCTGCCAGTGTCACCAGCAGGGTCAGCCCGAGTACGAGCGCGTAGTCGCTCCAGTTCAGGCAGCCCTTCATAAATTTGAACAGGTCTGTAATGCCCAGCTTTTTCTGAGGCAGCGGACGGTAAAAGCAGATCGCATCCGGCGAAAGCGCGGCGGCGGTCTTTTTGTTTGCCGTGACCTTGCTGCCGTCCTTGTCGCGCCAGGCGTAGCCGCCGAAGGTTTTCGGCAGCAGTACTACCGGCATCCCATCGTCGGCCATGTAGGCCAGGATCGGCCCGAAGGAGCGCCGATACCAACCCTCAGAGAGTGTGACCGCGCGATACGTCAGGCCGTGCGGCCGCAGTGCATATTCGATCTGATCCTTCGGCGATTTGACGGAGGCGGGAATGTCCGCGCCTTTATAGTGGTAGTATTTCAGAATCTCGTCGATGGCGGCCTTGGTGATGATGCGGTCGTCCCGAAGCGCTGTGGCGCCGTAGGTTCCGAGCACCGACGCTGCCATGTTGAACATGGAGTCCTCGAAGAGCTCCTGATCCTTCTGCTTGCGCTGTTGGATCTGTTCGTCAAATAAACCCATCGCAGTCCGCCTCCCTTCAGTCGCTGGTGATCAGTTCCGTGTAATACCCGCCCTTGGCAAAGAGCTCGGCGTGGGTACCGCGCTCCACGACCTGCCCACGGTCGAGCACGATGATCTCATCGCAGTCACGGATGGTAGAGAGCCGGTGGGCGATGACGATGCAGGTAACGCCGCGATCCTGAACGGCCTTTACCACTTAGTATTCCGTGCGGGCGTCCAGCGCACTGGTCGCCTCATCCATAATGATAATGCGAGGATCCTGCGCCAGCACACGGGCAATCTCCAGACGCTGGCGCTGGCCGCCGGAGAGGTCGCGCCCGCCCTCGGTGATCTTGCCGCGATAACCGCCCGGCCGCAGCATGATCTCGTCGTGGATCTGGGCGTCACGCGCCGCAAGTATCATCTCGAAGTCCTCAATGGAGTCGTCCCACATCTTAATGTTGTCGGCAATGGTGTCCGCGAAGAGAACGATATCCTGATCCACCACGGCCACGCTGCCGGTGAACACTGCCCGGTCGATCGCGGAGATCGGCTTCCCGTCAAAGAGAATTTCGCCTTCCCAGGGCTGATAGAGCCCGGAGATGAGCTTGGAGATCGTGGACTTTCCGCAGCCGGAGGCGCCGACCAGCGCGACCCGTCCGCCGGGCTTCAGATTGAGGGAGAAGTCTTGGATCAGCGGCGGAGCCAGCCGGGAATAGCCGAAGGTGACGTGGCGGAGCTCCACCGCGCCGCTGAGCTTGTCATAGTCCTCGTCCTCGCTGACCGGCGTGTCGGAGAAGAGGGCGTCGTCCGGATATTCCATCACGTCCTCCACGCGTTCCATCTGTGTGCGCATTTCCTGAATGTTCTGCCCCGCCGTGATCATGGCCATCGCAGGGTTCATAAAGGAGACCATCAGAGCTTGGAAAGCCGTTACCGTGCCGAGCGTGAATTGACCCATCATGCAGAGTCTCACGCCCAAAACCAACACGAGCGCGTTGGCGAGGGTGGACACAAAGGCGGGGATCAGGCCGAGATATTGATTGAGCTCGGCAAATCGGGCGGACTGCGCGTTGACCGAGGCCTGGAAGCCTGCCCAGCGCTGAAAATAACCGTTCTCCGCGCCGCTGGCCTTGATGGTCTCCATCATCTGGATACCGGAGACCGTGGCGGCCGCCAGCTTGCCCTCATCGCGATTCTGGACGCGCGTGACGTTAATTCGCTTTAGGGAGATCAACCGGCTCATGAACAGGTTGAGCGCGATGCTGAGCACGCCGACCAGCGTCAGAAGCGGGCTGTAGCGAAGCATGACGGCCAGATAAAATACCATCATCCCTGCGCTCAGAACGAGGGGCGTCAGGGTGTTCACCATGGTTTCGGCAATGGTAGCGTTGGCCTGCTGCCGAAGCTGGAGGTCACCCGCCAGGCGCTGGGAGAAAAAATCCATCGGCATCCGCAGCAGCTTCCACAGAAAGGTACTGCTTCCGACGACGGCCATCTTGCCGCCCAGCTTGAGCGAGTAGACCGACCGCACTGCCGCAACAAGAATCTGCAGGCCGCTCAGTGCCGCCAGCAGGATGATGAAGGGGGTCAGGAGCTCCCGGTTCTCCCCGGTCAGCAGGCGATCCATAAAAAAGCGGGAAAAGCCGGGACTGACGACGGTAAACAGATAGCCGATGATGCTCGTCACCGCTACAAAGGCCACGGCAGATCCGGCTCCGCGCAGACGCTTGCGTGCGAAGTCGAGCGTGCTCTTCCGCTTTCCGCTCGGTTCAAAGCGCTCGGTAGGGGAGAAGACGAGGCAAATGCCGGTGAAGGCTTGACTGAACTCCTCCATCCCTACCTTGACGTTGCCGCGTGCCGGGTCGTTGAGATAGGCGTGGTTCCCGCGGAACCCGCAGAGCACCACGAAATGGTTGAAATTCCAGTGAATGATGCAGGGAAAGCTGCCGCTTTTGCGGATGGCGTCTACGCTTGCCTTGAAGCCCTTGACCTGCATGCCGTAGTTTTGGGCGGCCTTCATCAGATTTTTGGCGTTCGAGCCGTCGCGCGATACGCCGCAATCCGCCCGCACCTGCTCCAGAGGCAGCCATTTCCCATAGTAGGCCAGCACCATGGTCAAGCTGGCCGCGCCGCATTCCAGCGCTTCCATCTGCATGACCACGGGCACCTTGACCACTTTGTTGATCTGCGTACTCATGGGCGCCACCTCAGTTGAACAGCAGGTCAATGATCTGCGTGTGCTTATAGGCGACGCGAGCCTCATAGACGCCGTCTGGCAATGCGATCTCCGCCACCGCAATACACGCGCCGTCTTCGCTTTGACCGACGGAGCGCACAGGAGCCGTCAGATCGCCCACCTTGACGTCCATGCCGACCTCGACGTTCGCGGCCTTTTCGGCGTCGTCAAAGGTGAGGGTCAGCACGCCGCCGCGAACCTCGGCGATCCCCCCGGCATAGCTCTCCACCGCTGTGACGCTGCTCCAAACAAACAGACCTCCGATCAGCAGGATCACCGCCGCTAACACGATCCAGATCGCCGGTGAGGTGACGTGCAGGTAATCGTTGAGCTGCTCCGGAGAGGAAACCCGCTCCAGGCTTTCTTTTCTGTAAATTGACTGTTCCATAACAACACTCCTTGTGTTCATGGTGATTTATACAGCTTTCCTCGCCGCGTCCGTTATGCTTGTCCCAGGTACTCCACGCAGACCATTGTCAGGTCGTCAAACTGCTCGGCTGCGCCCACAAATGCGTCGACCGATGCGCGGACGTTTTTGAGGATCTCTTTCGGAGCTGCGTTCGGTGCAGAGTTGAGCGCATCGATCATTCTGTCCGTTCCAAACAGCTCTGTATTGGCGTTGGTGGCCTCCGGCACACCGTCGGTATAGACGAAGATCTTGTCACCCTTTTCAAACATAATCTCGTAGTTTTTGTACCGCGCGCCTTCCATGCCGCCGAGGACGAAGCCGTGCTTGTCCTTGAGCAGCTCAAATTATCCGTCATGGTACTGGAAGGCCTTTACCGTTTTGAACACGCCGAAGCCCAGAGCCAGAACCCCGAGGCCGACCATGATGGGCGCGATGATGCCGCCAAGCTTGGAGTTGGTGATCTGGGAGGGATCCTCGGGGCTGTAAAACACCTTGATTTCCTCGCCGATCTGAGATTCCTCCGTCATTTCGTCGAATCTGCCTGTGTATTCCCTGTCTTCCACGGTGTAGGTGAAGGTAATGTCGTACACAAGGCTGTTTTCGAGGTTGCGGTGCTCATAGACCTCGGTAACCTTGCCGACCGTTTCCAGATAGCTGTCCGTATTGAGCGTCATCAGAAAGATGCCGAGGGCAATCAGAAGGATACCAAGGGGCAGGAAAAAGCGCGCAGGTCCGGTGTTTCGCATAAATCTTGCAAATTTGTTTTCCACGGTATGTTTCCTTTCTTCTTTTAAATTTCTTATATTATATCACACAAAGTGCACAGATGTGGCACTTGTGGCACTTTTTTTATCTTTCAAAAAAATTTTTTTGAAATTCTTGAATTGCCGTTCTGAGTTTGCTATATTGTTCATCAAAAGGAGGGATGCGACGTGTTTACGTTGAAGCTGGATCAGCAGACCACCTATACGCTGATGGCGATCATGCCGCTCGTGATCCAGGTGGGGGCGCTGGCCTTTGCCATCTGGGTGGACGCCTATTTCAAGCCGAAGCAGAAGCGGGTCTTTCTCGCGCTGCTTTCGCTAGTGTTCCTCCTGATCGCCCAGAACTATCTGGACGAGCTGTTTTCTCAATTGGAATTGGGCGATCTTTCCCGAACCTTCACCGGGATGCTGGGTTATATTCTGCGGCCGATCATTTTGCTGCTGCTCCTCTACATGGTGGAGCCCAAGGGGGGCTTCCGGCAGGCCTGGGTGCTGGTGGGGCTCAACACTGCCCTCTACCTGACGCCGCTGTTCTCCCGGCTCGTCTTCTATATTGAAAACAATCGGTATCACAGCGGGCCGCTGCAAAAAACCTGTCTGATCGTCAGTCTGCTGCTGTTGGCCGGGCTGGTAGTCCTGTCTGTCCGCAAGGCGCGGAAGACACGGGGCAAGGAGATCTGGATCCCCATCGCCCTGGTCCCGATCATTCTGATCTCCATCTGGCTGGACTACAGCGTCGGGCTCTCCGTGCAGCCTGTCACCTTTCTGACCATCGGCATCGTGGGCTGCTGTACCCTTTATTATCTCTGGCCTCATTTGCAGACGGCGCAGCTTTTGGTGAAGGAGCAAAGGGAGCGGCAGCGCATTCAGCTCATGCTGTCCCAGATCAAGCCGCACTTTCTGTACAATTCTCTGACGGTGATCCGGGATCTGATCCACACCGATCCCCAGGCCGCGGAGATTGCGGTGGACGAATTCTCCGAGTTCCTGCGCCACAATATGCGGTTCATCGAGACCGAACAGCCCATTTCGCTCCGGCAGGAGCTGGAGCACGTGAAGAGCTATCTGGCCCTGCAAAAGCTCCGCTTTGGGGACGAGCTGCTGGTGGTCTGGGACATTGCCTGCGAGGACATGATGCTCCCGACGCTGACCCTCCAGCCCATCGTGGAGAACGCGGTCTCCCACGGCATCCGTGGCTCGGAGAGCGGCGTCGGCACGGTGACGATCCGAACCAGGGAATTTGACGACCGCTATGAGATCACCGTGGAAGACGACGGCTGCGGGTTCGACCCGGCCCTGTTGGAGCAGAAGGACAATGACCACGTGGGCCTCAAAAACGTGCAAGACCGCCTGCGGCGGCTTTGCGGAGGTCGGCTCGACGTCTGCTCTTCGATTGGAGAAGGGACGACGGTGACGATCACGCTGCCGAAGGAGTAGGTTGTAGGTGGTAGAATGATCAAAAAACTAACACCTAACACCTAAGGCAACACCGCATAACAGGCAAGAATTAAGCGGGCGTTGCCCGAATGATTGATTTGCTGTGGAAAACTTTTCTATTTCATATCACGCAGCACACTGAATCAAGCTGCCAGGCAGGGCCTGTCAGCCAGAATCAGATTCGCCAGCGCGAACATGATATTGAATTTTGCGGTCTGTTTTCGCAGACCTCGGTATCGGGTCTTTTTGAATTTCAAAAGACCCTTCACCACGCCGAAGACGTGCTCCACCTTGGCACGGACGGATGATTTCTGGTGCTCCCGCTTCTTGGCCTTATACTGACCGCTCTTGCTCAGCTTCTTGATTTGGCTCGGGCGACGGTTGATCTGGTAACGAATCTTCTTCCCGGTCTTGTTTCGGACAATCGCCTCATCTCGTTTATCGGCACCAACGTAGCCGCTGTCGCCGTTTACGGTTTCTCCTTCCCCGTGCAGCAGCTCTGGGGTCATGCTCACGTCATGGACGTTTGCGGGCGTCGCTTTGACTGTATGCACAAGGCCGCTGTCCCGGTCTACGCCGATGTGCGCCTTGTAGCCGAAGTGCCATGTGTTGCCTTTCTTCGTCTGATGGGCGTCCGGATCGCGCTTTTTATCCTTGTTCTTGGTGGAGGACGGCGCGGAAATGATCGTGGAATCCACAATCGTTCCCTTTTTGAGAATCAGCCCGCGCTCCATGAGCATTACAACGACCTGCGTGAAAAGCTGATCCTGCAAACCATGCTGAATCAGCAGGTTACGGAACCGCCCCAGCGTATCACCATTGGGAACCTGGTTGCTCGAATCCACCTGACAGAAGTCTGAAAAGGCGCGGCTGTCAATCACCTCTGCCACCGTGCCTTCGTCTGACAGGTCATAGAGGTTTTGAAGCATATAAATGCGGAGCATCAATTCCAGATCGTAGGGCTTGTTGCCGCGTTCTCCTTATGTAATAACACGGCTGAATGAGGGTGATCCACTCTGCCCACGGAATGATGCGGTTGATTTGTTCCAGAAACTCTTTTTTCTTCGTCCGCACTTGCGCCAGTTCGTCGGTGAACGCGGACAGACTCATTTGTATGTTCATACGTAGAGTATACCATACTCCGCGTCATTTTGCATCACCGTTTTTTTGTGCGGTGTTGCCCTAAAAACTGAACCGAAAGGAGCGCAGCGACTTGAGGATATATCTGATCGACGACGAGGCTTCCGCGCGCAGCTCTATGGAGCGGGTCGTCCGGGAGGCCTGCCCGGAGGCGGAGCTTTGTGTATTTTCCCGGGGACAGGCGGCGCTGGACGCCATCGAAAACGAGGGCCTGCGGCCTAACGTGGTGTTTACCGACATCCAGATGCCGGGGCTCAGCGGCCTCGGTCTGGCGGTCAAGCTCCGTACCGCCTGCCCTTCCGCCAAGGTCATTTTTGTGACCGGTTACAATGAGTACGCCTTCGAGGCCTACCAGCTTCACGCCCACGGTTATGTGATGAAGCCCTTGCGGACAGAAAGGATCCGGGAAGAGCTGGCGTATCTCGCGGAGTTTACCGCGCCGCCTCCGAAGCCGGAAGCGCTGACAGTCCGCTGCTTCGGCTATTTTGAAGTGTTCTGGAAGGGAAAGCCCCTGCATTTTCAGCGGAATCAGACGAAGGAGCTGCTGGCCTATCTGATCAGCCGGGACGGGGCGGCCTGCACGAACGAGGAGATCTCCACCGCTCTGTGGGAGGATGAAGCAAATCCGAGGGCGACAAGCAACCGCGTCCGAACGCTGTACAGCGATCTGAACCTGACCCTCAAGGAGATCGGGATCGAAGACGCGCTGATCCGGCACCGGGGCAGCATCGCGGTCAACCGGGAACGCTTTGACTGTGATTTCTTCCGGATGCAAAACGGCGACGTCGACGCCATCAATTCCTTCCGCGGCGAGTTTATGGTGCAATACTCCTGGGCCGAGATGACGGCAGGAATGCTGATCTTTCACTTTTGAAGCAGTCTTTTCAAAAACGCCTTCGGGCGTTTTTGTGTTATCTGGAATATTTTTTTGCCAATCCCACGGAAAAGGGCGTTTTAGTGCCATATCTGTGCGCTTTGTTTTGTATAATCCAGACATCAGGATCAAGGAGAGGGGGAAATCGGATGCAATGACCAACATTACCATGCGGGAATTTGCGATTCTGTGCAGGAGTGACCCGGAGCTCTACAAACAGACAGTCGCGATCCCGGGAACGGTCACGCCGGAGAAAGTTTTATCCCTGGCGCGGCGCAACGGTTACCGCATTGTGCCGGAACACAGCGGCCCGTCTGGCAATCAGATCGAACTGCTCCATGAAGAGGATCTGGAGCGTGTCACCGGCGGGACCGGCGATATGACCCGGCAGGAGCAGCTCAACGCTCTGCATACCTGGCTCTACTATGTGATGGGCTTTGGTAGTGAAAACAGCAATTAAATAAAGACGTGAAAATTTGAAAGGAGAAAACCAACCATGAAAAACAAGAAGATCTGCGAGACCCTCAAGCAGGCACAGCAGGCCGTAGAGCAGGCCAATCAGGCGATCAACAGCGTGATGCAGGAGCTGAACCTTGAAGATCTGGAAATTGTCGCAGGCGGCGGCAATCCCTTTGGCGACGTTCCCCGTCCGGACCCCAATCCCCTCGACCCCAACCCCCGCGGCAACGGCTAACCCAGCGGTGTTGCAAAAATTTGAGTTATACTGATCATTCGAAGGGAGTACATCCTATGAAGCACTTTACGACAAAAGCTCTTTCCTGGGCTCTGGCGCTCCTGATGTTGATCCAGGTGTGTCCGATTGCCGTTTTCGCCGAGAACGAGGCTGAGGCCTTCAACCCGGCGGAGCAGATGACGCTGACCGTGCCGGAGCGGTTCCAGGATGGCGGAAGCGGGTTTTTTATCCCGGAGCAGGGCTACGCGGCCAGCGAAACGAGCGCGGGTCGAATCTACATTCCGATCCAGCGGACCGGCGACCTGGCGGCGGAAGCCGACGTGACCTTGAAGGTTACGGACATCTCCGCCAAGCACGACGTCAACTACAAGGTGGAGATCTACAAGGAGGACGTGGACCCTGCGATCCTGCTGGACGACCTGTCCATCCTAGACCTGATCCAAAACGCCGACGGCCAGGAGGAATATGAACCCATCGCCGACGAAAACGAATTCGGCGAGATTATTCACGCCGTGGGCGAGGCGGAGCTGGTGGACGAAAACGGCAATGTGCTGGGTACCGTCACCGCCACGCCCCTGGACGAGAACGGCAATCCCATTGAGGAAGCGGACGAACAGACGGAAACCGCCCCCGTAGGGGCAGATGACCACATCGACCCTGACGCTGCCGGCGACGCACAGGGCGAGGTCGAGGAAGGCGACTGGACCGAGCCGGAGTCGGCGAAGTCCGCGGTGGACCTGCTCCGCGCCGGCCGCGACGCCTTCACCGGCACGACCTCCGACCGGCAGGAGTTAGAGGGCGGCGACCTCTATGACTTCAACCCCGCCGGAGTGATTGGCATGAGCGACGAGGAATTTGATCAGGAAATGGCGGACGCCGCCCAGGAGGAATACCCCGGCAAGGAGTATACGCTCCACTTTGGCGCGGGCGAGGAAGCCAAGTTCCTGGTCATCACGCCCCTCTATTCCGAGGCTGCGGAGGGCGACGCCCAGCTCATGCTCATGCTCAAAAATCCCAGCGAGGGCTGGGCCATCGGCGAGGACGTGAACCCCGTGTCCGTCACCATCTATGATGTGGACGAGCCGGAGGAAGTCACCGTCTCCATGGCCGTGGATACCGTCTATGCCAAAGACGGCAAGGCCAGCATCACCGTCACCCGGGAGGGCCGCCTCAACGCCATCAAGGGCGTGACCCTGGCCTCCTGGAACGGCAGCGCCAAGGAGGGCGACGAGTACTCCGGCATCGGGGCCAAGCTCTACTTCCCCGTGGGCATCACCAGCCGTACCGTGGAGATCCCGGTCTACCACGGGCTGGAGGAGAAGGACTTCTACGTGTCCATCACCGCCCTGAGCGACGAGACCGTCGAGCTTGCCACCACCCATGTGATCATCCCTGCCGCGGAAGCGGAGAGCGACGGCGAGCTCATGGGCATCGATAATGTCAACGGCCATCCCTACACCGGCGCCATCAACATCAAGGGCGGCTGGTTTGAGGGCGGCAGCGGAAACGGCTTTGACTCCGATACCGCCTTTCATCTCTCCACGCGCGCTGACAAGGAAGAGACCGCCAAGCTGTGGCTGGATACCTCCAAGTACGGCTACGCCTATGACGGCCTCTATCTGGAATACGACGCCTTCCTGAACTGGTGCGACGGCGAATTCCGCCTGGTGCACTGGATCAACGGCCAATATTACCACGATCACGTCAACTCTTTTGACGACGGCGGCATGACAAGAGATCACTGGCTCTACGCGGCCTGGGGCGCCCCCAAGGCCCGGGACCTGATAAGCATCGAGGGCGCCAACGTGGACAACGAGGGCGCTGCCTGGACAGACAGCTATATTTCTATGTGGGTCAATGACGTCCACCTGATCAAGCGGCAGTTCTCCGTCTATGTGGAGGACCCGGAGGTCAAGCCTCTGCTGGGCGTCAGCGACGAGGATGTACTGCGGGACTATGAGGCCGTGTTCCTGGACGGCAAGCAGCAGCGGACCCGGACCCTGTGGACCGACGAGGCCTTCTCCGTCTCCGTCAAGAACGAGAAGAACCCCCTGCGCCTGGCGGGCCTGGAGGCCAAGACCGCCGACGGCAAATGGGTCCGCATCGTCACCCTCGACGGCAGCTCCCAGCTCGCCAACGTAACGCTGAACCAGGAGACGATCAACGCCCTGGCGGCGAAGAACGTGTTCACCTGGTCTGTAAACGGCAGCTGTGACCACGGCGGCAATTTCTACAAGGGCAGCATCACCGTGCGCCCGGTCTTCGAGTACATCGACGTTACCGTGGAGCTCAAGGCCCACGACTACGGTACGCTCAGCATGACCGCCCCGAACCCGAGCCTGCTGTGGGACTTCAACGCCGACAACGCCATGAACAGCAAGATGGGCGTCAACTGGGTCAATCAGGTCAGCTGGGGCGGCGCAAGCAGTGGCTCCGACAGCTATTACACCTTCCATGTCTCCGGCGGCGACCCCTATGTCTCCATGGAGACGCCGATCTACAACGCATCCGACATCCGCTGGGTGAAGGTTCGCGCCCGGACAAGCGGCTCCGGGAACAAGCTGGAGCTCTTTGCAAGCTGCGGCAGCGCGGGCCGGAGCATCGGCAATACCAACTTCCAGCTCACGCTGCAGAACGACGGACAGTGGCACGAGTACGTCTTTGCGATCAACAACGCAAATTGGAGAGACAACGTCCAGTGGCTGCGTCTGGACCCGCTGGCCAACTGCCAGAACGGGGACAGCATCGACATCGACTACGTGGCCTTCTTTGCGGACGAAAACAGCGCGAGAGCCTACCGCTCCGGCGCTGACACCGTCAGCGCCATTGGGACCTACACCTACCACCTGGAGGACCGGATCGACTTCGGAACCACGCTGACCCAGGCGGGCCGGGATGCCCAGATGAGCCCGGACGGCGTATACTATGAGCTGCGCAGGCAGAGCCGCACCGGCGAGCTGATCAATCATGACGACCCCCATTACATCAACGGCAGCTGGGGCTATGAAATGACGGGCAAGGACAGCCGCGGCAATGTCGTGGACAAGCCTTGGTTCTCCTTCGTGCCCACCTTTACCCAGGATCAGAACCGGGTCACCGTGCGGATCACCGACTACTATTACAACAACTATCTCGACACCACGCAGGGCCTGTTCGCCCCCGGCAGCTACGTCAGCATGGAGCACAAGGAAGGCTGGTACGAGATCGTGATCGCGAAGGACGTTCTGACCAACGATCTCTACGAGCTCACTGCCTCCACCAAGAATCCCGGAAGCGTCATTCCCAAGTGGATCCTGGCCGACGGCTCGGAGTTCTTCGGCGACACGCTGTATCTCCTGTCCGCCCCCCACAGCGACAACAACGTGGTCACGCTGCAGGCTGCGACAGGCAGCCACCTGACCTGGACCGTCCTGACCGGTACCGTCACCACCTCCACCATGAACCTCTCCACCGGCCGCACCGCGCTGGACGCCATTCCCGTGGCGAATGCTTACGTAGCCTGCGGCATGTACGCGACCTGGACCGACGAGAACGGCTGCTTCAGCCTGCCCGCTATGTTCTATGACAGCGAGGCCGTGCTGCGCTTCACCGTCACCTACAACGGGATGACCACCATCCACGAGGCCGGGGTGCCCGCCAAAAACGCGCCGAAAACGACCGCCCTCACCCTTGCCGGCCAGAGCGTCCAGGCTGTCACCGCCAACGCGGGCGTCGTGAAGGTGAACAGCTTCTCCGATACGGGGGCGCATTTCGCCTCTGTCAGCGTCGAGCAGGACAACATCCTGGTGGGTACCGTCAACGGTCTCATCATGAACGGCGGCATGCTGATCGTGGAGGTGCAGGTGGCCCAGGGCGAGCAATATCTCCTGAACGGCGAACGCTTGGACGAGCATATCACGGACGTGACCCTGTATTTCCAGGATCGGATCACCGGGGAGATCCACGGCCTGTTTTCCTCCAACACAACGCCCTCGCAGAATTCCCCAGCCCGTTGGAGCTATAACAAGAACACGGGGATCTTCACCCTGCGGATCAACCAGTTCGACCCGGCCCATCCCACCGAGTGGACCTACGGCGACGTGCTGATGGCGCAGCTCACCACCGACAAGAAGGTGGCGCTCTCCGCCTGGGACGAGGCTCAGCCCATGTGCTACGACCCCGTCTCCACGGGCATTGCCGTCTACGCGGATCCGGACTACGAGCCCCAGACCTTCGACTATGACATCGAGAACGTGGCGAGTATGCTGGGAATCGAGCCCCAGACCGACGAGGACGGCAACCTCCTGGACGATGAAAACACCCGCTACTCCTTCGGCTCCTTCCCCTACATCGGGGAGATCACCGCGGCGGTCCATGTGTTCTCCAGAGTGGCCTCCAGCGCCACCTGCTCCGCCGAGATGGACTCTCTGATGGCGGATCTGGACGTGATGGCCAGCGGAGAGGATTGGGACGACGATGACGATGATGGTGGGAGCGGAGAGAGTTCGAGCAACTCCGCCGGCGGCGCGGTCCAGAATTACACCCTGAACATCCTGGTGAAGATCGACGAGACCGCCTGGGGCGGCGTACGCTTCATGTTCGGCGTGATCATCTCCACCGGCGGCGGGCAGGGCTATACCCGTCAGCGCAACCCTTACCAGAACATCAACAACTTTATTGCGGCAAATCAGTTTGCTGATCAATATAACGCGATGGCCAGTGCGTCCGATTTTGTTGTTGCCGATAGAAAGCTCCCCAAGGGTCGGGGAGATCTGAGCGAATACGGCGGCGCCTACTTCAAGTTCAGCGCCTTCGTGGGCTTCTATTTGGACTACGGCTACGTAGAGATCTCCACCGACAATGGCGCGGAGGTCAGCCACGACATGGTGTTCATGGGCGCCGGCGGCTTCATCGGCTTCGGCGGCAGCGTGGGCTACACCTGGGCCTTTATGGCAGGCCCCGTCCCCATGTACGTCAACGTGGAGGCGGGCCTGAACCTCACCTTCTTCATCGGTTCCGAGGGCAACCCCCAGAAGACCCTCCAGAGCTTCAAGACCGACAAGGAGATGCACGGCCAGGACTTCCAGTTCAACTTCGAGTTCAAGGGTCGGGTCTACGTCACCGGCTGCATCGGCGTGGGCTTATATAAGGTTTTAGGCGTGCGAATCTCCGTGACCGTGGCCTTTGAGGCGGGCTACGGCAACAACATCACCGACTGGTACCCGAACCTCTTTGACAGCGGCTGGGGCTACGTCACGGAGTGCACCTTCACCGGTACCCTCGACCTGATGATTACCTCCATCGACTTCTACAGCGCCACCTGGCCTCTGCCCCTGGCGGACGGCTTCCTGTACTACTTCCAGGAAACCCGAAGGGCCAACAAGTGCATCGGCTGGGTGGAAGCGGCCATCCAGAAGGGCGAGGGCAGCGCCTCCGCCCGGGCCACGGCCCAGCAAATGTGCAACGAGCTGAAGGCCCTGGTGGATACCAACGAGCTGCTCTCCGCCGCCGGCGAGAACGAAAAGCCGAATCTTGCCAGCGCGGACACCATCAAGGAGAAGACCTACGCCCTGCGGGAGTACGCCTACGACGAGGACATCATCAACTGGACCACCTACAACGCGATTCACATGAACAAGCAGGGCGGCATCATCGGCGCCATCATCAACGCCACCACCGAGGGCGAAGAGGACGAGGGCCTGCGCTACCACACCAACGACCACGTCAATCCCCAGTGGGTTGCAAACGACGGCTCCCTCATGGCGGCCTTCGGCAACGCCAGCTCCCGGACTCTGGTGGAGGACGCCTATAACCAGCCCTCCAGCAAGATCCTCTCCATCGGCGGCGGCAGATACCTGCTGGTCTTCCTGAGCGACGACGCCTCCAGAGACCGTATGGCAGCCTCTGCCCTGACCTGGACGATCTACGACGAGAACACCGACCAGTGGACGGAGCCCCAGACCGTGCCGGGCGATCACATCGCCGACTCCCGGCCCAACCTGGTTGACGCCGGAGACAAGGTCGTCCTCTCCTGGGCGGCGATCCCTGAGCAGTCGTATCAGGCCCTTAAGGACGCCTTCCGGGCGGAGCTGACCGAGGCCGTCGGCACGGAGCCCACGGACAAAATGTTGCAGGAGGCCATGGAGGAAGATCCCGCCCGGGTCATGAGCGCCTATGAAATCTATTCTGTGGAGTTCTACAAGACCTCCGCCTCCTTTGCAGACCCGGTCCGGCTGACCGACGACGCCTACTACGACGACTATCCCCAGGCCGTCTACGACGCCCTCACCGGCGACTACATCATCCTGTACAACAAGACGGCCCAGGACGACGAAGCCTATGACGACCCCGGCGACAAGCTCCAGGACCTCGTGGCCGCAAGCCCCGACCCGGAGAAGACCTATAGCGTCATCTGCTACCTGATCCACAATGCGGAAGCGGACGTGAACGCCGGTCAGAAGGACGATTCCGGAGAACTGTATACGGTTCCTGCGGGCTGGGTGACGGAGTACCTCTATGAGGGCGAGCTGAACGCCGAAAGCCTGGCGTCCTACGGCGGCACGGCCTATTATCTGAGCGTCTGGCACGGTCAGCGCTTTATGCCCTCCACCATTCGGAACGAGGACGGCACCTACGCCGATCCTCCCATCACCGATCTGACGGTGGCCCCCGGCCGAAACGGCATCGCCACCTACGCCTTTACGGTCGATCAGGACTTCAACCTGAACACCGCCGAGGACCGGGAGCTGTTTGTGGAGTTCTACAACTTCGAGACCCACGGTGTCTACGTCCCCGTGCGGGTGGGCGGCTCCGTCACCGAGGAGAAGGAATACTATGTCGCGGATGCGGATCAGTTCGTGACTCTGACCTCCGAGAAGCAGGTCGAGGTCGGCACGCCCAGGCTCATCCGCAACGGCAGAGATACCTTCCTGTTCTGGCGGGAAAACGGCCAAAGCCTCCGGTATCTGAACATCACGCAGATGCTCAACGAAAAGGTGGCGGCTGTTGCAAATCCCTCCGACGGCAATGAGACCGACTGGACCTACGCGGTCAAGGACGACGGCAGCTTTGCCACCGACGCCGTCACCGGCCTGCCCTACGAGCCCAGAGTCATGAAGTTAGAGCTTGCGTCGGCGTTGACCGACGAGACCATCGAGATCACCGACTACGAGGTCATCACCGATGCGGAGGATAACCTGTACGTCGTGTGGACGGACACCGTCACCACGGACGTGACCAACGAAGCCGGAGAGAGCTATCCCGTGGCCGCCCAGGAGATCTTCGCATCTGCCATGATCCAGCAGGAGAACGGGACCGTCCGCTGGTCCAAGCCCTACCGGCTGACCCAGGACAACGCCTTCAACGACGGTCTGGCCCTGGCACTGGACAGCGAAGGCGGCTTGATCATCGTCCACAACCAGTACACCAAGCAGACGGCCCAGAGCGAGGAGGAGGTCTACGCCCTCATCGAGCAGGGCAAGATCGGCCTCACCCAGGACAAGGAGGGCAACCTCTACGCAGCGTCCCTGAGCTACAATTCTCCCGTGAATTTGATGGTCACAAGACTGGACAAGGTCGGATCTCTGGAAGCGACCGCCTTCGAGTTCTCCGACGCTGCCCCCGTGGCAGGCGAGACCGTCGCCGTGACCGCGGCCATTGAGAACGTGGGTCTGACAGACGCCGAGGGAAGCCAGATCGACTTCTACGCCTCCAAAAACGGTGTCCGGGGCGAGCTGATCCAATCCTTCACCAGCGAAGAGACCATCCAGGTCAACACCGCCAGACAGGTCAGATTCCGGTGGACGATCCCCGCCGACGGCCCCGATGGATATTGCATCGAGGCGGTCATCCGGGAGCAGAAAGCGGACGGCAGCTATTACGACGCCGTCAGTTCCTTCTCCGACGCCTTTGCCGCCGCGCCATATTACGCGGTCAAGGGCAAGTCGATCACCCAGGAGGGCGATCAGTTCCGGGTGCAGTTTACCGCCGCCAACAAGGGCAATCTGGACGCCGCCGAGGGTACCACCCTCAGCGTCCGGCTGGCAGGACTCTACGGAGACCTGAACAGCGACCGCTACGGCAACCTGACGACCAACGTCCTCTACAGCGAAGAGGTTTCCTCCAAGCTCACTGCGAAGACTCTGCGGGACCAGACAGAGCTGGACGCCTACGCGCTTCCTCAAGCCACCGTCTACGAGGGGGATGTGCTGGTGGACATTCCCACCAGCGTGTTCCGCTACTGCGGCTACGACGCCATCCAGATCGTGCTGACCGACAGGGCGGGGAACGTCTTAGTCGAAAGCGACCAGCTCTTCGTCACGATGGACGCTCCGATGCACCTGCGGCTGAACGACGGAAACGACCTCAGCCTCAACAGCGGCGATTCCATGCAGGTCGGTCTGGACTACGATACCACCGTGTTCATCGACGCGCCCAGCGTGGTATACAGCGTGGAGGACCCGCGCATCGCCGTGGTTGACGAAGATGGTAACGTCACCGGCCTGTCCGAAGGAACCACCACGCTGACAGCGACCATCCTGCCCAGCGGCAGCAGCGTCACCATTACCGTTAGGGTGGGATCGAACGTGGAGGATTGCCCGAAGGACGATAGCTGCCCAATGGCTGCCTTTACCGACTTGGACATGGACGCATGGTATCACAACGGCGTCCACTGGGTACTGGAAGAGGGCGTTATGGTCGGCACAGGCGCAGATACCTTCTCCCCGAACGCGGCTACGACCCGCGCCATGCTGGTCACGATCCTGTGGAGAATGGAGGGTGCGCAGGAACCCGAAAGCACCGAAACGGCCTTTACGGATCTCGATGAGAACGGCTGGTACAGAAAAGCGGTCCTCTGGGCTTCCCAGGAGGGGCTCACCGCCGGTACGAGCGAGACCACGTTCTCGCCGGATGATCCGCTGACGAGAGAGCAGCTTGCCGTCTTCCTCCGCCGCTATGCGGAATACAGGGAAGCCGACGTGAGCGCAAGCGCGGATCTTTCCGGCTATACCGACGCAGACAGCGTTTCCGACTATGCGTTGCGCGCGGTCAAATGGGCAGTCGCGGTCGGCCTCATCAGCGGCACATCACAAACGACCCTCAGCCCCAGGGACAGCGCGACCCGCGCCCAAATTGCCACAATGCTGTCAATTATGATACTTACGTAAATCGCTTTTCTTGCATTGCCCGGAACAAATCATCTTCCGGGCACTTTTTACTACTGCGTGTATTCGGTAAAAGCAATTATTGAATGAATACAATTTCGTTTTTCTTGCGTTTCTGGACGGAATTTGGTATAATTATTTTATAAACAGGCGACGCCGCCTGCCGGAAGGAGTCGGCCTTATGATCTCCCTTTTTGTTTCATTTGGAATCCTGATTCTCGGCTTTCTGATCTACAGCAGGGTCGCGGAGGCGGTCTTTGCGCCGGATGATCGAAAGACGCCCGCCGTTGCGATCAACGACGGCGTGGACTGCGTACCGATGAAGCCCTGGAAGGCCTTTTTATGGAAGTCTGCATGGAATCCGCCGGGAAATATTGGATTCCCGTCTTCAACGTATTGGAGCAGTCCTGCTGGGTTACGCTTGCCCATCCAAAGTACACGAAACCGCAGAAGGGCAACAAGACCGACCGGAAGGATGCAAAGTGGATTTGTGACCTGTTCATGTGCGACATGATCAAACCCAGCTTTATCCCGCCTCCGGATATCCGGCAGCTTCGTGACCTGATGCGCTACCGCACAAAGCTTACCAACATGCTGACCAGCGAAAAGAACCGTGCCTTGAACTGCCTCACCGTTTCCAACCTGAAGCTGGATGATGTGTTCTCCGACGTGTTTGGGAAATCCTCACGTTCCATCATTTGGTTCATTTTGGAGCATCCCGGTGAGAAGTTCGACGTCACGCCGTTCATCGATCGACGCTGCAAGCACCCTGTTGCAGAGATTCAGGCTGCAATCGACGGGGCCGTATCCCGTGAACAGGCCGCAAAGCTCAGAGAATGCTTGCAGCATATCGATGAGATCGGCGTGCACAAAAGGAATATCGAACAGGAAATCCTTCGTCTGGCTGAACCTTATTAAGTATAAATCAGCTCTGCCGATATGATTTCTTCCGCACGATTGCGGATGCTGTTCATGCAGCCGACCCATGCCAGTTGATCGGCGGCTTTGAGTTGTTCGGTCACACCTTCCTGAGCGGCCATCTGACGGGTCAGCAGCTCTAACATCTCGTTGGCCTGCTGGTCAATCTCTTCGAGATGGGCGTTGAGGTTTCCTTTGAGAAGCATCCCCTCAAAAAATCCACGATGATGATTACGAAGATACTCAAATCGCATTCGCCCATATCTTCCAATTTTCGGTTCTTCCGGCGCTTTCAGATCGGGAAGAAAAAGTCTCCCTCACGGTGGTAGGTCAATTTTTATATTTGCCATAATCC
>JAEEGK010005384.1_pt1 | contig 30967 bp, 23 predicted proteins | sample 8958771 | NCBI WGS metagenome assembly JAEEGK01 (sample SAMN16246547, study PRJNA631951) | gut metagenome | biome: gut microbiome; feature: rumen; material: SC-attached | host: Bos | place: Iran: Karaj | collected 2018-10
TCGCCGGCTCGTAAACCGTCAGCGTGAGGGTCACGATGCTGTCGCAGTTGTGCACCGTCGTCAGGTTCTGCGTGTAGGTCATTGTGCCAGCGGCGGTAGGCGTCTCGTTGAAGCCGTTCTCGCTGTATGTCTCGCCAAGGCAGATTGTATCGGTCAGTGACGTGTTATTTGGACTGTTCTCCACCAATTCCACACTCCCCTCCTCTTCGCACCCCCCTCCGAAGGTCACAGTCACGTAGTAGGTTCCTGCCGCATCGACGGTGATGCTCTCGCCGGTGGCCCCGTTGCTCCACAGGTAGGTCACGTTGTCGTAACCGCCGACACTCGCGGTGAGTTCGGTGCTGCCGCCCTCACAGAAGGCAGTGTCGCCGGAGACGGTCACCTCGGGCTTCGGCACGTCCGTCCATAAATAACACTCCCCGCCAAGCTCAAGACGGTAGAGCTGGATAGATGAACCGTGCAGGTTATCACTCGGAAAAAATAAGTAGCGATTCGTTAAGAATCGTAATTCACACCCATTACTTGTAATGTTGATGCTGCCATTATTGTAAACGATGGTGTTAAGGAATGCAGTGTTAGAAGTAGAATTAATGTCTATACCTATGTTATTGGTGCTTGGTCCGATATACCATCTTTTATTCTTGGATTTGATGGAATAATAACCACCACCCAAATGTGTGATATAGAAAATGCATGTATCTATATTCGGATTGTTTGAAAGCGTAATGGAGTCGTCAATAACGGAAACATTACGACTATTTGAGCCACTACTCCTTCCATCGAAAACAGTGTAGTTGTTGTTTTGATTGCAGGCAATCAGATATTCCCCGTTCCAGCCGGCAGGATTGTTTGTGAGATCATTATTGGTAACCAAAACGAAATTGGTGTCGATGGAACAGCTTTTTCGCTTATAAACCGCATAGAGAGAGATGTCCCCTGTAGGGTTATAAGGTGCGCCGGCGGGGTAGATGGGTGAAGAAAAAGCGGAAACTGTTGTTGAATCAGGGGTATCGATCATGCTAGTAGTCCAGCCCACAAACTCAAAATCTGAATTGCAAGGCGTTGCCTCAGGCAGGGTGATTCCCGAAAAGCAGGTGTCTTCTCTTAACGAAAGGATGTTACAAGTGCCACCGTCACCAGGTTCGAAAGTTACGGTGGCAGACTCATCGGGTATCACGGTCAGATGAAGCGTAACGAGGCTGTCACAGCCGTTTTCCATCGTAAAAGTATGCGTTAAGGTTGTATCATTCGTGATACCAGAGTGTTCGAACCAGTTAAAATTTCCACAAGCAAGAGCAAACGTATCACTATGTGGCAATGGCGGATAACTCCAAAAATCGTACGTGAGTTCGTTGCGGTACAATTGGATAGGTTGTTGGCCCGAAAGATAATATCGGAAGCGTGGGTTATTACTTCCTCCTCCTTGATAAAAGCGTAGGTGCTGATTACCGTCGTGGCCTGTAATATCAATTGTATCATTACTATTGAAGTATATTGTGTTATTGTAATCAGGTGAACTACTGGTGTTTTCGTTGATATCTCCAGTACCTCCAGAGCCCCCTCTTCCAATGTATTTGCCACTTTTAGATTTGATAAAATAGTTGTTGCCAGTACTATGTTCAAAGGAAAAATAACAGTCTTGGGTATTGTTTAGCGTGATGACATCATCTATAATGTCAACTGTTATAAAGTTGTTTGAGACATCAAGAGGATCCAAAGAACCGTTAAATACATTGTTGTTGGAAGCAATCAGGTATTTCCCACTCCAATCATTGGTACCAGAGGTGACTAACCTGTATTTGTTGTTACTGGTCTGGGTACTTTTCCTATACACCGCAAATAGCGTGTTAATGTTTTCCGACAAATTATTTAGTCCAGGGAGGTAAAGTGGAGATGGTTCAGTGCCAGTCGAATCTACTGGTGCCGTACTCCACCCCGCAAACGTCCATCCCTCGGCACAGGGCGTGGCCTCTGGCAAATCCGCCCCATTCTCGCAATCCAAGATTATTTCGGGCACAAGGCAGGTTCCTCCGCAGGGGTTAAGGGCGATGACGGGTTTTGGTTTCACTGTAATCGTGAAGGTCGTGTCATAACAACGGCCAGAGGGTTCGATTAAAAGCAACGTGTATTGGAAAGATGTCTCCTCTTGAACATGAGGTGCCGTAAAAACTAGAGTCGAATCGCTGAAATGGGCAATGAAATTATCATCCGCTTGCCCGTTTTCTAGCAACACTGCTGCGCTGTCAATCGTTTTCCCGTCAGCTATCAGGACACTGTCGGCAAACTTGATTTCCCAGTCGAAAAGGTAACCGTCGTGTTTGTTGAAATATCCGTCAACAATTTCGATTTGCCAAGACCCTTCAATGGGACATCCGATAAGAGGTGTAAAATCTTGGTCAGGTTGATAGATATGGTTCATGTTTATGCTGGTGGTGTCGGAAGCGTAAAAAACATAGTCGTTGCCGTAGTTGTTATCGTAGATTTTTGCGGGATTCGCATATCCAGTGATATCAGTACTACTTGACCAACAATAATCATAACCAGTACCTCGAGGGCGATTTGAGGAATCGCATGGAGGATTTGGAATATTGGAATCGGAATAACTATTTCCAAATTTTAAAAAATTGGAAATATTCAAGGGAATATCAGGAGACCATCCTTGTGTTAAATTTGAGCCGTCACAAAGTGGATGTAATTGAATGTTTTGCGTTCCAAAGTTAAGGATAGAAGCTTTTTGATGATTAGGACATGAAAGAGTTATATTTAATTCCACAGCTTTGGAATGTTCTATGTTTAGTCTCACATATTTGATGTTATTGACGTTTTGAATAATTCCAGAATATCCAGAAAACTCAATAGGAGCGATTGTTTTACAGTCGTTCCCGCAAGGTTCATCAACATAGTTGGGAGTTTGTGCAAGATATACTGTTTGTGCCGAATCAACTCTCGGTTCCTGCGGCTTAATCACGATATCCTTGTCTTCTGGGTTGTATCCGATGTGGAAAATGTAGGTGCTATCGGCGCAAACTGTAGTGGGAATATTCCATCGAGAAATGATGGTGTCAGCAGGAAAAGAACAGTTCTGCCCGTACCCCACAACCGACAAAAGCAAAAACAGAACCAGCAGGACTGGAACAATGAACTTCCTATGGAGTATATGTAGAGTGTATAACATTGTAAACTAACTTCTTATATTATCCAAAACTTCGTTGGTTCTATTCACAATAAAACAGCAAAAATACATTTTTTATCAGTATAAAAAGTAAATAATATGTAATATTGTAGTAACCCTTTTTGTGTGAATTTGTTATTGTCTTCATTCGAGAATTAATTTTGTTTAAGATTCGGCTGCAAAAATAAAAAATATTTTAATACAATTTATCTATTTATTAGATTTGTTTTTTCAGACTAGGATATAAAAACAAAAAAAAGAGACGCACTTCCGCACGTCTCTCCACACAATTATGCATTATGCATTATGCATTATGAATTATGAATTATGAATTCATCCTCCGGTCAAGTTCCTGCGCGATGTACGAGGCCACGTCGTCGGCGTAGGTGTTGGCACCGAAACCGGCATCGTAGCCCAACTCCTTGGCTAACTCGTGCGTGATACGAGGTCCGCCGCACACCACAATCAGCTTGTCGCGCAAGCCCTCGGCCTCCAACATCTCGATCAACTCGGTGAGGTTCTGGATGTGCACGTCTTTCTGGGTCACGGTCTGCGACACCAACAAAGCGTCGGCGTGCAGCTCCACGGCCTTGGCAATGAACTCCTCGTTCGGCACCTGACTGCCCATGTTCAACGCATCGAACATGTCGTAACGCTCTATGCCATAGTGACCTGCATAGCCTTTCATGTTCATGATGGCGTCGATGCCCACCGTGTGCGCATCCGTGCCCGTACTGGCACCCACCACCACGATCTTCCGTCCGATGTGCTCGCGGATGAAGTCGTCCGTCTCCGGCATCGACCACACCGTGGATTCCACCTTCGGCACGTGGATGGTCGTGTAATCCACCGTGTGCGTGCAGGCACCATAGCAGTTTACAAACGTGAACCCGTCTGTAAGCTCTTTGAAATAAACGACTTGCGGGTTGTCAAAACCCATCTTTTTCATCAATTGTTTTGCGGCCTCCACGGCTTCGTCACCGCAAGGCACCGGCAAGGTGAAACTCAATTGCGTCTTGCCGTCGTTCATCGTGTCGCCGTAAGGCTTCACCTTGGTTAAATCTAAGGTCTGATCAAAGTCCTTTTGATCCATTGAATATAATCCACCGCTCATAATAATCGATTTTTAATTTGGTTGTTTTTTACTGTTTTACAAATTGTTCCTTTATAGGGTTTCGTTAAAGAAAGTTAGCAGTTAGTAGTTAGTAGTTAGCAGTTCCTTTTCTACGATCAACTACTAACTACTAACTTCTAACTCCAACAAAGTAGTCCTCCTTGTCGTCGAAGAGCACGTTAAACGAGGTCATGCTGCCGTAGATCCGGGAGATGTACTGCTGGAGGTTGACTTTCTCCTCGTCGGTGAGGCTTGCGCTGCTGTTGATGTTCTGTTCGAGCACACGCAGACGGTCACGCATCATGACGATCTTGTGGAAGAAGGTCTCCACGGGAATCTCCTTGGGAGCTAAATCCTTGTTGGCGGGCTGAAGAATCATCGTGCCACCCTGCCATTTCTTGCCTAACTCGGCTTTGTATTCGATGCCGTTGTATTGGGTCAGAATCTGGGTCAGCACCTGCTTGAACTCACGGATGTTGAGCTTCGGGGTGTCATCCTCGACATCGTTGGCCTCGACCACCTCCAACTCTACGGCCGCCTTGGAGAACTCCAACTCGCCGCCGCGCACGAAAATGATCTTGTACGTCAACGCATTGTTCTGGCTGATGATGCCCTCGCCGTACTTCTCGTGACTGACGCGGGTTCCTACCGGGAGGTTGTCTATGTCGTAGTTTGTATCCATTTCACTATCGTTTTTGTGTTCCCCCACACTGCGCTTCGCTTGTATGGGGTTAATTGCACTTCGTGCGTTTTGTCTCTTCGAGGCTGCTTGAGGATTATTTTTTATGTTTATATTACTACCCCGCCTTACGGCACCCCTTCTAAAATAGAAGGGGAATTGGGGTCGCCCGTTACTAACTGCTGTGACGAAAGAGGGATGTAATCCCCCCCTTTAGGGGGGCTAGGGGGGTTACCACCGTTCTTTCATCATCTTCACGAACGGGTTGAAGTAGTTGTCGCCTTTGGTGACCACGCCGGCGAGACCCTTGCCGCCGTCCTTCGGACGCTTCACGTCGCCGAAGATACCTTTCTCCAAAGCGGAGAAGAGACCTTCCTGGACGATCTGCTGCAACAGCTCGATGGCGTTGTTGAGGACGGTCTTGGCGCGCTCGCGGCAGATACCGCCTTCACGGAATTCCATCTCCTCGCCGATGCTGCGCATGTCGTTGAAGATGTAGCGGGCGTTCTCGATGGAGAGGTAACGGTCGCTCATGAACGGCGTATGGATGGCCTCGGTGGGCATACCCAAAAGCTGGATACCCTGGTGCGTCCAGATGCCGATGATGTTGAAGAGCGCGTCCTGGATGTGGCCGCGGAAGATGTTGCCCGTCATGAACTTGGTCGGGGGCATGTACTTCAGCGTGGCCTTCGGGAAGATCTCACGGGTCATCTGTGCCTGCGCGAGCTCCAACAGGAAGCCGTTCTCCAAGCCCGGATCCATTTCGAAGGCGTGACCCAAGCCCATCTGCTCTTCGGGCAAACCGGCTAACAATGCCAATTGCTCGTTGATGAGATCGGAGGCGAGCACTGTGTGGGCGGCCTCCACGGCATCGGCGGTGGTGAGGTAGTTGTCCTCGCCAGTGTTGATGATCACGCCGGCATAACCGTTGATGATGCGGGAGAAATACTGGTCAATAAGGGTACGTTGCGGGTTGATGTCGCGGAAGAGGATGCCGTAGAGGGCGTCGTTCAACATCACGTCGAGACGCTCCAATGCGCCCATGGCCGCGATTTCCGGCATACAAAGTCCTGAGCAGTAGTTACATAAGCGGATATAACGGCCCACTTCTTCGCCGACCTCATCGAGAGCTTTACGCATGATGCGGAAGTTCTCCTGCGTGGCGAACGTGCCGCCGAAGCCCTCGGTGGTCGCGCCGTAAGGCACATAGTCGAGCAAGCTCTGACCCGTGGTGCGGATCACGGCGATGACGTCCGCGCCCTGGCGTGCACCGGCCTGCGCTTGGACGACATCCTCGTAGATGTTGCCCGTTGCGACGATGATGTAGAGGTACGGTTTCGGACCCTCGCCGATGGTGTTCAGGTATTCGTTACGTTTGGCCACGTTGCCCTTGATACGGGTGAGGCACTGTTCGATGTAAGGCTGAACCGCCTTCTGGATGTCAGCCAGTGGATGCAACGGCAACGCGGTGACGTTCAGTTGGTTGTTGGTGATGCGCTCGGCAATCTCCTGCGGGTTCGCGCCTGTCTCCAAGATGGCGTTGCCCATGAAGTAGAGCACGCCCTGACTGAGCACGCCGGCCTCCAAGAGCGCATCCACCACCCGGTTGGGAAGCGGCACGCCGTTCTCATCGACACCGTCGATACCGATCAGTCGGCAGAGCGTGCGCTCCACCGTCACGGTCGTGTAACCATCGACAAACTCCTGAACCTGGTCCGCAATCTGCTTCGCCAACTGCTTCGCAGCAGCCACCTGGGTGAAATCCAGTCCAAGTTTTGATTTTTCTGCCATATTTTTACCTTTTATATTAATGTAATTCTTTATGTTTTATATTTAAGTCTCAAATCGGCAAAAATACAAAAAATACGGATATGCGGCAACAACATTGAAAATGTAGAGACGCATCGCGCGCCTCTCTACAACGAAACGGAATCCATACATGCCCGTAGGGGCGAATAATTATTCGCCCCTCTGCAGAGACGTGCCATGGCGCGTCTCTACTGCCACCCGAATGCCAAAATGTCAGTGGTTTTCTCCTTGAGAATCACTGACATTATTTTTTGGCACAGTTGTTGCTAAAGAATGTCGCGTCCCGAAAAAAGGACAGTGTAAAATCAACGAATTAATAACAATAAAAATCATACAAAAATGGGTAAAATAATCGGAATAGACTTAGGAACAACCAATTCATGTGTTGCGGTGATGGAAGGCAGCGAGCCTGTCGTCATCCCCAACAGCGAAGGCAGAAGAACAACGCCTTCCATCGTGGCATTCGTGGGCGACAATGAGCGTAAGGTCGGTGACCCCGCCAAACGTCAGGCCATCACGAACCCCACCAAAACCATCTTCTCCATCAAGAGATTCATGGGTGAGACGTACGACCGCGTGACCAGCGAGGTCAGCCGCGTGCCTTACATCGTGGAACGCTCTTCCAACAACATGCCGAAAGTGAAGATCGACGACCGTTCTTACACCGCGCAGGAGATCTCCGCCATGATTCTGCAAAAGATGAAGAAAACGGCTGAAGATTATCTCGGCCAGGAAGTGACGGAAGCCGTCATCACGGTGCCTGCCTACTTCAGCGACTCCCAACGTCAGGCCACCAAGGAGGCCGGCGAGATCGCGGGTCTGAACGTGAAACGTATCATCAACGAACCTACCGCAGCCGCTCTGGCTTACGGTCTGGACAAAAAGAAAGCCGACTCCAAAGTGGCCGTGTTCGACCTCGGCGGCGGTACCTTCGATATCTCCATCCTTGAACTCGGTGATGGCGTCTTCGAAGTGAAATCCACCAACGGCGACACGCACCTCGGCGGCGACGACTTCGACCACAAGATCATCGACTGGTTAGCCAGCGAGTTCATGAAAGACTATAATGTGGATCTGCGTAAGGATGCCATGGCTTTGCAGCGTCTGAAAGAGGCGGCCGAGAAGGCCAAGATCGAGCTCTCCAGCTCCAACTCCACGGAAATCAACCTGCCGTACATAATGCCGATCGACGGTGTTCCGCAACACTTGGTGCGCACCTTAACCCGCGCCCAGTTCGAGCAACTCTGCGACGACCTGATCCGCAAGACCATCGAGCCGTGTAAGAAAGCTTTGGCCGACGCCGGCTACAAGACCTCTGATATTGACGAGGTTATCCTCGTGGGCGGCTCCACCCGTATCCCCGCCATCCAGAAGGTGGTGGAAGACTTCTTCGGCAAGGTGCCTTCCAAGGGCGTCAACCCCGATGAAGTGGTGGCTATCGGTGCCTGCATCCAAGGCGGTGTGCTGAGCGGCGACGTGAAAGACATCCTCTTGCTTGATGTCACCCCGCTGTCACTCGGTTTGGAGACCCTCGGCGGTGTGATGACCAAGCTCATCGACGCCAACACGACCATCCCGACCAAGAAGTCGCAGGTGTTTACCACCGCGGCCGACAACCAGACCTCTGTGGAGATCCACGTGCTGCAAGGCGAGCGTCCCATGGCGGCCCAGAACAAGAGCATCGGCCGTTTCCACTTGGACGGCATCCCGGCGGCTATGCGCGGCATCCCGCAAATCGAAGTCACCTTCGACATCGACTCCAACGGCATCCTGAACGTGACGGCTCACGACAAGGCTTCCGGCAAGGAGCAGAAGATCCGTATCGAGGCTTCCTCCGGCTTGAGCGATGACGAAATCAAGCGCATGAAAGCCGAGGCTGAGGCCAACGCCGACGCCGATAAGAAAGCCAAGGAGGAGATTGACAAGCTGAACAACGCTGACTCGTTGGTGTTCAACACCGAGAAGCAGCTCAAGGAGTTCGGCGACAAGATCCCCGCTGACGATAAGGCCAAGATTGAGGCTGCGGCTGCGAAACTGAAGACCGCGCACGACAACAAGGATTTCAGCGGCATTGACACTGCCATGGCTGAACTGCAATCCGCTTGGAACGAAGCATCTCAGAAGATGTACGCTCAAGGCGGCGGCGCGCAACAGCAACCCGGCGCTGACTTCAACGGCGGCTTCAACCAACAGGCCGGTCCGCAAGGCCCGCAGGGCGGCAACGGCGGCAACGATTCTGAAGTTCAAGACGTTGATTTTGAGGAGGTGAAGTAACGATATTATTTGTTTGTAGGGGCGAATCATTATTCGCCCCTACACAAAACCCCAAACGGATGCTGATGATGAATTGGCATCCGTTTTTCTTTTTTTAAACAATGTCATCCAGGGTGTATGTATTTTGACTATTTTTGCCGTTGCATATATAAAGAACGTAATTATTCATTATTAAGGTGTTATGGACAATAAAGGCTTGTTAATACCTGTGGTTGAGGAGTTTTACTCGCTGCAGGGCGAAGGTTACCATACGGGCAAGGCGGCCTATTTCGTGCGCGTGGGCGGTTGCGAGGTGGGTTGCTCATTCTGTGATGAGATGCGCGCGTGGAATGCGGAAAAGTATCCGAAACTGCTGGTGGATGACATCGTGGCGCGGGCGGCGCAGAAACCCGCGAGAGCAGTGGTGGTCACCGGTGGCGAACCGTTGCTCTACAACATGGGTCCTCTCTGCTCCAAGATGCACGAACACGGAATCCAGTGTTTCCTTGAAACCTCCGGCTCCCAACCACTGTCCGGCGACTGGGACTGGATTTGTCTGTCGCCAAAATACGGTGCGGCTCCGAAACCCGAAATCCTCGCCAAAGCCAACGAGCTGAAAGTCATTATCGGCAGCGAGGAGGATTTCGCATGGGCCGAGGAGAACGCGCAGAAAGTCAGCAAAAACTGTCTCCTGTTCCTCCAGCCCGACTGGAACCGATGCAACGCCATCATCGGCCGCCTCGTGAACTACGTCCTCGAACACCCCAAGTGGCGCGTCTCCCTGCAAACCCATAAGTATATGCAAATACTTTAACCTCCTAACCCATAACCCCATAAACTATAAACTATAAACTATAAACTATAAACCTATAACCCAGCTTCAATAACCAATAACCTATAACCAATAACCATTACCAAATGCCTGACAACCACGAAAAGAGCTTGAAAGAGCTGATTAACCAGTTTGTGAGCCAGTCTGGAAAACAACATCTGATGGACAAGAAGATGCTTTTTGACCGTTGGCCCGAATATGTGGGAAACATGTGTGCCCAGTTTTCAAAATGCGAGGACTTGCGCAACGGCATCCTTTACGTCCGTGTGCAAAACGCCGCCCTCAAATTCGAACTTTTCGGGCATAAATCACAGATACTGAAAAAAATACAGTCCGACTTCGGTCCTTTGGTACAGGACATCATGTTCCGGAATTAGCCAATGGCCAAGTCTATGTCTAAGCAATCAAACTCATGACTTAAACATAGACTATATTAGTTGCACCATTGCACAATTGGATCAATCGCGAAGACAGCGGACCGACAAGCCAAAGGTCCGAGGGATATTAAATCTGCTCACATTTTCGTTATTGTTGAATAGGGTGCGGTACCATGCGGCATCCAAACCTTGTTCCGTTGAAGACCAGAAATCAGCTTGATAGCCTGCATTATGAGAACCGCTTCCCCAGAAGCCGGAAGGGCTGGCAGAAAAGCCTGATGCATTATTGCCATCATAACTTTGATCCCCGGGATAACACTCGCCATCACAATTGAGCCAACCCTCCGTGGAAGCCAACGATTTGGCGATATAGTTGCTGTTGGCGGTGCAGGAGTATGCGCTCTGACCGCTCACGTAGTTGGTCAGTTGCGACCACTCCGCATCGCTCGGCAGATGCCAACCGACAGGACAAATGCCTTGAACACCGCTGGGGATGGCGTTGCTACCCAACGAGCCATGCATGGCGGCCAACCAATTGTAGTAACAGCCATACACCGCTAAATCCAAGGATGTATTTACATAGTAGTAAGGATCCGTGTTGCTTGGTACATTTCCGCCGTTAGGGATGGCTGTTCCGTCAGCATAATGCGTGGTGCGGAGATTCTCACGCATCCAGCATTGGTCGCCAATCTGCACCGTGTTATAGACATTGCCATCAAAATCAGTGACCGTGGGGGTGCCGAGACAGGGATATGCGTCGCCAGCGAGACGAGTGGTGAAGATTACCTCATCTCCATAACCAACTCCCACACTGTTAGAAGCATAAGCCCTGACATAATAGGAGGTTTGAGGCTGTAAGTTTGTCAAAACATTGCTGAAACTTGCCTCGCTGTTAGTGTTAACGGTATGACTGTCAGAAAGAGTAGGATTCGGTGAAGTACTCCAACACACCCCACATTGGGTAACATTCTCTCCACCATTAGAGGTGATGTGTCCTCCACATACAGCTGAATTGTCCATGATGTGGGTCACGGCGTTCGTGATAACTGAAGGGACGGTTAATGTGGTAAAAGTTTGTTGATCACCGTATGCTGTGCCTGAACTATTGGTGGCATAAGCCCGCACATAATAGGTAGTAGCGGGAATCAATCCTACCAACTGGCTGGAGAAATCCCCCAAACCCGCACCGTCCGTAGTGTGACTGTCGGCAAGAGTGGGATTCGGCGAGGCGCTCCAGCACACACCGCGTGCCGTAACCATGGTTCCACCATCGGAAATGACAACGCCACCACAAAGAGCCGTGTTGTCCATAATGTTAGTCACCTCATGGGTCTCCACCTCGGGGATGTATAACGTGGTGAAGGTTTTCTGACTGCCGTAAACCGTTCCTGCGGCATTGGTAGCGTAAGCCCTGACATAATAGGTCGTATTGTGAGTCAGCCCTGTCATTTGACCTGTAAAGGCTCCTGATCCCGACCCGCAGACAACACGATTGTTAATAACTGTCGGATAAGGGCTTGTGCTCCAGCAGATTCCTCTTTCCGTCACAGGTGCACCACCGATGGAGGTGACTTCGCCACCACATACCGCTGAGTGTTCCAAAACATCTGTCACGGCAGCAGTAGTCACTTTCGGTGTTTCTGCCATAATGCAACGGACAGACATTCCATAAGCCTTGTTGCCAAATCTGTTCTGCTCCACAAAGCCGTTGTCATAATGCAAAGCACGATAATGGGCGTGGCTATCGTCGTAAGGGGTTGCCGTCCAGAACATTGCACTCGATCTAAAATCCAATGACGACCCATTGGCATAGCCGGCAGGCATGGCGGAGAACCCACTAATGTTGTTTGACATTAAGTCAAAGCCCACTGCACAAGGATTGTCAGAGGTATGCCAATAGTTATCGTCAGCAGCCAGCGAGTAGGCAATGTTGCTCGGATTCTCACCGCACACATAACCCGCCAAACCGCTCATATAATCGGTCAACTGAGCCCATTCCGCATCACTGGGCACATGCCAGCCGGTAGGACAAATGCCCTGTACCCCGCTGGGATTGACTGCACTGCCACTCCCCTGCCCCATCACAGCTTTCCAGTTGTACAGATAGCCCAAAGAATGGTCGTTATCCACATCTTCGGGCAGATAATAGTGCGCGATGTCAGGACCCACTTCGCTGCCTAAACTGATGGGGTCGCCCGAAACATAATGTGTGGTTCGCAGATTCTCCCGCAACCAACACTGATTGCCGATCTGCACCGTATTGTACACGTTGCCGTCATAATCGGTCACGACCGCCACATTTTGGCAAGGGGCTGACATCTCCGGCAGAATCGTATCCACGCTCAAAAAAATGTCACCAGTGTGTTCTACCATGGCGGTGTCTAATACCAGTTCCCACTCGGTTATCCATCCATTATCATTATTCCAACCATCCATCACCTCAATGCTCCATGTACCGTTCATCGGACAGCCAATCAAGTTGGCAAAAGAACCATCAGGGTGATAGACGTTAGTCATATTAGCCACATTGGTAGAATCAATCGGTTGACTACTTACAGCATTGACATAGACATAGTAATTGTTTGAATAGACGTAGCCTTGATTGGTGGCATTTGACCAACAATAGTTCCAAGGAGTCCCCATCTGATTTTGATAAATATTGGGATTACAAGCAGCATCACCCGATGCTGAATAATCGTATGCACCGCCAAAATAAGCACCTGCGTTCCCTGTTCCATTCCATCCCCATTCACTTGCCGGAATCTGAGAAGAGCAAGTGGAGTTACCACCGCTAGCATTTTTTTTCAAGATAGAGACATACTGCTGGTTCGGACAGGTCAGTCTAATCCAAAGATCTCCAATAAAAGAATGCTCTATCTTAAGCCGGACATAAAGGATGTCATTGGCTGATTCTATCCTGGAATATATGGGATGATCAGTGATTGTGATAGGAGACACGTATGAGCAGTACTGAGGCTGATCTAGCTGTAATTGTCCGTCATAACAAGGTAGGCCGTCAGGAATTAAAAAGGTGTCGATTATCGTGTAAACATTATTGATAAAGCAGCATTGGAATTCATTGCCATAAGAGGTACCGTCATTGTTGGTAGCGTAAGACCTCAAAAAATAACATTGATTGACATCCAGTCCTATCAATTGACTGGAAAAACTGCCCAATTCGCCGACCTCCACGGTGTAATCGTTCGCCAAAGTGGGATGCGGGGTAGTACTCCAGCAAAAGCCGCGAGCCGTAACCCCTTCACCGGACAACACCGTGCCGTAGCAACGAAGCCCCTGAGGGATATTCACCATAGAGTCGGTTTGAACGGTCAACGCCTCTTCCCATTCAAGATTAAACCTCAGCTCGAACGTCTCACTCACAATTTGTTGCTGAGTTACCCCTTCGCTCTGTATCTGATGCCCGTTGTGCGAGGCAAAGCCTTTATAGCACATCTCGTCGCCCAACTCAAAATCATGGGCAAGGGCGCTTTTCAAATCTACCTTGGCATACTTCTCGGTGTTGCCGTCCGACAAAATCCGGTCAGCACCCGCATGGCCTTTGTTCACCATTTTCAAACTGCGTGTGCCAGAAGAGGTGGTCACCGACAACACATACACCTGAGGGGTGGTCAAAGAAATCTCAAAATAGTTGTCTCCGCGAACAAGATTCCCCGCATACTCGGCGCACTTTTTACCGTTAATATCTACTAACACCATCTTCGCCGACTCGCTCTGCGCGGAAGAAATATTGACTCTGGTATGGCCGTCAAACGGGTTGGGCATCACCTGCATCTTCCCCTCCTCCGAGTAATCCTCCACACTCGTACCCACTTCCATAGTGTAGATGGTGTCGGGAAAAAGAATGGTTTCCGACCACCCGCGGGTGAGGTTCTCTATGGTCACACTGTTGATCCGCACATACCGGCTGTTTTGGTCAACACCCGTAAACATCAGCGAAAGAGTGTTTTGCGCATACATAATCGGACACGATGCCAACAACACCCATAATAAGACCGTTTTCAATATACTGATATTAGCTTTCATATTGCTGAATTTTATACATTTACATTTTTATTTGAACGAATACGCTACTCCAAGATACAGCACGTTTTCAGGATTTTTAACTTGTATTTCGTTATCGCTGCGAACAAAAAAGTCCAGCGCATGGCGTTTGTTGATGCTGTATTCCAAGCCGACGATAGTGCGCAGTTGGTCAATGATATTGTCGCCAGGCTTGTAAAGTCTCCACCAAAACTCCTCCGAGCAGTGCAGCTTCAGGCCGGTTTGTGGAATAGACCACGCAACTGACAGTCTGTTACGGAGATAAGTCTTCGGATTGTATTTGTAGGGACCGTGATGCTTGTCCCTAAATGTGGTCTGTGCCATACACCGCCAACCCACTTTCCACGCCCCGAATCTCGGCGCAATGGAGATGAAACCTTTGATTCTGTGACGATTGTCAAACAACTGTTTCTTTCGGTTGTGATAGTTCAGAAAATCGTATTCCACACCAATTTTCATCCGCTTCTTCCAAAACGCATAATCGGTTCCCACGCCAATCTTAGCACGGTTATAATGAGTGAAGTTGTAATCAAAGCGTACGTCACTCTCCACAGTAAAATGCCACCCTTTTAGGATTTTTAACTCATAATCCGCACCAATCACACCGCCCGTGGAGAACGTCTGCGCCTGCGTCACTCCGCACAACCACACAATGATACCTATTGCAAAAATGCGCCTTATATTCAATTCATTCTTCATTAGAAGAAGTTTTCATTCCTCACTTTCGTGAGTTGATTTATCGTGTTTTCGGGTTTGTCAGATGCGTAATAGATTTTCACGTAGGCAATGTCCTTGAGGTAGTCAATATGACCGACCTCCAGTCGTCTGATATCCAATCCGGTACGTAATTTCAAATCCGCCATCAGTTCATTCTCTCTGTCGGCATGTGCCAAAGCGACCTTCTCATAGACAATGATTTTGCACTCCAAATGCGTCTTGCGGTGAATCGTCTCGAACAGCCAAACAGCCAGCACGATAAGCAAATTCGTGACGATTAACTCGGTGTAGCTTACGGTCATGGCCAGACCGTTGATGACGGAAATGCCAACCACGACGAAGAGGTAGGTCATCTCGCGAATCGGCACCGTTTCCGTACGGTATCGTATCATCCCGAAAATGGCAAACAGACCCAAAGCGAAACCGATCTGCACTTTCACGTTGTCCATCAGGAAAATCAGGAAGAAAATCGTGATGCTGAACAGCATAAACGTGAAATAGTAGTCACGACGTTTGCTCTTTTTGTAATACAGCAACCCCACAATCACCCAGCAAATCACCAAGTTGATGGCGAAACGGAAAAGCATCTGCCACAAACTCGGTCCATCAAACCACGGGATTCCGAAAAGACCCGGTCCGTCAGCATTGCCAAACTCACTCGCAATGTCCGAGTCAAACAAAATATCCATATCATTCTGTATCATAATTCCAAAGATTTTATTATATAATTTTGATTTGTTAACTTATTGACATACCGAATTTTATCCTTAAACCTGTTATATTTCAGATGTTCATCGGTGAGGAGCATTCCGAGACAGTATTTGCTCAACCCCTTCCGCTGCACTCGGGCATCTCGGAGAATATCCTTGAACTTGGAGGGCAGCGAACCATCCTGCTTCACCTCCACGATGACCAAATCGGAGACATCCGCATCGCAACCGCTCAACCAGTTGTGAAATCGGATTCCGAAGTCGATGGTCACACGCTCGGTTTTGGCCTTGTTCACGAGTGTTATGCGCCGGAAGGCGTTCTCCAGTCGGGGCGTGAGCAACTGATCCGTCACCCAGACTTTCTCTCGGATGAAGTCGGCAGATTCTGGAGTGGCATAAATTTCACCCCACTGTTCCACAGGTATGGCGATGCGTTTTTTCTTGGTGCGCCCTGTGTTCTTTTTGTTTTTGATTTCCAGAAAAGCGATGTTGGAATCCACATAGATGCGCTGGCGTATTTTCTGCCTCCGCAGTCTGCGGTTGTGGTGCATCGTGTAGGTAATGGCATCCAGTGTATCGAAATAAAGTGAACGGTAGCGTGCAATGCGCTGACCTTCATGCTCTTGTACGTAGAAATGTTCGCCCCACCGCGGTGCCATGCGCAGCAATATCTCCTTGTTCATCGGAAACTTGCTGTCCACACGGTTCATCAGCTTCACGGCGTTCATCTCCTCCAACGAGATAGAGGACATCGACTGCAGGATATTTTCCAGCGCCTCCATTACTTACGAATGTATTCGTATTCCCTCATAGAAAGAAGGTTACCCTTCGCATTGTAGTTCAACTGACGTTTCTTGGTACCGTCGGCGTTGTACTCAATCTTGTGGATGCGGAAGGGCTTGTTATGCGCGTCATACACCACCTCGCGCACCACACGGTCATTCGCATCATACTCGTAGGTAATGCGGGCTGTCATACTGGAGGAGTTGTATTCGATCTCCTCCGTTTTCCGGCCTTTGGCATCATACTTGACAACATGGTCCAAATATTTGGTACCTTTCACAGGGGTCTTCCATGTCTTCACGGTCAGATTTTTCCGCGACTCCTTTTTGTCACTGCTCTGTCCATACGAAACAGCCACACAAAATAACAGACAAGAAATTAATAAGATTATTTTTTTCATTTCTACTTTATATTTTCTCAATTTGGTTTTGATTGGATATTTGATTTAGCTATTAGCCATTGGCTGTTGGCTATTTGTTGGCTAAAAGCTAAAACTACGGTTTCACGTTGATTTTGAACGTATCCGGAAACCAGTATATCTGGTCGGTTTCGGACACTGAGATGGTTTTAGAAACCACAGACGGGATCTCGTCTTCCCCGTAAAACGACTGCGTACCATAGACCCAAAAAACATCTTCCTTAGCGGCCAGCACAGTATCGGTCTCCAAATTATAGTTGTCATCGGGATGTAGCACTTTATAGACTGTGCCTTCAATGGTTCCCGTGCCGCCAGGACCTTCGCCTCTGTTGCAAGAGATGTCCAAGGCTGAAGATACTAGAGCTAAAAGTATTAAGAGTTTTCTTGTCAAGAACATCTTCTTATTTTTAAACCTGCTGCAAAAATACTATTTTTGTCTATCTATTTCCTTCAAAAAATTCGGCTTCAAAAATGTTGTTTTTCATAGGAAAAAAATATGTTTATTATCAATAAAATCGTATTTTTGCCGTTTGATAAAAAAACGAGAAAAAAATGAAAAAAATCATTGCTTTAGGTATTCTGTTATTAGGTTCAGTCTTGATTTTTTCGGCATGTGACACTCAGCACCGTTGTGCCGCATACGGCCACTATACCTACAACATGCCGGCTGAGAACCCCGACAACATGAACTAATTTTCGATTTCCATACGGAAATGGAAGTCGGGAAACATAGCATCCGAAAGTTCCTGCTGACTTTGCTGTTGGCAGGCGCTTTTGTGTTATCTTTCGCCCAAAATGTCGGGGATTATCACCACGACGTGACCACTAAGGAGTGGAATTTCCAGATTTTCGCACACACGGCCGGTTTCGGCATCGGATTCCAGCACGGCCGCACCCCCGACCTTTTCAACAAGCATTTCTGGGAGGTGCAGATGATGTACAACCAGCACCCTAAGTCGGTGCGGTCCATCAACGCAATTTACGACAATGTGCGCCCCATCCGATACGGCCAACTTTACACTTTGTTCTTTCTGCAGGGAGGTTACGGTTACCAACGGACCTTGCACCTAAAGCCCTATTGGGGCGGTGTGCAGGTCAACTACACCCTCTCCGCAGGCCCCGCCCTCGGATTCGGCATCCCCAGCTATATAGAAGTTCTCAACTACAACACCGGTTTCTCCGAGATTGTACGCTACGATCCTGACAAGCACAACCTCAACAACATCCTCGGCGGAACTCGTTTCTTCACTGGCATTGCGGAAACCATCGTACGACCTGGCTTCTACGCCAAAACCGGTCTTAACTTCGATTTCGCCAAAAACGACTACAAACTGCTTGGCCTTGAGGTGGGCCTGCAAATCCAAATGGTGTTCCCTTTTATCCAACAGATGGCCTTTAATCCTGCCAAAAAATTCTACCTCACCGGTTACCTGACCTTCAACTTCGGCAAGAGAAAAGGGCTCCATGGTTAAATTTCACACAGAATTATGAAAAAAACAATTATACCGATTCTTTGTCTTGCATTTTCAGGGCTGTTTTTGAACGTCACCGCCCAAAACGATTTCGAAATCGTCAAGAATGTTGACATTTTCATCAGTGTACTCAACGAGCTGAACGACAAATACGCCGACGAGATCTCACCCGGCGAGCTCACCCAGACCGCCATCAAAGCCATGCTTAAAAGTCTCGACCCCTACACGGTTTATTACCCTGAATCTGAGATTGAGAGCTATCGCATGAGAAACACTAATGAGTCCGGAGACATTGACATCACCTTGACGGAAACCAACAAACAATTGGTAATCACCGAGATGGTGGAAGACGGTCCTTCCGCGAAAGCTGGTTTGCGCGTGGGCGACCGTATTCTGAGCGTCAATGGCCAGTCATCGGAGAACCGTGGCATCGAGGCCGTCAATCTGGCTATGAGCGGACAACCCGGCACCACCTACTCCGTGGAAGTTTTCCGGCCCACCGATGGCAAGAATCTGACTTTCAAGGTAAAACGGGAAAAGGTGAAACAGCCCAACATCCCCTACTCCGGCATCCTCGGCGACAAGGTGGGCTATATCAAACTCAACCAGTTCCTCGAAAAAGCCGGCAGCGAAGTTTATGAGGCTTTCAAGAAACTCAAAGATGAGGGTATGGAATACCTCATCATCGACCTGCGCGACAACGGCGGCGGACTCTTGGGCGAAGCTGTCAACATCATTGATCTCTTTGTGGGAAAAGATGTCACCGTTGTCGAGACGAAAGGTAAAATCGCCGAAATGAACCGTATCTACAAAACGCAAAACATCGCTGCAGATGCAGACATCCCCATCGTGGTACTGGTTAACGAGCACAGTGCCTCCGCCTCGGAAATCGTCTCCGGTACGCTCCAAGACCTCGACCGCGCCGTCATCGTGGGACACAAATCCTTCGGCAAGGGACTGGTACAGAAAGTCTATCCCATGGACTACAACACCAGCATGAAAATCACCGTGTCGAAATACTATATCCCCAGCGGCCGCTGCGTGCAGAATATCGAATACTTCGACCGAGACACCACCAAAGGCGGCTACAAAATCCCTGATTCTTTAGCTGTTGCATATAAGACTAAAAACGGCAGAACGGTCTATGACAAAGGTGGTGTGGAACCCGACATAGCCATTCCTGAAGAAACGGTTCCCGATGTGCTGTCTGCGCTCATCGAGGAACAAGCCATTTTCGACTTCGCCAACGACTACCGCGCCAAACACGAAACCATCGCCGAAGCAGACAAATTCATTGTAGATGATGCTCTTTACAACGAATTCCTGCAATATTTGAAGAAGAACAAATACACCTACACTACTGCCTTGGAGAAAAAGCTGGAGGAGTTGAAGACCACCGCTGAAGAAGAAAAGTCGTTCTCCAGCATCCAAAACACCTACAACCAGCTGAAAACACAGTTGGAGAACCTCAAAACGCAAGAATTGACCACTTATAAAGCCGACATCGCCCGCACTCTGACACAGGAAATCGTGTCGCGCTACTATTACAGCACCGGCAAGCTCATCAACAGTCTGCACCACGATCGTTACATCGAAGAGGCCAAATCAGTACTGCTCGACCCGAACCGCTACAAAGCCATTCTCTCCCCGAAAAAATAAGCATGAGTCGAAAACGCTTTCATCATACTTTCTACCTTCTTGGAACCATCGCATTGGCCATAGCGATGCCGTTGTCGCATTTTGTCATGGGGTTGGCCTGTTTCCTGCTGTTACTCAATTGGTTAGCCGAATGGAACTGGCGTGAGAAACGGATACGGCTCCGCAAAAACCGCCAAGGACTATGGTTTGCCGCTTTTTACCTCGTCTATGCCATCGGGCTTATCCACGTCACCGACTGGGGGGCTGCCGGTAAAGAGATGCTCTCCAAATTGCCTTTCTTGCTATCTCCTTTGGTGGTTATTACCAGCAAACCGCTCAAAAGTAAAGAATTACGCTCCGTTTTCACCGTATTCATCCTTGCCACTTTATTCGGTTGCTGCTGGAATTTCGGTTATGCACAGACCCACGTTCTTGACAACATCCGGGAAATGTCGCGCTTCATCGACCACATCCGCTTCAGCCTCTGTATAGTGCTGTCTATTGTCCTTTGCGTACATCATTTACTCCATCCTTTAAACAACAGCACGCTATTCCGATTTATCTACCCAATAGTCATTTTATTGCTTTTCCTTTATCTTCTCTATGCCCAAACCCTGTCTGGTATTCTCATTCTGATGGTGATAGCAATATGTTATATAACACATCTTATTGAATACCAGAAAAATACTAAAACAAAATGGGCATTGGGAGGACTCATGGGGCTGGTGCTGACTGCCGCTATCGTCTATGCCTTATATATTACATACGACTATTTCCACGTTAAGGATCCCGCACCCGACCGCACCGCGACGACCGCCTCCGGCAACCCTTATACTTTCGAGGACAATCCGATGGTGGAAAACGGCCACTATATCGGACACTATGTCTGCAAAGAGGAACTGCAGACCGCATGGGCGATGCGTTCCGACTCTTTGTACGACGATCTCACAGCTGCCACACTGACCCGCTACCTCAACTCACTCGGCCTGCGCAAGGATTCGGCAGCAGTGATGAGTCTCAGCGACAATGACATCCATAACATCGAGCATAAGACCGCCAACGTTTATTACACGAATACGGGCAGTCTCCGTCGTGCACTCTATGAAACCTACTTCGGGTTTACCTTATATGAAAAGTACGGTGTCATCAACGAATCGTCCCTGCTGGAGCGCATCGAGTTGTGGCGTGCCTCGTGGCAGATTATCCGTGAGCATTGGTTGTTTGGAGTCGGCATCGGACAACAGCGTGCAGCATTGGACCGGCAATTGGAACTGCAGCACTCCCCTATCGCCGACAAGAAGAAAAACCGCGGCAGCCACAACCAATTCCTCACCTTCTGGATGGCTGCCGGTATTATCCCGCTCCTTTATTTCTGTTTTTTACTCGTTTTTCCTTTTGTGGAGATGAAGAACTGCATCACGTACGTCTATATCGCGCTCATCTTGACACTGGTGCTCTCCATGCTGGTGGAAGACACCCTCAACGCACAAACAGGTCGCATGATGTTCACGATTTTCGTGCCGTTGCTGCTGTTCAGCGACAATAGGCAATAGTAAAGACGCACTACAACACATCCCCACTCTTAACCTTATAACCATTTAACCTTTTAACAAAAAAAATCGTATTTTCGCACCGCATTTAATTTTGAACTGAAAAAAATAACAAAAAACTATGAGTCAGATTGTTAAAGTTTACGGAAGAGAGATTTTGGACTCTCGTGGAAATCCTACTGTTGAAGTTGACGTATATACCGCTGCCGGTGCGTTTGGTCGCGCAGCCGTTCCCTCAGGCGCTTCTACCGGCGTACACGAAGCCGTGGAATTGAGAGACGGTCAGAAAGACAGATATATGGGCAAGGGCGTGCTGAAGGCCGTCCAGAATGTGAACAGCACCCTCGCGGAAGCAGTGGAAGGCATGGAAGTCAGCGACCAAGCTGAATTGGATGCCCGCATGATTGAGGTGGACAACACCGAGAACAAGGGTGCGATGGGCGCTAATGCCATCCTCGGCATTTCCCTCGCCGCTGCCAAGGCCGCCGCTCAGGAAACCGGCCAAGACCTTTACCGCTACGTGGGTGGCTGCAACGCCAATGTACTGCCCGTCCCGATGATGAACATCCTCAACGGCGGCTCCCACGCCGACAACCGCGTGGACTTCCAGGAGTTCATGATCATGCCTGTGGGCGCACCCACCTTCCGGGAGGCTGTCCGCATGGGTTCCGAAGTGTTCCACAACCTCAAGAAAGTGCTCAAGGAGCGCGGTTACTCCACCAATGTGGGTGACGAAGGCGGTTTCGCTCCCGACCTCAAATCCAACGAGGAAGCCCTCGAAGTCATCCTGCAAGCTATTGAGAATGCCGGCTACAAACCCAAAGAGGACATCTGCATTGCATTGGATCCCGCCGCTTCCGAGTTCTTCGACACCGAGAAGAATCTCTACAAGCTGAAATGGTCCACCGGCGAGGAGATGACTCCCGCACAAATGGTCGATTACTGGAAGACCTGGTGCGACAAATACCCGATCATCTCCATCGAGGACGGTATGGCCGAAGACGACTGGGACGGCTGGAAACTCCTCACCGACACCATCGGCGACCGCTGCCAGCTCGTGGGTGACGACCTTTTCGTGACCAACGTGAAACGTCTGCAAATGGGTCTTGAGAAAGAGGTGGCCAACTCCATCCTCATCAAGGTCAACCAAATCGGCACGCTCACGGAAACCATCAACGCCGTGCAGCTCGCGCAGCGCAATTACTACACCGCTGTGATGTCGCACCGCTCCGGCGAAACGGAAGACACCACCATCGCCGACCTCGCCGTGGCCCTCGGCACCGGCCAAATCAAGACCGGCTCCGCCAGCCGCACCGACCGCATCTGCAAATACAACCAATTGATGCGCATCGAGGAAATGCTTGGCAGCTCCGCCATCTATCCGGGAAGAGATTTCCCGTTCAGAGGTTAATCAAAAAAAAACGCGGCCTTTGCCGCGTTTTTTTTTACTTTTGTTCCCGAACTTTCGACTCTCGGGTCCAATCAACGGTCATACCGAACAGCGAGACACCGAGGTAGCCCCGCATCTTTAGAGTATTCCCTCCGTTCACCAGACGGATATAGGTTTTGTATGTACCAGACTTGCCAGGGTATTTCAACTTCCCGCCCTGGTATTCGTTATCCTTGGCATTGTAGGTCAATCCCGACATAAATACCAGACCAAGATGCGGTTTCTTTTTCGGGTTCTCCACCCAGATTACCTTAGCCTCATACGTGCCATCTTTAGCCTTGTAAATTTCACACTGCGACCCCTCCTTGGAAAACGGGTCTCTGGAAAAGAAAATACCACAGATATCATCAGCGTTCTGCGCGTAACCGCTTGCGGCAAAAACCGCCAACATCAAAATCGTTATTACCTTTTTCATAATCATCTTGTCATCTCATTCTCTAATCCTCTGTTCATCGCTTATTCCTCAAACGAGAACAACGGATCCCAAGCGGGTAACATGATAGGTTTCTGGTCGAAAAGTTTAAGGGTAGCGCTCGGAATATATTTGGATTCCACCACCAAACGGAACATGTACTCGTTGAACCACTCGTTGGTCATGATGAGGAATCCGTTGTGGCCGCGGTTGCTGCCCCAGCTGTTCTCCACCATCCATTTCGTAGGATTGCCGTTGGCATCGAGATCCACGCCGCAGAGAGTCATGGCATGAGACGAGCCGCTGGCATACGTGCTGACACGCTGTTTCTTGTCCATACCGAAAGTGGTGCCGAACAGAGAACCATAATCATAGTTGTTCACGTCCATGTAGCCTTTGTCGCGGTCAAGGAACTTCGCCACATCGCAGGAGAAATACATCATCGTGCTGTCCTTGATAGAGGCGATGGCCATTTTCGCAATCTCATTCATCGGCAGGTTGAGGAATTTCCAGTTCTGCCCATCATAGACATGGCGGTCGTACTCAATCTCATAGACTTTGTAGTAATCGCGGGTCGGGTCGTTCATAATCATATAATAGTTACCGAAATCCTCATTCACGAATTTGTTGTAGAAAGACATCGGGGTATATTTTTCAGTGCTCACAGCCTCGCCTTTGTCATTACGCTGCGTCCAAGTGAATTCTGTGGGTGGTTCACCAAACGCGTAAGCCAGCATCCGGTAAATCGTTTGCAACATCTCCATCTTAGTATCCTGCAATTTCTGCTCGGTTGTACCCTTATTGTTGCTCATCTCACGCAGAACAAGCCCGTCCTCACGGAGTTTCAGTTTGATAAGTTCAGAGATCTTAGAGGTGTGGTTGCTGTTGTAGGTCTCGGGCATCACGTCTTTCGGCACAACGCCATATTTGGTAATCAGATTGGCCACTCCGGTGAATTGTCCACCGTCACTGAGCGGATTCTTGAAGAGCCACTGCACGGTCTCGTCCTCCATGGACTTGGCTCGGTTGTCAAGGATGGCTTGCAGGAAGAGGTTGGCTTTCTCCAACTGATCCCAAAAGAAGGTATAACACTGCGAAAACTGGAAATCGTCAGGCAGGTTATGCTTGCAGATAGCCTTGTTACGGAGAACGTTCATGCCGGTGAACATCCAACAACGACCGGAAGACTCCTGATTGCTAATAGCCTTAGAAGGCACGGTATTCGACAAATGAGCGTCAAAGGCCGTGTTGTTGTCATAATTCACCGCCAACTTGTTGATTTCGTTGGCGTTGATAGCGTTACGTAACGCTTTGTTGGTCGGGTCGGCATTGTATGAACCGCGAAGCATTCCGATTTGCTGCATCGTCAATCCACCGTTTTTGTTAATAGGTTGCGCATTCATCACCATCATGCAGGCCGCCGCGCAAACGAGAAGGAATAATTTTTTCATTGATTTATAATTTTCATTAATACATTCAAAAAACTGGCGGCAAAGGTACAACTTTTTTTTAATGTATAATGTATAATGGATAATGGATAATGATTTGGAGGTATCGTTTTTGAAATTGCGTAATATGCCATTGTAAACCTTCCCCCGACCTTTTAACCTCCTAACCTTCTAACCTTCTAACCCCCTGACAATCAGCATTGTTAATAACCTTGTTTATAAATAATCGTAAAGAAAAGAAATCCATCGGTGGGAATTTTTACCTTTGCACCGGTTCAGGTTCTGAACGGATTAATAGGGAACGCTGTGAGAATCAGCGGCTATACCCGTAGCTGTGAGTTCCATTTTGCGCTTTCTCCAAAAAGTCACTGACAAAATCCTGTCGGGAAGGCGGAGAAAAGCGGGAACGAGCCAGAAGACCTGCCTGAGACCGAATTCGTGGCTTTCGGGACTAAGAGCAAACGAGAGCGGTGTTGCACCGACCATTGTCTTCCCTGAGCTGTTTTTATTAACAACCAAAACCTTAACCTTTTTATGGATCAACTGTACATCATCAAACGTAACGGAAAACGGGAGCCATTTTCGGCCGACAAAATCAAAAATGCCATCGCCAAGGCATTCCTTTCCGTAAACAGCTTCGCCACTCAGGAAGTGCTCATCAACGTCATGAGCCGCCTCAAAATCCACGACGGCATCTCCGTGGAGGAGATTCAGAACCAAGTGGAAATCTCCCTTATGGCGGAACGTTACTACGAAGTCGCCAAAGCGTACATCTTGTACAGACAACGTCACTACGAAGACCGTGAAGTGAAGGAGAAACTCGACTTCCTCATCAACTATTGCAACGCCTCCAACGCCGCCACTGGCAGCAAATATGACGCCAATGCCAACGTGGAGAAGAAGAACATCGCCACGCTCATCGGCGAACTCCCCAAATCGAATTTCATCCGCCTCAACCGCCGCCTGCTCTGCGACAAGATCAAAGATATGTACGGCAAAGAATTATCTGACAAATACTTATATCTTCTGAACAACCATTTTATCTACAAGAACGATGAAACCAGCATCGCCAACTACTGCGCATCCATCACCATGTATCCATGGCTATTGGACGGCACGAAAAGCATTGGCGGCAACGCCTCCGCACCCACGAATCTCAAATCCTACTGCGGCGGATTCATCAATATGGTCTTCATGGTCTCCAGTATGCTCAGCGGTGCCTGCGCCACCCCTGAGTTCCTGATGTACTTGGACTACTTCATCCGCAAAGAGTACGGTGATGACTACTATCAAAACAGCGACAAGGTCGTGGATCTCTCCGTGCGACAGCGCACCATCGACAAAATGATCACCGACAGCTTCGAACAAGTTGTCTATTCCATCAACCAGCCCACTGGTGCACGCAACTTCCAGTCTGTGTTCTGGAATGTGGCCTACTATGACCGTTATTACTTCCAAAGCCTCTTCGGCGAGTTCCGATTCCCCGACGGCACCAAACCCATCTGGGAGTCGCTCAGCTGGCTTCAGAAACGATTCATGCGCTGGTTCAACCAGGAGCGCCTCCGTTCCGTTCTCACCTTCCCGGTCGAAACCATGGCTTTGCTCTCCAAGGATGGGGACATCATTGACACCGAATATGCCGACTTCACGGCAGAAATGTACGCTGCCGGCCACTCTTTCTTCACTTACGTGAGCGACAACGCTGACTCTTTGAGCAGCTGCTGCCGACTTCGTAACGAAATCCAAGATAACGGATTCAGCTACACACTCGGCGCGGGTGGTGTCTCCACCGGTTCCAAGAGCGTGCTCACCATCAACATCAACCGCTGTATCCAATATGAATGCCGCAACAATATACCTCAATTCCAATTCATCGAAGAGGTCATCGACCTGATGCACAAAGTGCAGATATGCTATAACGAGAACCTCAAGTACTTGCAATCCAAGGGTATGCTTCCTTTGTTCGATGCCGGCTACATTGCCATCAACCGCCAATATCTCACTATCGGCGTGAACGGTTTGGTGGAGGCCGCCGAATTTCTCAACATCCCGATTGACGACAATCCACAATATCAGCATTTTGTAGAGAACGTGCTTGGACTGATTGAGAGATATAACCACCAGTACAAGAGTAAGGAGCTCCTTTTCAACTGCGAGATGATCCCTGCGGAGAATGTGGGCGTGAAACACGCCAAATGGGATCGTGAAGACGGCTACCGCGTACCCCGCGACTGCTACAACAGCTATTTCTACCGTGTGGAGGACGATTCGCTGAACCTTATCGACAAGTTCCGTCTGCATGGTGCACGCTATATCGCACACCTCACTGGTGGCTCTGCCCTGCACGCCAACCTTGAGGAGCACCTTTCGCAGGCACAATACCGCCAGTTGCTCCGCGTGGCCGCGCAAGAAGGCTGCAACTACTTCACCTTCAATATTCCCAACACGGTATGCAACAAATGTGGCCACATCGACAAACGCTATCTCCATGAATGCCCCGAATGTCATAGCACGGATCTTGACTACCTCACCCGTGTCATCGGCTACATGAAGCGCGTCAGCAGCTTCTCGCAAGCCCGCCAGGAGGAGGCCAGCCGCCGCCACTATGAACACTTTAATGGATAATTGATAATGGATAATTGATAATTATTAGGGGTTGCCCGATTAGGAGGTTGCGTAATATGATTTTATATGATTTTACTGTCTCGACCCCCTCTAACCTTCTAACCATAACCCCTCAATGTCAATGCCTGAAATAGGTTGACCGTTTTAAAGACCAAAGTCACCAAATCAAAAACGGATCAACAATGGAAAAATTAACAAATGAGGAACGAAAAAGAAGAAGATTCAGCGAGAGCTTCAAGCGGAAAAAAGTTCAGGAAATAGAAAGCGGTCAGACCAAAATTTCCGAAATTTGCCGCGTTTATCAAATCAGACGCAACAGTGTGGACAACTGGCGTCACAAATACGGGAGCATGCAACAGAAAAAGGAACGACTTATCATAGAGACGGATAGTGACACGCTGAAAGTCATAGAGTTACAGAAGCGTGTGGCTGAATTGGAGCGCATCATAGGACAAAAGCAGATAGAGATAGACTTCAAGGACAAGATGATAGATCTGGCCGAAGAGGTGTATAATGTTGATATCAAAAAAAAATTCTGCACCCGACCATCCAATGGTTCAGAGACCACAGAGACGAATACCCATATTCACTGAACATGTTGTATAAGACATTGGATATCAGCAAGCAGGCGGTCCATCAGCACAAATCTGCCATCGACCGCAAGATGGAGGAGCTGTGCTATGTTGCCATGATTGTGGCGCAAGTGCGTGCCGATCACCCCACCATGGGGGTTCGCGACATCTACTACATGATGCGTCCGGAAGGCATCGGTCGGGACCGTTTCGAGCACTACTGCCGAGAACTGGGGCTTTCCTCTGTCCGTACGGTGAACCCGTGCCGCACCACCGACAGCTGTGGGGTGATAAGGTTCCCGAACCTGTTGGAAGGCTTCGCTATTACGAAGGTCAACCAAGTGTGGCAGAGCGATATAACCTATTTTGAAGTGAACGGCAAATACTACTACATCACTTTCGTCATCGACGCTTTCTCCCGCATGATTGTCGGGTACAGCGTGTCCAAAAGGCTTTTCACGGAGGACTCAGTCATCCCCGCCCTGGAAATGGCGGTAAGATTCCGAAAAGGCGTCGATTTATCAGGGCTGATCTTCCATTCCGACGGCGGCGGCCAGTACTATTCCAAGAAATTCCTGGAGTTGACCAAGAAGCTCCGTTTCAGGAACAGCATGTGCTTGTACTCATGGGAGAACGGGAAGGCTGAGAGAGTTAACGGTGTGATAAAGAACAACTATCTGGAGCACAGGCATATCAATTCCTATGAGGAACTCGTCAAGGAGGTTGACCGCTCTGTGACCCTTTACAACAATGAGAAGCCACACATTAAGTTACATCGGATGAGCCCCGCGCGGTTCGAAAAAAATTTTACCTTTGCAGAGTCTGATTTCACGGCCCCCGGGGGCCGTGAAATCAGACTCTGCAGCCAAAAGAGTCGCATTGAAATGCAAAAGAAAATTAACAAAAGAGCAATCACAAATAAGAGGCAAACGGTCAACCTTATTTAGGCATTGACTCAATAACCAATAACCAATAACCCATAACCATTAAAAGCCGCGCCCCATATCCGGCTACAGACATGTAACCGCTACACGGTTTGCAGTGTTTCCCTTAATGTGTTCGCATGACTATGGACGGATTCAAAAAAAATGTACTTTTGCCAAATAAAATGATGTGCCATAGAAAAACATATTGGGTGTTGCTGCTCGCCATGTTTCTCACGGTCGGGTTGGGTGCGTGCAAAAACCGGGGACGCGACAAGACGAGGAGCCAGGAAGAGGTCATCGGTATCCGCCCCGACAGTGCCGGGGTTGCGGTGGTTACCAGTCTCGAACAGCTCAATCCCGCCAATGTCAACACCTGCGACTATTTTCTCGGAGAAATCGACGGGCAACCCTACATGCTGAAACTCGAATCTGCCACCAAAACTCAAATAGATGGAAAATTCTACCCCATCGACTCCACCCAAAGCATTGCGTCACCCACTTTTTTCACTATCTTGCGTAACGACAGCTCATACGTGCTAACATTCGACAAACAAAGCTCGCCCGTGAAGTTCGCCGTCACCATTGACACGGCGGCCATTTCAGGGACTGTCACCGTTCTCGACGAAAGAAACCGAGAGTATCGGTTGGCATTCAATCGCCACCGCGCCCCGCTCTTCCGGGAGGCTAAGTCCACCCGCTACCGTGAACCGCAGTCCACTTTCACGAAAATCCCAGACATCCGATATGGCAAAGCAAAGGGTTTCTGGACCAGCTATCCCATGGAGGATGACACCAACTACACCAAAATGATTCTCAAACTGTTACCCAAAACAGCGGCCTCGAAGAAATTGGATTTGTTTTTGGATCTGTACACTCCCGATGACAGCCTACAAAAGCATCCGCTAATCGTGCTGTTGCATGGTGGGGCGTTCTTTTTCGGCGACAAAGGCAACCGCAACATGCGGGAATGGTGCGAGCATTTTGCGAAATGCGGTTATGTGGTGGCTTCCGTCAACTACCGTCTGGGCTTCGCAATCTCCAAAAGTTCCATCCAACAATGCGGATACCAGGCGATTCAAGACGCACACGCCGCACTCCGATACTTAGTGGCTAACGCCGAGGAATATCGGATTGATCCCGACTATATCTTTCTTGCAGGAACCAGTGCGGGCTCCATCACCGCTCTGGGAGCCGCGTTCATGACCAACGAGAACTGCCCGCCTTTCGTGGCGAAGCACAAGTTGCCGAAGAAATGCGGCTCGTTGCACACTTCCGGCAACGAATACCGCGACAAAGTGAAAATCAAGGCAATAGCGAATATGTGGGGTGCCGTTTACGACCTGCGCGAGTTGAACAGTCATCGCATCCCGGTGGTCTCTTTCCACGGCACCAACGACAAAGTCGTCCCCTTTGACCACGGTTTTCCATTTTCGGGGGTTAAAAGCAAACTCGGGGAAAGGATGTTCGACGAGATGTACGGTTCGCAGTCTATCCACCGATACCTCGACTCCATGCATGTGCGCAACAAACTGTACCCGCTCGAAGGCTGTGGCCATGCCCCGTATCAAGAGAGAAACGGCACGCTGAATGAACACTACTACTTCATTCAAGACAAAATCCAAGCGTTTTTTTACCCGGAACTGAAATCGAAAGCCAGCCTGAAACACGATGACCACGCCCCACAGCTATACTGCCTTGACGATGATGCCGTCACGAATCTGAGTTGGCAGGCTGAAGGAGGACTGATACTCAGTGTCTCAGGCAACAGTGTCCGCGTGGTTTGGCTCGATGACGTGCCCAAGCATCTGCTGCGTGCCAGCGGCATCAACGCTCTCGGCGTGCCTTTCAAACAGGAATGGAATCTTCGGAAAGCCTGTTCATAACCATAGCCATGACTGTTGAAAAAATATTTTCACAAAAGATTGATTATATGCAAAAAAAGTCTATT
>JAEEGK010005387.1_pt1 | contig 30953 bp, 28 predicted proteins | sample 8958771 | NCBI WGS metagenome assembly JAEEGK01 (sample SAMN16246547, study PRJNA631951) | gut metagenome | biome: gut microbiome; feature: rumen; material: SC-attached | host: Bos | place: Iran: Karaj | collected 2018-10
TACCTTTCCTTGCGTGATAAGTATGCCTGCCGGCATATTTGCCTTGTCAAGGCGAATTCAAAATAAAAAAAGTTCGCCCCTGACAGAATGAATAATCTGTTTAGGGCGAACATTAATGTCCGTGGTTCCACCTAAATTCAAAGCTTTCGCTTTGCTCTTTAACTCCCTTAACGCGGGAAACACGTCGCGCTCTTCACGCGATGCTCCGGGGCGCCGTCTCTTTCATTAACGCTAAGCTTTCACCATCCGCTTTTTCTCTGAAACGTAACAAAAAGAGAGTTCCCTTTCAACGCTTTTAGAATTCTATATAAAAAACAGTCTCTTGTCAAGTTGATTTTTTTCGAAAGCACCGGTCACTTTTTGCCATAATTTCTGACCAGTTCCTTAAATCTGTCGCCCCTCTCTTCGAAGTTTTTGAAATAGCCATATGATGCCGCGGCGGGTGAAAGTACCGTAGAACTTCCCGCCTTTCCGATCCTCACGGCAACGGCCACCGCTTCTTCGAGATCGGAGGCAAAAACAACATTATCGGAATGTCCCAGAGAATCTCCTATCCTCTTTCCCGTTTCATACATGAGTACAAAGGTGATGTCTTTGTTTTCCTTAATATATATAATGAGTTTGGAATAGTCTATACCTCTGTCCATTCCTCCCACCAGCACTATTCCCACATTTGGAAGGCTCTTGACCGCATTGATGGCAGCCTCAGGTATGGTGGATATGGAATCGTCATAGTATTTTACCCCATCATACTCTCCCACATATTCCAGTCTGTGAGGAAGGCCCTTAAACTCCGACATGCCCCGAAGCACGTCTTCCTCATTAAGTCCCAGGACTTCTACAGCCATAATGCGTACAAATTCCGCATTCAATCTGTTGTGTTCCCCCGGGATCTTTAAAGTAAAATCATGATTACACTTTTCCACATTATCCACAATCCGTTTGTTGGCAACTGTTTTTATACCCGGGACGTTTTTCCCAAGAAGCACAGTATTACCGCGGGTTTGGTGAGTTGTTATATTAGCCTTTGCTTCAAAATACTTTTCCACAGTTCCGTAATAATCCAGGTGTTCAGGATAGAGATTCAGGAAAATGGAATAGGCCGGAGCCCGGTCTATGTGCATGAGCTGATGGCAGGATAATTCAAAAACGATCAAAGTGTCATCCTTTATCTCATCAATATAATCAAAACAGGGCTTTCCTATATTGCCGAGAAGTACCGTATCCCTTCCGCAGGCCTTTACAGCCTCGTACATGAGGGACGAGGTGGTGCTCTTTCCCTTGGTTCCGGTAATGCCCACGGTCTGATCGGCATATCTGTTAAGGAAGATCTCCGTCTGGGAAGTAACCTTCGGTACCCTTTCGAGCATTACTATGCCCGGGCTTTTAAGGATCAAGTCCCATTCGGAAGTATCTATCCCCGAAATGTCGCCCTCGTATATCTCCAGGGCTTTTGTACTGCAATGGCTCTTAATAAAGCTTTCGGAGGATTTTCCTTCTCTGCCGTAGCCCCAGATCAAAACTCTTTTATTTTCAAAAACATCCCTGATCTCCATTTTCTGCCGTTCCTTAAACCAAAATGTTCTGTATTCTCGCCTGAATGGTAACTATACCGTTATATTCATTTTCATCCGGAATATAGGTAGCGGATATCACCACCTTATCGGTCTGTCCCCTGAACATTTTATCACATTCTTCTTTCCCGTAAACAGTGGAAATTTTTTCAATAAATCCCGGAATATCTCCGAAATACACGCCGCTGATCCTGAACCCCGATCCGTTCACCATGTTTAGCCTCAGAACATTCCTGTTTTTTCCGAGGACAGACGCTCTTTCGATCTTAAGATCCTTTTCCGCAAAGACTGCCTTTTCGTTTCCTTTGCCGAAGGGCTCCAGCATTTTAAGCTCATCCAGCAGCCGGGTATTTACATACTCAAAGGGAAGTTTCAGGTCTATCTTCACCTTTCTCATAAGTTCCTTTTCGGTAAGAGTGCAGTTTTCATTTATCCTTTTACGAAACTCCGGCAGTTTGTTCCTGTCCATGCTGAGTCCCGCTGCCATGGGATGCCCTCCGAACCTGGTAAACACATCCCCGATCTTTGACATTTCTTCAAACATGGAGAAATTCTCGGTAGACCTTCCGGACCCTTTTATGCCGTCAACGGAATCCGTCAATACAAAGGTGGGCCTTGCATATAATTCCCTGATCCTTCCGGCGATTATTCCCACCACGCTTTCATGGCATTCCGCAAGATACACCACTATGACCTTATCCAGATATTTTTCCCAGTCCGTATCGTGGTTAGCTTCCGCCTGCTTCCTTGCCACAGTCTCCACTATCATCCTGGCTCTTTCCGTCCCTGCTTCCGTAATGGCCTTTCTGTCATTATTAAGTTCCACCAGTTCTTCAGCCGCTGCCGCTGCCTTTCCTCTGTCTTCCTCCAGCAAAAGCTGCAATGCTTTTTCCGCTGTATCCAGTCTTCCGGATGCATTAAGGCAGGGTCCCACCACAAAACCTATGTGATAGACGCTTAAAGATGCCACCGTCAGATCGTTGGCATGGATAAGTGCTATCAAGCCTATATCCTTTGTTCTTCTGAGTTCATCCAGTCCCATGATAACTATGGTCCTGTTCTCATCCTGAAGATCCATTACATCACACAGGGTCGCCATAGCAGCATAGGCCAGCAAAGGCTTTATGTCAGTTCCCATGCATTCCATCACCTTCAGGGCTACCACGCATCCGCAAAATCCTTTGAAGGGGCTGGTTTCTCCCTCTTGTTTGGGATCCACCACCACATCCGCGGGAGGTATCACTTGATGCCCCTCCCTGACAGGCACTTCATGATGATCCGTAAGCACTACGGTAAGTCCCTGCTCCTTGGCATAGGCTATGGTATCATATTCCGCAATACCGTTATCACAGGTGAGAAGCACCTGCACTCCGTCCGACAACGCCTCATCCACTATATTCCTGTTTATACCGTATCCATCCGCTATCCTGTCCGGTATCCTGTAGGAAACTTCCGCTCCCCGTTCCTTTAAAGCCTTATAGAGGACATAAGTTGACGTGATGCCGTCCACATCATAGTCGCCGACGATACGTATGCTTTGGTGATCATCCGCGGCTTTTGCCAGGATCCGGGCCGCTTTTTCCGCATTAAAAAGAAGTTTTGGATCCCTTAAACCGCAAACAGAGGGATGCAGATATACATCCCTCTTGTCTTTGGTGTCCAGGCCGCGGTTTAAAAGGATGCGGGCAGTGATCTCACTTACGCCCTGCTCCTCGGCAACCGCTTTTACGTCGCCTTTTTTATTGATTATAACCCAGTTTTCGTGCATTTATTTTTCCGATTTTTCTTGGTCTGTATCAGCTTCTTTTCGGATATTCGCCTTGCGCTTGTCTGTCTTTTTCGCATACTTTACCAAAAGGATCACAACAACCGCAACCACGCCGCAGAAGATGATGATATTAACTATGTAAGAAATGAACCAGACAATGAAATTCTCAAGGCCTTCCTTGATATTCAGCATATTATTCTTGAAGCCCTTTGCTATCCTTTCGCCGAGGGTAAGAGGCTCTTCAGCAACGATGGACACTCTCTGCACTTCTTTCACTTCGATATTTAAGGTGCTGTAAGAGATCTTATCGTCATAGTTTCTCTGTCTGGATTTATAAGTTTCAAGCTCGTAATTGACTTCTGAAAGTCTCTGCTCAAGACGGATTATATCCTCAAGATAGGAAGCCTTTTCAAGAAGTCCCAGTAATGTTTCCTGCTCAGTGGTAAGAGTCTTGATCCTGCTCTCCACGTCCACATAAGCCAGAGTGATATCATTCTCATTATAGCTGGAGGAGATCACTGTTCCGATCTCGCCGATGCTGTTCATCATAGGCTCTATCTTGTCTTCGGGAACACGGACAGAGTAGCTTGCTCTTCTGGAGGAAGTAGAATAAATGTTATTTCCGGAAAGGTTGGCCGACTCATAGTAGCCGCCGAACTCCTCCACCTTAGCCTTAAGCTCCGCAACAAACTCGTCAAACTTAAGGGTCTGGACTTCCAGATAAGCGTTCTTTATCACCTTTCTGGAAACCACGCCCTGTGATGTGCCGGAATTGTCAGAATCAAAGTTGGATTGACTACTTGTCGGACTACTTTTCGCTTCTGCAGCCCTGCTGTAGCTCACACCGGTGTCGCTCAGCATAGCCCCGGTAGAGCCTTCCATATAATAATTGTCATATGCTGTTTCGGCAGCTTTATTATACGCTGCACTCTCACCTTTTCCGCAGCCGGCCAGCAGTACCACTGCCAGGGCCATTACCGCAATGCTTCTAATGTGTTTTTTCATAAATATACCTCCTGATCTAACATAGGTTTCATAGCCTTCATAAATTACTTTCAGATCGATCTTTAAAATGTTTTCAAGGTGTTTTATTACCTTCTGTCTAATATCCCGCAAAATATATTTATGCGTTTCACATTAAAATATCTGTTTTTTATTCATTTTTTTGTTGTTCCGCCTGAGCTGCCGCTTCTTCCTTTGTAAGAAAGACCTCCTGCTCGTAATAACCGCCGGAATTCCAGTAGAGCCAGGTATCTGCTCCGTTTTCATAGCAGGCATCCACCTGTACCCGGATCTGTCCGTACTCATAGCCGAAAGCCTGAAGCCAGGGTCTGCAGGAAGCGGTTTTTCTTACCTCGCTCTCACTAACGGCCTTTAATTTCTTTTCCGAATTACGGATCTCCATGGCGACCAGCTCATAGGGGTGTTCCTTAACATTTTCTATGACGCCGAAATTAGTGCCATAATGTGAAGGATAGATCATGGGGCAGATGTAATCCAGATACCTTGCCAATTCCTTATAATCCTGTCCCAGGTTGGCACTGTCTATGGCAGAATCTATGGTGATCCCGTAAACCGATCCGCTCACGAACACACCCAAGGGTTTAAGCCTGTTGCAGGCATATCTGATAAACTTCACGATCTGCTCGGAGTAGGATACACTTTCAGCCTCGGTGCCGTAATCAAGATCGCTGAGTTTCACATCCGTAGGTGTACGCATGTAATCAAAGCATATCTCGTCGAAACCGTCCAAAGCAGCCTGTTCCGCCACGTCCACTATGAATTCCAGGGCATCCCTGTTGTAAAAATTCATCCATGCATAGGGTTTGCTTGTACCGTTGAGAACCGTCTTATCTCTGAACAGTGATCCGTCTTTGTTCTTCAACAACCACTCCGGATGAAGCCTTACAATGGGAGAATCGGTGTAATAACTCTCCTTAAAGCACACCACTCTTGCTATACAATAAATGCCCCGGCTGTGAAGATCCTCAAGGAGTCCCTTCATGTCTTCTATATAGTACTTGCCGTCCTTCGGGGTTACCAGCCCCATATCCTGTACGGCTTTACAATCCATATCATAGGTGATATAGCCGAAGTCATCCTTAACATCTATGACCACTGCATTTAACTCTGTAAATCCCGCGAGCCAGGTAATATTGTCATATATCGAAGAACCCTTGGACATATGGCCCACATATGCACCTCTGACAGGGAAAGGTTCCCTGAAGTCGTCAAAGCCGATGAGGTAGGGATCGTCAAACCCCGGTCTTATGAAGGGGGTGGGTGTGGCCGAAGGTGTGGGTGTCGGGGTGGTTGTAGGATCTACCGCAGGGGTCTGTGAAACATCCGCAACCTGAGTTACCTGTCCCTGACCCGGGTTGTTCTTCGGATCGTTCTTTTCCAGGTACCTTATTGCGAGCGTATATCCCAGAACTCCGCATCCCACAGCCATGACCGCAAGGATAACACCAAAAAGCACAAACCTTCTGTTGTTCCTTCTTCTCCTTCTTCCCGGACTGTATGATCTGTCTCTGTCAAGGTACTCGTCTCTGTCTTTACTCATAACTTCCTTTTATCCTAAACAGTATTATCTTCCGCAGCAGAACTTGTACTTTTTACCGCTTCCGCAAGGGCAGGGATCGTTTCTTCCGGGTTTCTTGCCTACAACTACAGTACCGGACTTCTTCTGTTCCTTATAAAGCTCTTTTCTTCTCTCTTCGGTAAGAAGCTTATCCCACTGAGGAAGGCCGTAAAGCCAGTCAGCTTTTGCTTCCACCATGTTGTAATAAAGTTTTTCCTTATCGTACTTAAGGGATACTTCTGTGTTTTCGTCCATCTCTTCAATGGGATTGGGAGTCACAAGACTGTCATTGATACCGTCAAGGAAGCCTACAAAGATGTTAAGATCGCACTTAAAAGACTTTGCCAGTTCCGAAACCGTGCCCTTGTACTCTTTTCTGGGATGGGAGAGGATCTCTTCATAGATGCCCTTTTCGATATTGAAATAATTTCCCCAGAAGAGCTGTCCCTCCCTGGAATTTGTGTCCTTGCCGTATGCGCCCTCGCGCCATGTTTCAAGTAATGTAGCCATTTAATCTTTCTCCTTTATATCATATTTTTCTTCAATCTCTTTTGCTATCTTATCAGGTGCTTCACCCTGTTTGATACGTTTTTGATACTTTCTCATTTCCGATATGGAAATATTCTTGTCGTCATCTCTGTGAGCTCTCTTGTACAAAGCCATGAAAACCCAGAGAATGATGGGCACTGCCACAGTCAGTACAAGGGATCCGACAAACATGGACTTAGCCTCGGGGGTTGCCAGTATCGCGCAGACCAAAGTCGCTATATACATGCCCACCAGCAATACCACTGCCGCCAGCGCAACTATTCTTTTAACCATTTTAGCCACTCCTTCATCTTTTTCTCGAAGCCCTGTTCAGAAAGATCCACAAATCGTGTGTCACGAAGGCTTTCCGGCAGGTACTCCTGTCCCGAATAATGCTTGGGATATTCATGGGAATACATATATCCTATGCCTCTGCCCAGCTTCGCGGAGCCTCCGTAATGGGCGTCCTGCAGATAGGGAGGTATGGGTTCGGTCTTATGTTCCCTAACATGTGCCATTGCATCGTCGACGGCACATATGCTTGAGTTGCTCTTTGGCGCGCAGGCAACATATATGGCTGCCTGTGCCAAAAGTATCCGTGCTTCGGGCATACCCAGTCTCTCCACAGCCAATGCTGCACTTGTTGCAAGTATAAGTGCCTGAGGATCCGCATTGGATACATCCTCGGAGGCACAGATCATTATCCTTCGGGCTATGAAAGCAGGTTCCTCCCCCGCCTCCAGCATTCTTGCCAGATAGTAGACCGCCGCATCGGGATCGGAACCCCGCATGCTCTTTATAAAGGCGGAAATGGTGTCATAGTGATTATCACCGCCCTTGTCATACTTAAGGACTCTTTTTTGAATGCACTCTTCAGCCACTTTGAGATCTATGTGGATCTTGCCGTCCGCGCTACGTTCTGTAGTGAGTATTCCCAGCTCTATGGCGTTTATGGCGGATCTTGCATCTCCGTTTGCCATGTCGGCTATAAAATCCAGAGCATCTTCATCCGCTTCGGCATGAAAGGATCCCATGCCTCTTTCCTTGTCCTCGATGGCTCTTTTTAGAAGAGTTTTTATATCCTCTGCGGAAAGAGGATGGAGTTCAAAGATAACCGACCTGGAGATAAGAGCCCCGTTCACTTCAAAATAGGGATTTTCCGTAGTAGCTCCGATCAGTATCACTGTCCCGTCTTCAACAAAAGGCAGGAGATAATCCTGCTGTCCCTTATTGAAACGGTGTATCTCGTCCACAAAAAGGATGGTCTTTTTACCATACTGCCCATACCTCGCTTTGGCAGCTTCGATCACCTCTTCCATATCCTTTTTCCCTGCTGCCGTGGCATTGATCTGGGTGAACTCCGCACTGGTGGTATTGGCTATCACCTTTGCCAGTGTTGTCTTTCCCGTTCCGGGAGGTCCGTAAAAGATAATGGAGGACAGCTTATCTGCCTTTATGGCTCTGTAAAGCAGCTTATCCTTTCCCACTATATGCTGTTGTCCCACGACCTCGTCCAAGGTACGGGGTCTGAGTCTTGCGGCAAGAGGAGCTTCGTTGTCCCGATTCTTCTCCGCCATGAATTCAAATATATCCATATTTATTGAACTCTTTATTTATAAAAGAAAATATACGTTTTAGTTGTCGACACATCCTATGATCTCATTGATATCCTTAACGCCCTGCTTTTCGCACCAGTTTTCAAGGCCTTCGATCACATCCAGAGTGGCTCTCGGATTAATGAAATTGGCTGTCCCCACGGATACCATGCTTGCACCCGCCATCATAAATTCCAGTGCGTCCTCGGCATTTTGTATGCCTCCCATTCCGATGATCGGAAGTTTTACGGCTCTGTGCACTTCATAGACCATTCTCACTGCCACGGGCTTTACCGCAGGACCGCTCATTCCGCCTGTCTTATTGGCCAGAAGGAAACGACGGCGGTTAATGTCTATCTTCATTCCCGTGAGGGTATTGATAAGGGAGACGCCGTCAGCACCACCCGCTTCCACGGCTCTTGCCATGTCCGCAATGCTGGTGACATTGGGAGAAAGCTTCATGATAACGGGCTGCGCCGCTACCTCCTTTATCCTTCTCGTGACTTCCTCAGCCAGATGAGGATCCGTACCGAAAGCTATGCCACCCTGCTTGACATTGGGGCAGGAAATGTTGATCTCCAGAGCATCCACCGACTGATCCCTGAGGCGCTTCACCACCTCGATATACTCTTCCACGGAATGACCGCAGACATTTACAATGATCTTTGTATCGTATTTCTTAAGGAAGGGGATATCTCTCTCGATGAAAAGATCTATGCCCGGGTTCTGCAAGCCTATGGCATTAAGCATGCCGCCATATACTTCCGCAACCCTTGGGGTGGGATTTCCTTCCCAAGGCACATTAGCAACACCCTTTGTGGTTACCGCACCCAGTCTGTTCAGGTCCACGAAGTCGCAATACTCCATGCCCGATCCAAAGGTTCCTGAAGCCACTGTGACCGGGTTTTTAAAGCCTATGCCCAATATATTGATCTCGGTATTTACATTTTTCATATTATACTCCAAAAGGAACTCATAATCCGTTAGAGTATAACAAAGAACGTTGCCAAAATCAAGGTGGGAAAAATCCTCTTGTGCCCTTCTTTTCTTTGTGCTAAAATTTTGAGGGTTTTAAGTGGACAGGAAGTCTTTTATCCCTGTCTTAACCACGGAAAAATAAAATCAAGGAGATAATCATGGCAAATCCTATCGTAACCATTAAAATGGAAAATGGCGATCTGATCAAAGTGGAACTTTATCCCGAGATCGCTCCCAATACTGTAAACAACTTTATTTCTCTGGTAAACAAGGGCTTTTACAACGGTCTCATCTTCCACCGCGTGATCCCCGGCTTCATGATCCAGGGCGGTTGTCCCGATGGAACAGGCATGGGTGGTCCCGGCTATTCCATTAAAGGAGAGTTCGCACAGAACGGTTTTAAGAACGATCTTAAGCACAGCCGCGGCGTGATCTCCATGGCCCGCGCTATGCATCCCGATTCTGCCGGAAGCCAGTTCTTCATTATGCATGCGGATGCCCCTCACCTCGACGGTGGATATGCAGCATTCGGTAAAGTTATTGAAGGTATGGAAGCTGTAGACCGTGTAGCATCCGTAGACACCGACTGGAACGATCATCCCACTCTCACCCAGAGAATGGAAACCGTTACCGTTGACACCTTCGGAGTAGATTACGACGAACCCAAGACTGTTAAAGAAAGATAAGATAATGGCTAAGATAAAGTCTATAAAAGAAATATCAAAGGACATTTTCGATATGACCCTTCTCGCTCCTGAGATCGCATCCGAAGCCAAAGCAGGCCAATTCGTTAATGTCTATCTGAAAGATGCTTCCAGGCTCCTTCCCCGTCCCATAAGCATCTGCGGTTTTGACAGTGCCGAGGGTACTGTCCGTCTGGTTTTCAGGATCGCGGGCGAAGGAACAAGAGAGCTTTCAAAGATGCGGGAAGATGAAGATATAAAGGTGCTGGGGCCTTTAGGTAACGGCTTCCTCCCCGTAAGCGAAAAAAGAGCTCTTCTCTTCGGCGGAGGCATTGGGATCCCTCCCATGCTGGGCCTTGCAAAACAGCTTTCCGAAAAAGGTCTGAAGGTCACTTCTGTTCTTGGTTACAGAGATTTCTCCCTTTTCCTGGCCGAGGAGTTCAAAGCCTACGGTGATCTTATCATTGCCACCGATGACGGAAGCTGCGGTTTTCACGGTAACGTGGTGGAAGCGATAAAGTCCGCATCCGGGATGGATCTTTCGGACACCTGTCTTTACGCCTGCGGCCCTCTTCCCATGTTAAAAGGCCTTAAAGCCTTTGCGAATGAAAAAGGCTTAAACGCCCAGATCTCCATGGAAGAACGTATGGCCTGCGGTATCGGAGCCTGTCTCGCATGTGTATGCAAGACTGCTGAAGTGGACGGCCACTCCAATGTCAAAAATAAACGCATATGTAAAGACGGCCCTGTATTCTTTGCAAATGAAATAGATATCTGACATAAAAAAGTTCAGCGCACGTACACGCTGAACTTTTTTTATTATAAACTCTTCTCCAGTTTTTCTATCATTTCGTCCACATGCTTCTTCTCAGCAATAAGAGGAGGAAGGAAACGGATCACGTTCTTACCCGCTGCGATGGTGATGAGGCCGTTATCCATACCCTTTTTAACCATCTCATGAACATCAAACTTAAATTCCAGGCCCTGCATCATCTTGATGCCACGGTGGTCAACGACCATATCTGCATGCTTCTTTGCAAATTTTTCAAGCTTATCCCAAAGATAATCTCCGATCTTGTTTGCATTTTCAAGAAGCTTCTTCTCTTCGAAAATATCAAAAACCTTACTTACAGCCGCACATACAAGGGGATTTCCTCCGTAGGTGGAGCCGTGATCTCCGGGTACAAGTGCAGTCGCCACTTTTTCCTTAGCTCCGAAGGCTCCCACGGGGACACCGCTGCCCAGGCCCTTTGCACAGGTGATGATGTCGGGAGTTACTCCCAGTGCCTGATAAGCAAACATCTTCCCGGTACGTCCCATGCCGCACTGTACTTCATCCAGTATAAGGAGGATGTCCTTCTCATCGCAGAGCTTACGAACTCCTTTTAGAAAATCGCAGGTAGCGGGATGGATACCGCCCTCCCCCTGTAAGGTTTCCATGATGATCGCGGCGGTCTTATCCGTCACCAGATCCTTAACGCATTGAAGATCATTGTACTCGGCAAATTTTACATTTCCGATAAGAGGCTCAAAAGGAATGCGATAGCTTTCCGTGCCTGTAACAGCCACAGCTCCCATGGTACGACCGTGGAAGGAATGGTTCATGGCGATGATCTCACTGTCCGCCTTTTTGTGCTTATTATAATAGTACTTTCTGGCAAGCTTTATGGCTCCTTCAACAGCTTCCGTACCGCTGTTTGTGAAGAACACACGGTCCATTCCCGAAGCCTTGGTGAACTTCTCTGCCGCAAGAGTAGCGGGAACGTTATAATAATAATTGGAGGTGTGGGTAAGCTTTCCGATCTGCTCGGTCAGTGCCGCATTATACTCCGGATCGTTGTATCCGATGGCAAATACGCCGATACCTGCCGCAAAATCCAGATACTCCTTGCCGTCATTGTCATAAAGGTACATGCCCTTACCATGATCCAGAACAAGTGGATATCTTCCGTAGGTATGCATAAGAACCTTTTCGGCCCTTTCCATTACTTCATTAGTTTCCATAATTATCTCCTTTTGCGAAAATGAACCGCTAACCCCGTCCCCGGGGTTCATTTCAAAAAAATGAACCTTGGGGACGGGGTTAGTGGTTCATTTTTTTCGAAATCAGTCTACGGTTTTGTAGATGGCTGTTCCGATACCTTTGTCAGTGAAGAACTCAAGGAGCAGGCAGTGAGCCATTCTTCCGTCCAGGATATGAACGGAGCCTACGCCCTGCTCTATTGCATGGATGCAATTATTTATCTTGGGAAGCATTCCGCCTCCGATATTGCCGTTTTTCATAAGGGTCTCAGCTTCCGCTATGGAAAGTCTGGAGATCAATGTACTCTTATCCTTGGGATCCTTGCATACGCCTTCGATATCGGTAAGGAAGGTGAGCTTCTCGGCATCAAGTGCCTCTGCAATGGCACAGGCCGCATCATCCGCGTTGATGTTGTAGGCCTGGAAATTATCGTCAAGTCCGATGGGCGCCACAACGGGAACAAAATCCTGCTCAAGTAAGGATAAAAGAAGGGAAGGATCCACTTTGTCGATGTCACCCACAAAGCCAATATCCTGACCTTCAACAGTGGCACGCTTTACATGAAGGGTACATCCGTCCTTACCGCATATACCTGCGCTCTTGATCCCCAGCTGCTCCATGAACTGAACCAGGTTCTTGTTTACCTTGTTAAGAACCATCTCGGCAACTTCCATTGTTTCCGCGTCGGTAACACGCTTTCCTGCCACAAAGACAGGTTCCTTGCCCAAAAGGCCTACCCATTTGGAGATCTCCTTACCGCCGCCGTGAACGATAACAGGCTTCATGCCCACAAGTTTAAGAAGAGCCACGTCCTTGATGACGTTCTTCTGGATCTCGGGATCCACCATGGCAGAACCGCCATACTTTACTACAACGATCTTGCCGCTGAATTTCTGGATATAGGGAAGTGCTTCGATGAGCACATCCGCACGATTGTTTTCAGAGAGATATGAATACTCCATTTTTCTTGTCCTTTTTTAATATATGTTAGTTTTAACCGGCCGTAAAAGCATCAGCTTCTGTAGTCGGCGTTTATCTTAACGTAATCATAGGTGAGATCACAGCCCCAGGCAGTAGCCTCAGCCTTGCCTTCCTTCATATCGCAGGTAGCTGTAACAGCCTTTCCGGAAAGGATCTTTGTTGCCAGTTCCTCGTTAAAATCGAGTGGAACGCCCTTTTCCACCAGCTGCTCACAGCCGTTTTCGCTGGAAATGGTGATGTCCACATTATAAGGATCGAAGTCAACTCCGGAATAACCCAGAGCACACATGATCCTGCCCACATTGGCATCATTTCCGTATACCGCTGCCTTGGTCAGGCTGCTCTTTATAACGGAAAGAGCAAGCGTCTTTGCCTTTGCCTTATCAGCCGCATTTACCACCTTGACCTCAAAAAGCTTGGTTGCGCCTTCACCGTCGGCTGCGATATTCTTAGCCATGAATAAAGTTACTCCGTGGAGTGCTTCCTTAAACACAGCGAAATCAGCACTGTTTTCCTCAGTGATCTCTGAATTACCCGCAAGCCCGTTAGCAAGGAGCATTACGGAATCATTGGTGGAAGTATCACCGTCTACAGATACCATGTTAAAGGTGTCTTCGATATCCTCTCGAAGTGCCTTGAGCATCAAAGCCTTATCTATGCATACATCTGTAGTGATAAAAGCCAGCATGGTGCACATATTGGGATGGATCATACCCGAACCTTTGCACATACCGCCTATAACGCACTTCTTACCGCCGGCTTCAAACTCGAAAGCGATCTGCTTATTGTGTGTATCCGTGGTCATTATGGCTTTGGATGCTTCCTCTCCTGCCTCTATAGTATCGGAAAGTTTGGTTGCAAGCACCTTTGTGCCTTCCACTATTCTTTCTATGGGAAGCTGCTTTCCTATAACACCCGTAGATGCCACAAGAACCTCAGAATCCTTTAAGTTCAGAGCTTCCTTAGCCGCATCGCTTGTCTTTTCACAATAGGAAAAGCCTTCTTCTCCGGTACATGCATTGGCAATGCCCGCATTGATGACTATCGCGGAAACCGGCTTGTCTCCGTCTGTGAGAGCTCTGTCCCAAAGAACCGGAGCTGCCTTTACCACATTTTTGGTGTAGGTGCCTGCAGTTTTACAGGGAACCGATGAATACACCATTGCCATATCCGTTCTGTCTTTGTATTTTATACCTGCTGCCGTACAACTTGCGGAAAAGCCGCGAGCTGCGGTAACGCCGCCTTTGATCTCTTTGATCATATATATGCCTCCGATACTTTACTAACCTTCAACACCGTCGTTAAACGCAGTGATGTTGTCTTCATTCAGAACAAAATCATAAAAGTTTATGTCGCTTCTTTCCTTCCAGCCCACCTGTTTCCAGAAGGCATTGCCTCCGGTGTTATCCCTGAAGGCAAGGAGTGAGACCTTGTTTATCCCTTCCTCGGACAGCATCTTCATGGCTCTTACCACCATTTCCTTACCGATTCCGTGGCGTCTCATTTCCTTTTTAACGCACACATGGTAGAAATAGCCGGTTCTGCCGTCGTGACCACAGAGCACGGAACCCACGATCTCATTGTCAATGATCGCCACAACGCTGGTGGTGGGATTTCTCTTTATAAATTTTTCTATACCTTCTTTTGAATCGTCGATACTCCTTAATCCGAAGCCCGAAATGGTCTGCCATAAGGCATATACCTTCTCGTAGTCGGATGCGAGCATGGCGCGGATAATTACTCTTTCCATCTTTACTCCTAAGGGAACATGGGAACCAGATCAAGTCCCGTATCTTCAGGTAAACCGAACATGATGTTCATGTTCTGCACCGCCTGTCCCGCAGCACCCTTCACTATATTGTCCAGAGCCCCCATCATGATCACTCTGCCTGTTCTTTCATCAAGAACAAAATTTACGTCAGTATAATTGGATCCCTCCACCCATCGGGTTTCGGGACATATTCCCTTATTTAAAACTCTTACGAACTTTTCGTTTTTATAAGCGTCTTCATAGGCCTTTCTGATGTCCTCCTCCGTAACACCCTTCTTAACATTTGCATAGGCTGTCACAAGGATACCGCGATTCATGGGTACCAGATGAGGAGTGAAGTTCAGCACCACATTCTCCCCGCTTGCATAGGAAAGCTGTTCCTCGATCTCGGGAGTGTGTCTATGGGTTGCTACGCCGTAGGCCTTGATGTTTTCGTTGACCTCACAGAAAAGGTTGTCGGTCTTTGCAGAACGTCCCGCTCCGGAAGTACCCGACTTCGCATCTATGATAAGAGTTGAAAGATCGATGAGTCCTGCCTTTGCCAGAGGATAAACCGTGAGTATGGAGCAGGTGGTATAACAGCCGGGATTTGCAAGTATCCTTGCATTCTTTACATCCTTACGGTTTATCTCGCAAAGTCCGTAAACCGCTTCCTCTATAAACTGAGGTGCTTTGTGCTCTATCTTGTACCATTTTTCATATACTTTCACGTCCTTAAGGCGGAAATCTGCGGAAAGATCGATGATCTTACATTTTTTTAGTACCTCCTCGGTAACTATGCCCGCACAATAGCCCTGGGGAGTGGCGGTGAATATCACATCCGCTTTTTCGGAGATCTCTGCGATATTGTCATCTCCGCAATCCTCGGAAACTATTTCTGCGGTGTTCCTGAAAATATCGGAATAGCGCTGTCCCACGTAAGACTTACTTCCATAGTGCACTATCTCAGCTTCGGGATGCTGTTTAAGTATCCTTATAAGCTCATTTCCCGCATATCCTGTTGCTCCGATTATTCCAACCTTGATCATAATATTGCCTTTCGTTTTCTGAGATTTATCTGTCAACCTTCACGATATAAGCTTCGAAATCCGCTTTATAAAGGGGTTTCTGACTTGTATCCGCGGTCCAGTCATCGATTTCCGTACTCCACTTTGTGGGGTACATGGCAAATTCGCATTCGCCTCCGTCATATACCACTGTTCCGAGACTCTTAAGCAGTTTATTGTTTACATCTACTGTCTTATACCAGGTTCCTCTGTAATAGCGGTTATACTCATCTGTTCTGTCTCCCTCTCTCACGTCGTTACCCAAAAGTGTTTCCGTATAGCCGACATATATATAATCTATGTCATACTTTTCTATTATCTCTCTGGCCTCTGCCTCACTGTCGGTGGAATACAGACGTTTCATGTCCTCTACTCTTTCCGCAACTATCTGAGGATACTCAAGAGTACCGCCGTTTCTCCACAGCCATTCATGATTTGCCCATCCGATAACAGCCGGGCGTCCGGTAAATGCGGATATCGTAGCAAAAGGCTTGTAAGCTGTGGTGGGCATCTGAGCGATGACCGCATCACCTTCAGTGTTCTCGATCACCCACTTGATCATATCCTCCAGAACCTTTGTTCTTTCTTCCGACTCCTTGGAGAATACACCGTTTATATAGTGTGTACCCATCTCGCCTTCAACAATGGTGTTATAGGAATCCAGTGTTCTGCCCGGCTTGTCGGATTTGGTTATATCACCCACATAGTTAACAGTGGCATTTCCGAAGTATCCGATGGTCCAAAGGATAAATACAGCGGCAACGATAGCCCGATTTCTTTGTTTCTTGGTTTCCCAGAAGATTATAAGTCTCGCGGTTCCGTATGCCATTACGATACCAAACATCATAAATGCCTGATAAGCCAGTTTGAACATGGTGTTTGTTCTTGAATAGGATCCGCCGTATATATCCTTAACATATATGAGCTCACACATAAGAACAAGTCCTGCGGCACAGACAGCTATGGTCAGCACAAAGAGATCCGATGTTTCCAGACGGTTAATGAAGGAGAAGAGATGATTGATGCCTCCTCTGGTTCTTCTAACCGTACCGTCATTGTTCTGTGTCTTTTGAATCTTATATATAAAGCCGGTCTTAATGACATCGTCCTTTTTAACTTTACCCTTTTTGCTCCTGTTGTTTTCCTGTATCCCCGCTTCCTGCTTGTATCTGTTTATAGCGATAACATAAAGTCCGACACTGACCGACACGGGAAGAGCCCAAAGCACTGCAAGTTCGTAAGGATTGGAATGATAGGAGCAGATGTTTATTCCCGCTGTCATGCTGTCAAAAAACAGTGTGAACGGAAGCGAGACCAGAGTGCTTATCACAAGACACTCCGCCGCATGGACCGCCGTAAGGATCAAAGTGTCCTTGTTAAAGCCGGTGATCACTGCATTTGAGAAGCAAAGTACAGCTCCCGATACAACAAAGTATATAGGGAAATCCCAGGAGTTGGTCATCCTGATGATACCTATAAGGAAGCTGGCGATAATGATGGCAGGATCCAGAGCTTCCTTTATAAGGTAATTCACGCTTACCTTTTCAAGAGTGCCTTTCTCTCTCGCTGCCTTCATCCTTCCGGCCCTGTTCAATAAGAAGCCCAGGAGAACGCCGAGTATCAGCATTACATTGGTGATATCCGTAACGTGAGCATGAAGGTCGCCCAAAACAAAGGAATAGGAAGGGAACTCATGTATAAGTGTTCCGTCTCCGGTCTTACTGTCGGTAATAAATCTTGTGGATGAGGGGAACCAATAGAACTTTTCTTCCAGTCCCATAACCCTTTCCATAAAAGGATATATGCATGCATAAAGCACATAATGCATATTTCCCGCAACGAACACCGCAAGTCCTCCGATGGTACCGCCTATATGAGCGCAGAGATCTGCAATGGCAGGTCTTGTTTCCTGATAGCCGGGGTCTGTGTATTTCTTTCTTCTGTCATGCTCATTAACTGCCCATTTAAGAAGCTCTGCCACAATGGCATAAACCTGAACAAAGCCCAAAGAGCAGATCATCATCAGATCCAGATTATATGCATATCCTGCTGAAAGGTTTGAGAGTTTTCCAAGATAAGCTGCCACATAAATACCGTAGTAATAGTAATTTATGGGCTCTCCCGAGAACCACATGTCTTTCGCAGGCATATATTCCGCATTCATGAGACTTGCAAGGAATCCGAAGTCCATGTATTTTTCCGTATCATTGGTAATGGTAACTCTGAAGCTCTTAAAATAGCAGAAGAAAAAGAATACTGCCAGGAAAAGCACTTCATAATAGAGTATCCTGATGATCTTTTTGGAATCCAGTCCCGAAAAAGGGATGCTTTTCTTTTTATAACACCAAAACGCATAAATCCCGTAGTTTAATACCGCACATATCGCAAGGCATATCCATGTATTTGTGTGGTTAAACTTCATGATCTTTGCCGTTGCCAATGTCCATATAAACCAGGAAGAAACTTCGATCCCCAGCGCCTTTGCGATAATGTAACCGCCGTCACTGAACCTGTTGAAAGCCGCATGTGCCAGAGGGAAGAATGCAACTCCCGCTGCCAGCATACCGAACCACCAGTTCATTACGGGAGAGAAATCAACTCCCAGATACTTTTTACCCAAAAGCAATGTAAACAGTGTCATGAAAAAGATCACCACAACTGATACTATTGGAAATTCCTTGTTTTGCGTATTAGTCACGTTCTTAGCCATTTTATGAACTCCTCTTTTTTGCGTCCATAAGATGAACGCAATTGAATATACAACACTTTGAATATTTATGCAAGAATTATTTTATATTTTTTCAATTCTCTTACCGTTCTGGATAAAGGGAAGCCCACAACGTTGTAATAATCCCCTTCTATCTTCTCAACGTAGGGAGCAAACAATCCCTGTACCGCATATCCCCCGGCCTTGTCAAAAGGCTCTCCGGTCTTTGCATAATCTTCGATCTCTTTTTTCGTCATTTCACTTACAAAAACGGCCGTCTTTTCGTCGAAAACGATCTTAAAATCCCTGCCTTCTTTTCTTCCGGTAAGACATACCCCGGTAAACACGAAATGTTCTCTGCCTTCAATCAACTCTATCATTTCGCAGGCTCTTTCGTAATTCCCCGGCTTCCCCAGGATCTTTCCGTCGCATGCCACCACCGTGTCCGCTCCGATCACCAGAAGATCCCCTTTTTCCTCATCTTTTATCCGGGCATATACATCCTCGGCCTTCATTTCAGCCAAAGCCTTTACAGCTTCTTCAGGATCAGGGGTGGTTATCTTCTCTTCCTTTTCGGACGTAAGGATACGAAAAGTAATCCCCTGCCTTTCAAGTATCTCCTTTCTCCTCGGAGAACCTGAAGCCAAAATAATATTCATTAATATATCTCCTTTTTAAATCCGTTTTACGTTAATGCTGTTCAATGCACAAGTAAATTTCATTATAATAAATATTCCCTTATTGTGCAACACAGAAATATTCACGGGGCTTATGAATCCTGCTAATGAGACGGTTAAGACTGCCGAGAAAGCATATGCTTTGGTAACCTCCAAAATTTCTTTTGAATTTTTTTGCATTATTTTTAAAATAATCTTGCATAATTATAAATTTTGTCGTATAGTAATGAACAAATTTAAAAACACATGGTTTCGGACAGTATTCCGATACCGGCTATATACAAAGGAGAGAATAAAAATGGCAAAAGAAAAGGTTATCCTCGCTTATTCCGGCGGACTTGACACAACAGCGATCATCCCCTGGTTAAAAGAAAACTATGATTACGACGTAGTGTGCTGCTGCATCGATGTAGGTCAGGGCAACGAACTTGACGGTCTTGAGGAGCGCGCTAAATATTCAGGCGCCGAAAAGCTTTACATCCTGGATGTGGTAGATGAATTTGTTGATGAATATGCGATCCCCTGCGTAAAGGCAGGCGCAGTTTATGAGAACAAGTACCTTCTCGGTACCTCCATGGCTCGTCCCCTTATCGCAAAGAAGCTGGTTGAGATTGCACGTAAAGAAGGCGCTACCGCTATTTGCCACGGTGCTACCGGTAAAGGTAACGATCAGGTACGTTTCGAACTCGGTATCAAAGCTCTTGCTCCCGATCTTAAGATCATCGCTCCCTGGCGCTGCACGGACACCTGGAAGATGAAATCCAGAGAAGATGAGATCGAGTACTGCAAGCAGCACAATATCGATCTTCCCTTCGATGCCAAGCATTCCTACTCCCGTGACCGTAACCTCTGGCACATCAGCCATGAAGGTCTGGAACTTGAGGATCCCAAAAATGCACCCAACTATGATGATCTTCTTGTTTTAGGTGTTACTCCCGAGAAGGCTCCCGATAAAGAGACCGTTATCTCCCTTTCCTTTGAGAAGGGTGCTCCCGTAGCTCTCAACGGTAAGAAGATGAAGGCTTCCGACATCATCAAAGAGCTTAACAAGATTGGCGGAGCAAACGGTATCGGCATTGTCGATATTGTAGAAAACAGAGTCGTTGGTATGAAGTCCCGCGGTGTTTACGAGACTCCCGGAGGAACCATCCTTATGGCAGCTCATGAGCAGCTTGAGGAGCTGATCCTGGACCGCGACACTCTTGCTTATAAGAAGGGTATCGGCGACAAGTTTGCAGACGTTGTTTACGAAGGAAAATGGTTCACACCTCTCAGAGAAGCTCTTCAGGCTTTTGTTGAATCCACTCAGCAGTATGTTACCGGTGAAGTAAAGCTTAAGCTTTACAAGGGCAACATCATCAAGCAGGGCACCACATCACCTTACAGCCTCTACAATGAGTCCATCGCTTCCTTCACTACAGGTGACCTTTACGATCACCATGACGCAGAGGGCTTCATCAACCTCTTCGGCCTTTCTCTCAAGGTTCGTGCAATGATGATGCAGAATAACGATAACAACAAATAAACTCCATTTTGCAAAGGGACCTTCGGTAAAACCGAAGGTCTTTTTTTTACTGTTATCTCCTCCCATTTCTATGTTGTATTTTGATCATTTTGGTGATAAAATTTTCTATGCGCAAGAAAGAGAAGGCTTGCGTGTTCTTTATTTTTCTTTATCTTGGGGGTGTTTATGTGTGCTGCAGCTAAAAAGATCACCAAAATAGTCTGTATGGGTGATTCTATTACCGAAGGATTCGGTCTGGGAGACGATCCTGCGGTCTACTATCCCACTGCTCTTAACGAATACCTTGGAAATTTCTATACCGTATTTAACAAAGGTGTTACCTGTTCCTGTGTCATTACCAATTCCATAGATAACGAGACCATGGGGCTGCCCTATGTGAGACAGCCGCGTTATAAAGAAGCATTGGAACTTAAGGGTGACATATACATAATAATGCTGGGTACCAACGATGCTTCTGATGGATACGATCCGAATACCGGCAAAAAGGATCCTCTTGGAAATATGATCAAATATAAGGACCTTTTCGCTCCCTGCTACCAAACCATAATAGACGATGTCAAAAAAGCTTCGCCCAATGCCGGGATCTTTCTTGTTACACCCATTCCCATTATGAATTGCATATGGCCCAAGCACCAGGAACGTTACCTTGCAAAGCTGTTACCGATAATAAGAAGACTTGCCAAGGACAACAATGCCTATTTTATAGACCTTCATCGTGAGTTTCTTCTTATGCCTCAGGCTCAGCTTGAAGCCATGTACCAACCCGACGGTCTCCATCCCAACATGATAGGAGCCCAGGTAATAGCCAGCATCATAGCAGGTTATGTAAAAGTAAAAAATAAGTAATAAAATTAGAGGTTATGATCCATATCCAAACCCGGACATAGATAATAACCTCTAATTCTTTTTATCTATTTCTTGTTCGCATCCTCATTTCTTATCTGAGCTCTCTTGATCTTACCTCCGAGAGTCTTCGGCAGCTCATCCACAAATTCCACAATACGGGGGTACTTGTAAGGTGCCGTCGCATGCTTTACATGATTCTGAAGCTCCTTTATGAGTTCTTCGGAAGGGGTGTATCCCTTTGCAAGAACAACAGTAGCCTTGACCACCTGGCCACGGATGGGATCCGGAGCTGCGGTTATAGCGCACTCAACAACAGCAGGATGCTCGATAAGTGCCGATTCTACCTCGAAGGGTCCGATACGGTAGCCCGAGCACTTGATAACATCGTCGTGACGACCCACGAAACGATAGTAGCCGTTGTTATCCTTCCATGCAACATCCTTAAGGTTATAATCTCCTCCGGCAAATGCTGCACTTGTCTGTTCCTCATTTTTATAATATCCGATGAAAAGTCCTACAGGAGGGTTCTTCCTTACTCCGCAAATGGTGATCTCACCTTCTTCACCACTCTCGCACTCATGACCGTTTCCGTCCGTAAGCTTGATATCGTAAATGGGTGAAGGCTTACCCATAGCACCGGGAATAGGCTCAAACCAGGGAAAATCCGCGAACAGTACGGATCCTTCGGTCTGTCCGAAGCCTGTATGTATCTTACCGCCGGTAAGTTCCAACCAACGGTTGTAAACCTCGGGGTTTAAAGGTTCTCCTGCGGTTGCAAAATTCTGAATGGATGAGAGATCATATGCCTTAACATCCTCCTGAAGCATGAACCTGTACATTGTAGGCGGTGCACAGAAGGTGGTAAGCTTATAATCCTGCATTACCTGTAACAGCTTTGTAGGAATGAATTTCTTCATATCGTAACAGAAAACCGTAGCTCCGCAGATCCACTGACCGTAGATCTTGCCCCAGCCGAACTTTGCCCAGCCGGAATCGGAAACGCTCATATGAAGCTTTCCTTCCTGCACCTGCTGCCAATACTTGGCGGTAACAATATGTCCCAGGGGATGGAAGTAGTTGTGAGTAACCATCTTGGGCATTCCCGTGGTTCCCGAGGTAAAATAGAGCTGCATAATGTCGGTACCCTTGGTAGCCTCATCTCCCACAGGCCTTTCGAAAACGTCGGAACACTTCATGAACTCTTCATCAAAGTCGATCCAACCTTCCTTTTTCACATTGTCTACCAGCGCAAATTTGGTAACTCCGGGCATCTCTGCCTTAGCCAGCTCTACCTGTCCGATGACATATTCATCATCCACGCATACCATCATCTTAACGCCTGCTGCGTTGCAACGATAGGCAATATCTTTCTTTGTGAGCTGCAAAGTGGCAGGGATAAGGATAACGCCAAGCTTAATAAGAGCCGTAGCGCATACCCAGTATTCCCAACGTCTTCTGAGGATCAGAAGCACCACATCTCCCTTTTTAAGTCCCAAAGACTTAAAATAGTTTGCTGCTTTATTGGAAAGCCGGGACATATCCGAGAAGGTAAAGATCTTCTCGTTTCCGTCATCATCGATCCAATAGAGGCATCTGAGATCCGGCTTTTCCTTAGCCCAGCCGTCAACGATGTCAAAACCGAAGTTAAAGTTTTCGGGTGCATTTACTGTATAGTTCTTCTTAAAGTCTTCATAAGAATCAAATTCGGTTCTCGGTAAAAATTTTTCTAACATTTTAATACTCTCCAATCAATGTCCACTACTCAGCGATCATTGTAAGGAAGGTTGCGGGCTTATCGCCGTAGCACTTCTGACCGTGTTTGTAGTTCGGGTTAAAATATATGCTGTCGCCTGTGTTTAAAATAATCTCCTGGTCGTCAAAGACGACGACGACACTACCCGAAATAACAAGATTGAATTCTTCCCCCTTGTGGCTTACAAGATCTGCGGGTTTATCCGAAGGATCCAGAGTAACAAGGAAAGGTTGCATTATTTTGTTAGTAAAGCGATATGCCAGATTTTCGAACTTATAGCCCGGATATCTGTCTGCATTCTGCCCTTCACCCTTACGTACCACCTGATAGGTACGGAGCTTTGCGCTTGTACCTGTCATGATCTCGGAAAAGTCTACATTGTAGAGCTTTGCCATAGAATAGATCACACTGATGGGAACATTTGCTGCGGACTTCTCATATTCCATATAAGTCTCCACATCTATCCCCAGCTCACCGGCAACATATTCGGGTGTATAATCGCAAGCATCACGCAGGGCATGGATCCTTTCGGCCAGTTCTTTTAATTCGTCTTCCATAGCTGCTCCTTTCGTTTTGCTTTAAATACGGGATCAATCGATCTTTACGATCCAATTGTGCTCGTCGGGAGCCTTACCCCACTGAATGGAGGTAAGTGTATCATAAAGCATCTGGGTGGTCTTGCCGATCTCAAAATTGTTGATCTTATATTCCTTATCCTTGAAAATGAGTTCGCCGATGGGAGAAACAACTGCTGCCGTTCCTGTTCCCCATGCTTCTTCAAGTCTTCCGGTCTTGGCTGCTTCAAAAAGCTCATCTACGGAAATTCTTCTCTCCTCTACCTTATAACCCTTGGCTCTTAAGAGCTCTATGCAGGACTTTCTGGTGATTCCGGGAAGAACCGAGCCGAGAAGTTCGGGTGTAACAACAACACCGTCGATCTTGAACATAACGTTCATAGCGCCGACTTCCTCGATGTACTTTCTTTCAACACCGTCAAGCCAAAGAACCTGGGAATAACCCTTCTTGGCAGCCTTTTCGCCTGCTCTGTAGGAAGCCGCATAGTTACCGCCGCACTTGGCATAACCTGTACCGCCTCTTACCGCACGGACATCCTCGTCCTCGATCATGATCTTAACGGGAGCAAGTCCTTCTGCATAGTAGCTTCCGGAAGGGGAGCAGATAACGCAGAAGGTGCACTGATGAACAGTGTGAACACCCAGCTTGGGATCTGTTCCGATAAGGAAAGGACGGATGTAAAGCGATGTTCCCTCTGAATGAGGTACCCAATCCTTTTCCACTTCAACGATCTTCTTGATGCACTCCAGCATCTCATCTTCAGGCATCTGAGGCATGCAAAGACGTTCTGCGGAATTGTTCATTCTGCGGACATTCTCGATGGGACGGAAAAGCTGTACCTTTCCTTCCGCTGTTCTGTATGCCTTAAGGCCTTCAAATATCTCTGCGCCGTAATGGAAAACAGCTGCTGCGGGAGAAAGTACAAAATCAGCATAAGGAACTATCTCCGCATCCTCCCAACCGTTTTCTGCAGTCCACTTACGGATCAGCATATGATCCGAGAAAACAGCACCGAAGCCCAGCTTGGATTCGTCTGTGGGTTTAGCCTTGGGTGCATTTGTAAGCTTTAAATTGATCTTCATAAATAACCCTCCGTTTATCGTTTTATATTACATATTATAACCCGTTTCGAGAGCCTTCTTGTTGAACTCCAGCATATCCTGGTGTCTTGCGGAAATGATCTTTCCAAGCACCTTATCTACTGAATCCATTTCAAATCCGGGGATCTCCTTAATAAGTTTTCCGGTCATGATCATATTTGCAAGTGTATTGATGTTCATGTCGTTGGCTGTCTGCGTAGCGGGAACATAATACACTTCAACGTCGGTTCTCTCTACCTTTTTGGATATGAGAGTAGAATCGACAAAGATCTTACCTCCGGGAACTACCGAATCCTCGAACTTTTCAAGAGAAGGAAGGTTCATGGCAACAAGCACATCAGGCTTGTTTACGATAGGGGAACCGATGGGATCGTCACTGATGATGACGTTACAGTTTGCCGTTCCGCCTCTCATTTCGGGGCCGTAAGAAGGAAGCCAGGAAACCTGCTTGTCTTCGATCAGGCCCTTATATGCCATAAATTTTCCCGCAAAGAGGATACCCTGTCCGCCGAAGCCGGCAAATAACATTCTTGTGGTAGCCATCAGTTATTACCTCCTTCTGCGTAAATATCCTTATAAACACCGAGAGGATAATAAGGGATCATATCTGTCTGAATGAACTCCAGTGCCTTCTCGGGGCTCTTTCCCCAGTTGGTGGGGCAGGAAGAGATAACTTCAACAAGTGAGAAGCCCTTACCCTCAACCTGATTCTTAAATGCATGAAGAATGGCTTTCTTAGCCTTTCTTACGTTTGCAACATTGTTTACCGCAACTCTTTCAAGATAGGCAGCACCGTCTACCTTTGAAAGCATTTCGCACATCTTCATGGGGAAACCCACGGTATTTACATCACGACCGTAAGGGGAAGTCTGAGTTACCATTCCGGGAAGAGTGGTAGGTGCCATCTGTCCGCCTGTCATACCATAGATCGCATTGTTTACGAAGATAACGGTAATATTCTCACGTCTTGCGGAAGCATGAACGATCTCAGCAGTTCCGATGGAAGCCAGATCGCCGTCTCCCTGGTAAGTGAATACGATCTTGGAAGGATCTGAACGCTTAACGCCGGTAGCAACTGCCGGAGCACGTCCGTGAGCCGCCTGAACGCAGTCAACATCAAAATAGTCATAAGCCATTACGGAGCAACCTACGGAAGCAACGCAGATGGACTGTCCCTGAATGCCCAGCTCATCGATGGCTTCGGCAACGAGACGATGTATGATACCATGAGTACAACCCGGGCAATAATGAAGGGTTGCATCAGTCAATGCTTTGGGTTTATGAAATTCAGCCATTAGTTTTCACCTCCGTTCACTTTTTCGATGGAGGCAAGTACCTCTTCGGGGGAAGGGATCATTCCGCCCGTACGGTTGCAAAGATAAACAGGCTTCTTGCAACGCTCGGCAAGCTCTACATCCTGGATCATCTGACCCATGTTCATTTCAACGGTTATAAATGCCTTAACCTTGTCGGCAGCCTCAAGAATAGGCTTCTTGGGGAAAGGCCAAAGGGTGATGGGACGGATCATACCGACCTTGATCCCCTTTGCACGTGCTGCAACGATGGCATTCTTGGATACTCTGGAAGTGATACCGAAGGAAACGATGCAGATCTCTGCGTCATCCATCATGTATGATTCATACATCACTTCGTTCTCTTCAACCTTCTTATATTTCTCGAAACGTTCGAAATTCTTCTGCTCAAGCTGTTCAGGCTTTAAGTACAATGAATTTACGATGTTTCTGGGTCTTGCACAATTGGTTCCGGTGAGAGCCCAGGGCTTCTCAACCTCTTCGATCACGATATCGTCGATGGCAACGGGTTCCATCATCTGTCCCATTGTACCGTCAGCCAGGATCATGCATACCATACGATACTTGTCCGCAAGGTTAAAGCCCTTGGCGGTAAGCATAGCCATTTCCGAAACGCTGGAAGGAGCAAGCACGATGTTATGGTAATCACCGTGGCTTCCGCCCTTGGTAGCCTGGAAATAGTCGGACTGTGAAGGCTGGATGCCTCCGAGGCCCGGGCCGCCTCTCTGAACGTTAACCACAAGAGCGGGAAGATCGCAACCTGCAAGATATGAAATGCCTTCACTCTTTAATGAAACTCCCGGTGAAGATGAAGAGGTCATAACCCTCTTTCCTGTAGATGAAACACCGATAACCATGTTAATAGCTGCAATTTCGCTTTCAGCCTGTAAAAATGTTCCTCCGATCTTAGGCATACGCTTTGACATATATGCCGCAACCTCAGTCTGGGGTGTGATCGGATAACCGAAGTAGTAACGGCAGCCTGCCTTAATGGCAGCTTCTGCAATAGCTTCGTTACCCTTCATGAGTACTTTCTCTGACATAGGTTTTCTCCTTCCCTTTACTTTTCCACTGTAATTACGCAATCAGGGCACATAAGTGCGCAGGATGCGCATCCGATACAAGCACTCGGATCGATGCACTTCGCAGGATGATGTCCTTTAGCATTCAGAACGGTCTCATCCAATGCGACAATCTTTTTGGGACACGCGGTAACGCAAAGTCCGCAGCCCTTACAAACATCACTTTTAAATGTAATACTTGCCACTTCGATTTCCTCCTTTAACTGACGTGAACCTCATAAGCCGGTTCCTATTATTGTTGGTTGTTTATACTATCTTGTCCTGTAAATGTATGACCATAAGATCCCGGATCTTGTCCTTGACCTCATCGTATATATTTTGAGTTACCGTGGTAAATCTGACGGGTATGCCCGCCATTTCCGAGACCTTTTCCACGAAGGGCACGCTTTCCAGCACATCTTGAGCCGTGGTCTCCGTTCCCAGATTGGAATCGTTGACTATTCCGGTGAACTTCATATTGGCCGTGGTCTCGATCTCCTGCATGATCTCAATAAGAAGCTCAGGTGTTTTGGACAAGGGCCTGAACTTGTTTACCACCAGCAGCAGTTCGTAATCGTTCTCTGCTTTTATGGCATCCGCATATCTTCCGAGAGCCGTGGCACCTCTGTCATCTCCTCCAATATCGAAGATGGCATATCTGTCATGGATATCCACCAGAGAATAGATCTCGGCGGGAAGAGCCGGCAGATCCACATTGGATCCCGCATATAATGAAGAGATCAGTGTGATGCCGTTTTCTTCCAGCTCCTTCTGACTATCCTTGGTCCTGAAATAAGGATTTACGATATCCAGATCGGCGATGGCCACATCATGACCTTCTTTTTTCAGCTTTTCAGCGTAATTCACCGCCACATTAGTTTTTCCGCTGCCGTAATGTCCGGCAAACAAAGTCACTCTTTTCAGCTTATCCATTTTACTCCTGATACTGTTATGTCAGGCATATGAACCCTCTTTCAAGTTTCATATGCCTAACTATTGAAAGTATAATTATTCATCTTATTACAATTTATAGTATTTTGCAAGGATTATTTATTTAACGATGTAAAGCGCTACCATTAAAAAATTTTACATTATTCAGAAGAAGGCCTTTAAAGTGCTTTTCTGATAACCTTGCCGCTTATGGTCTTAGGCAGTTCTGTTCTGAATTCCACGATCCTGGGATACTTATAAGGAGCTGTCTTTTCCTTAACGTAATTCTGGATCTCTTTCTTAAGTTCTTCCGTACCTTCCTTGCCGTTGACAAGCACTATGCAGGCTTTGACCACCTGACCTCTTACCGGATCGGGAGCCGCACATACGCCGCATTCAAGTACATAAGGAAGTTCCATGATGACATTCTCGATCTCGAAGGGTCCGATCCTGTATCCGGAAGACTTGATAACGTCATCGATCCTGGAAACGTACCAGAAGTAACCGTCCTCATCCTTGTAGGCGATATCGCCTGTATGATAATAGCCGTCATGCCATGCTTCTTTGGTCTTATCGGGCTCTTTGTAGTACTCTAGAAGAAGTCCGCAGGGGATACCGTTCTTTGTGCTGATGCAGATCTCTCCGTTCTCTGCCACGCCCACGGGATTTCCTTCAGTATCGAGGAGCTGCACATCGTAAGCAGGTGAAGGCTTTCCCATTGAACCCGGCTTCGGCTTCATGCCGACCAGGTTTCCGATGGTAAGTGTGGTCTCGGTCTGTCCGAAACCTTCCATGATATCAAGTCCCGTAGCCTGCTTGAACTGGTAGAAAACTTCGGGGTTAAGAGCTTCACCGGCTGTTGTTGCATGCTCTATACAGGAAAGATCGTATTTTGAAAGATCTTCCTTAATGAACATCCTGTACATTGTGGGAGGTGCGCAGAATGTTGTTATAGGATACTTTCCGAAAAGCTGCAGGATATCGTCTGCATGGAAGCGCTCAAAATCGTAAACGAAAACGGCCGCTTCATTCAGCCACTGGCCGAAGAGTTTGCCCCAAAGGGATTTACCCCAGCCCGTATCGGATATGGTAAAATGTAAGCCCTTGGTTCTCACACAATGCCAATACTTGGCGGTGATGAAATGTCCTAAAGCATACGTACATGAGTGAAGTACCATCTTGGGATAGCCGTTGGTTCCGCTGGAGAACAGCATGATCATGGGATCTTCGCCCTTGGCACTGTCTGCAGTTCTTAAATATCTTCTGGAGAAGAATACATACTCATCATCAAAATTTCTCCAGCCTTCCTTGTGACCGCCTACAATGATCCTGTTCTGAAGGAAAGGACATTCCTTAGCCGCCTCATCAACGGCATCCGTCGTACCGTCCGAAAACGTACATACTATAGAATGGATGTCGCCGGCCTGGAATCGGTAAACGAAGTCATGGCTCTTAAGCTGATTGGTAGCAGGAACTACAATCGCTCCGATCTTATTAAGTGCCAGGAAAGCTACCCAGAACTGATAGTGACGCTTTAAGACAAGCATTACTCTGTCACCCTTCTTTATGCCGAGGGATGTGAAGTAGTTTGCCGCCTGGTTTGAAAGTTCTTTAAATTCCTTAAATGTGAATCTTCTTTCGTTCTTATCCTTGTCAAGATGGATCATAGCCAGCTTATCGGGCTTGTTCTTTGCGATCTCATCCACGATATCAAAAGCGAAGTTAAACTTATCTGTATTCTTAAAGTTGATGCTGTGGAAACTTCCGTCCTCATTGTCAACGCTGTCAATGAAATTCTCGTAAACCAGTCCCTTGGTCTGTTTTGCTCTGACGATGGCTTCCGTTGCAAAGCCGTTATCCTGTTCATCGGAGGCCATGATCATGGCAATGAACTTGCAGGCCTTACCGCCCACTGCGATCATTCCGTGAGGTTTGCCGGAGGTATAGTAAATGGAATCTCCCGCATTCAGGATCTCCACATGCTCTCCCACCTGCACCTTTAACGATCCTTCAACCACATAGTCAAATTCCTGACCTGCATGTATCGTTGTATGGATGGGAAGGTTCTGTAATTTCTCATCATAATCGTAAGTTACGAGATAGGGCTCAGCCAGCTTCTTCTTAAAGTAGGGAGCCAAGTTCTGGATCAGTTCACCTGCTTCGTTTGCCGTTGTAAGTCCCATTCCTCCTCTTACCACATTGTAGGAAGAAAGTCTTGCACTCTGCCCTTCGATAAGTTCTGTCATTTCAAGGCCGAAAGCCAATGCACATTTATGTACAAATGTGAAAGGCAATTCAGCTTCGCCGTTCATATAGGCTTTAAAATGCTCCATATCCACTTCTGCTTTAGCGGCCAGTTCTTCGTCGGTATAACCCTTTATATCCTGCATATCACGGATCCTCACGACGACTTCATTCACTTGATTCTTCATTTCAGGCTTGACCATGTTTTTTCTCCTTAAAATTAGATGTTGTTGGATGTTGGTTAGTGTCTTGAGAAAACAAAAAGTCTCAAGACTAGTAAACTAATCTTGAGACGAAATATTCATTCCGCGGTACCACTCAATTTCCTGATCTGACAGGCTCTTTAAGGTCTTACAACCTCTTTGCACTAACGTAGCTCTCACGTAGGCCACTACTTACTTTCGCTTTCGCATCCTCAGCTCGGAAGGGATAGGATGATCTTAAGTTCCTACAGGCTCGCACCAAACGCCTGCTCTCTGAAAAGAATCATTAAAAGTCCCGTCTTCGTCACAGCTTTTAAATAATACCTTATTTAATTTTCCGTTACTTTAACACTTTAAATTACTCTTGTCAAGCACCATTTTTATTTTTCTTAAAATGAGCCTTTGGGAATGAGCCTTTGGGGACGGGGTTAGGGGTTCATTTTTTGGCGCTTTGCGCCGAAAAATGAACCCCTAACCCCGTCCCCAAAGG